>Ga0222426_100483_pt1 | contig 25447 bp, 17 predicted proteins | sample 2B50Ametagenome_FD_180087 | JGI IMG/M metagenome (GOLD analysis project Ga0222426, IMG submission 180087) | Enriched microbial communities from leaf-cutter ant dump, University of Wisconsin, Madison, United States - 2B50A (version 2) | ecosystem: Environmental > Terrestrial > Nest > Insects nest...
CTCGCCTACTGCGTTACCTGCGCGACGATGCCCTAGTGGCATGCGAACAATCTCGGTTTAGAGGCTTATGGCTAGAACTACAGAAGCGCAGCGTGCTTCGGAGCAAGGCATGAACGCAAAAGACCAAGAAATTGTTGTGCGTGCGCTGCGCACAACCCAAGGCGATAACTTAGATGTTTATGCGCTCTTTATTCGTGGGTCCGACTTGGTGCGCATTGCCGATATTAGTCGGATCTCAAGGGATGACAGCAACACGCTTAAAGGCTTTCAGCGCCCAGAAATTCGCAATCACGTAAAAGGAATTGTCGACTACCTGAATCAAGGTGACGTACTTTTTCCTAACGCCATTATCTTAGCCCTATCACCAGATATAAAATTTGTGGCAGCCCGCGGCAGTAAACCCACAGGCGACGAGGGAATTGCACAGGCCGGAACCTTAAGAATCCCGCTTCACGAAGAGGGCCTTCGCTCTGCATGGATTGTCGATGGGCAGCAAAGATCCTTAGCACTAGCCAAAGCAAACAATGCCGATTTACCAGTTCCGGTAGTAGGATTTGTATCTGACAGCCTTACCACTCAGCGCGAGCAGTTCATCCTAGTCAACAAAGCCAAGCCACTGCCAACCAGACTGATCAATGAATTGCTTCCTGAGACAGGATCCATTCTCTTGCCACGCGAACTAAGCGCGCGCAAAGCACCTGCCGAACTATGCGGCCTACTAAATAGAGATCCGCGATCGCCGTTCTACCGATTGATAAAACTATCCTCTGACAAAGAGACGTCTCAAGCAGTAGTCGTTGACACCGCCCTAATAAAAGTGATCCGCAGCAGCATGACCAATCCACTGGGAGCACTGTACCCCTATAAATCCAGTGATGATGAATCAACCAATGTTGAGGCGATGTATCAACTACTGGTGTTATTCTGGCGCGCTGTTAAAGAGTGTTTCCCCAATGACTGGGCAGTCGACCCTAAAGACAGTCGTCTAATGCACTCGGCAGGAATCACAGCAATGGGCGTCCTAATGGATCGTATCTACGCCAAGATCAGCGGTCGCGAAGAGAATTACGACCTCATACGGAAGGAAGTAGAAAAAATAGCCCCTCAGTGCGCCTGGTCCTCGGGAAAATGGCCACTGCTTAATGTCTCCTGGAATGAAGTGCAAAGCACGCCGCAGGATATTAAGAACCTGAAAGACACACTAATACGCCTTTACATGACCAACTCTCACACATGAAATTCCTATACGCCGACACCCAAGACTACGTCGACCCAGATTACGATTTTATTAATGATCGTAATGCACCGGGAAGAAAACGATATTGGGACGATCAGTACGCCCACGAAATGATGACGCCAGTCCCATACGATGGCTTACTCGTGTCCATGAGCGCTGTACGCCCTGCTGTTGGCGTGTCCAACTCGAAGGTTCGCTATTCAACTGCAGAGCAGCAGCGCTTCTTGAGAGAAGGCGCACGCAAGTTCCTCCGACTGGATGAGCCAAAATTTAAGAACACCATGGTAATGGGTGACTGTGGAGCGTTTGCCTATGTGGGACACCCTACCCCGGCCTACTCCCCAGTCGAAGTCGTAGATTTCTATACGGACGGCGGATTCACACACGGATGCTCTCCTGACCATATTATTTTCAGTTGTGACTCCAGCAATCCACCTGCTGAAAGCCAAGCCGAAGATACAATTTATCGTTACAACATAACACTAGAGAACGCTCGCGAGTTCCTTCGACTCACGAATGAGGCTGGTCGACCATTTGAGCCGCTTGGTGCCGTTCAGGGTTGGTCTCCAAAGAGTATGGCAGCAGCTGCAAAATCGCTGGAAGATATGGGTTACCGTTATCTCGCCATCGGTGGTTTGGTTCCTCTCAAGGTCGAGCAGATACACGAAGTCTTGAAAGAACTTAGGGCCACCATCAAGCCGGAAACCGATATTCACTTATTGGGTTTTGCCAAAGCGGAACGTATTCATGAGTTCACCAATTACGGCATCACCAGTTTTGACTCGACATCCCCCCTCATTCGGGCATTCAAAGACGCAAAAGCCAACTATTATCTAGAAAACACAACAAGTAAATTAGATTACTACACAGCGATTAGGATTCCCCAGGCAATCGAAAATCCAAGGTTGATGCAAGGCATCAAGCGAGGTGTACTCAGCGCAGAAGAGCTTCAAGAAAAAGAAGCAATCGCGCTCAAGGCACTACGTGATTACGACAAAGGCCTGACCGATTACGAAGTAACTATCAGCGCGCTTTCTGACTACTTGCGACTCACTCTCTCAGGATCTATCACATCTAACGCAGAACTAGAGAAGGAAGTAGCCAAGAGCATCCGATTAATAACACCTACGCTAATCGACATGCCTTGGAAAAAGTGTCGATGCTCCATCTGCAAGTCGTCAGGGGTCGAGACGATAATATTTAGGGCAAGCAACCGAAACAAGCGCCGCGGCTTCCATAATTTAGGCGTATACCATCGACACCTTCAACGAACTCTGGAAAAGGCAAAAAATGATTTATCGATTTAAAGGCGTCCGAGCTACGCAAGCGCCCAACCACGACGTCTTTACTTTTGCCGCCACCCCTAAAGAAATCCTTTCTTTCTCGGAGATCGAACGGATCGGTCGAAATGAAGAGGGGCATCTGAGGGGTTTCCAACGCCATCAGGTTGCCTCTCACATTCAAGAGATTCGGGACTATCTGCGTCGTGAGGACGCTCTATTACCGAATGCCATTATCTTGGCCTTTTTGGACGGAGTCACCATAAGAGATCTAGGCGACGGCATTATTGAAGTAGAAATAGATAGCACCGAGCAAAAGCCGGGATTCGTGGTCGACGGGCAGCAGCGTTTAAGTGCATTATCGACAATGGAAAAAGGCGATTTTCAGCTATTTGTATCCGCACTAATGTGCAAGGACTACAATGAACTTCGACAGCAATTCGTTCTAATCAATAATGCGCGCCCCCTGCCCAAGTCTCTTATATATGAATTACTACCCTCTGTTGATGGCTTGCCAGAGCGCTTCACCAAGCGAAAATTTGCTGCGCACATTGTCGACCTACTGAACTCAACTTCTGGCTCGTCGCTATTTTGCGAGGTCAAACAACACACCAATCCACGCGGCGTGTTGAGCGATACCGCCATGCAGAAGTTAGTCATGAACTCTGCCAGCGACGGGGCCATTCAGAAGTTCATGCAGCACGAAGACTTCGAAGGTCGCTCAATAGACCTTATTAACAACTTCTTTCACGCCGTTAGAGCAGTATTTCGCCCAGAATGGGAGAACCTTAGCCCTAGGTACTCCCGTTTAAAACATGGCGCAGGGATAATATCCCTTGGCTTTGTTATGGACGAAATTTACGCCAAACAAGGCACATCCAAAAAAGAAGGCTTCATCGAGGGCTTGAAACTACTCAAACCGCACACAGCTTGGACAAGTGGCGAATGGAGATTTTCTGAGACCGATATTCGCCCTTGGAATGGTGTCCAAAACACGCCTAGCGATATCGATTTACTTACAGACTTCTTGACCCAAAAAATCAGGAAGGAACTGAAGTAAAAAACCGGATCACTAGTTTAAACGGAGGTTTTTGTGCACAAGAGCGCATTGGTCCTATTCTCTGGCGGTCAAGACTCTACGACCTGCCTTGCATGGGCACTAAACCGATACGAACATGTTGAAACTATAGGCTTCGATTACGGTCAACGTCATAGCGTAGAACTCGACTGCAGGCGGCAGATTCTCCGCCGTGTTCGTGAAGATTACGGCCACTGGGGGGCACGACTTGGAGAGGATCATTTTCTCGACCTGCAACTGCTTGGCCAAATCAGCGAGTCTGCAATGACATCGGCAAAGCAGATCGAGTTCGAGCAGAACGGTCTGCCCAATACCTTCGTCCCGGGGCGCAACCTGCTTTTCTTCACATTCGCCGCCGCTATCGCCTATCGCAGAGGCCTCAGCGTACTCGTGGGCGGGATGTGTGAAACGGACTACTCAGGCTATCCAGATTGTCGCGACAATACCCTGAAGGCGTTACAGGTCTCTCTTAGCCTCGGTATGGATATACCATTGGTTATCGAGACGCCCCTGATGTGGCTGGATAAAAAACAAACCTGGGAGTTGGCCAAAGACCTTGGTGGACCTCGCTTTGTAGAGTTCATTCAAGAAGAAACCCACACCTGTTATCTGGGTGAACGTCAGCATCGGCACGACTGGGGATATGGCTGCAACGACTGCCCTGCTTGCGAGTTGCGCCGAACCGGCTTCGAGGCATTTCAGCGAGATGTCGACGCATGACCTACAGCGTCAAAGAAATCTTCTACACCCTGCAAGGAGAAGGGCTTCGGGCTGGTCGGCCAGCCGTGTTTTGCCGCTTCGCAGGATGCAATCTCTGGAGTGGTCGTGAAAGTGACCGCCCCAGAGCCGTATGCCAGTTCTGTGACACCGATTTCGTGGGTACTAACGGAACCTTGGGTGGCAAGTACTTGACCGCGGAAACCTTGGTTGAGCGAATTGCATCGCTATGGCCGACCGGCCAGGAGCATCGCTATGTCGTGCTCACGGGAGGCGAGCCGTTGATGCAGGTCGATGAAGCACTGATCACAGCCCTGCATGCTCATGACTTCGAGATTGCGGTCGAGACCAATGGAACCATCCCAGCACCTTCGGGTATTGACTGGATCTGCGTCAGCCCCAAGGCAGGATCGGAGTGGGTGCAACGCAGTGGCGACGAACTGAAACTTGTCTACCCACAGACAGGCCTGCTACCCGACACTATTTCTGATAGCAACTTCCAATATTACCTGTTGCAACCTATGGATGGTCCACTTCAAAGACAAAACACCCGGTCCGCTATTGCTTACTGTCAGGCGAACACAAAATGGCGGTTGTCCGTACAAACACACAAAATATTAGAGATCCGCTGATGTCCACGCTTGAAGCTACTCCTAATAGCCGTCTGTCCGACGCCGCAACCAACGCCATCACCGATTGCGTGAGTGTGTATGAGTTGTCACAGCGTTTTTTCTTCGAAGCAGCCCATACCCTGAATCGTGTTATCGAGACCGAAGGCAGCCTGCGCATCCATGGGCACACCTACGAAGCAGAGGTTACAGTCGCTGGTCAACCAGATGCCGTCTCCGGCATGCTGGTTGATCTCGGCTATTTGCGCAGCGAAATTGCCCGAGTCCGAGAGTTGCTTGATCACCGACTTCTTGATGAGGTCCAGGGCCTGGGATCCGCCACTATCGAGAATCTATGTGCCTTTATCCGCGCACAATTGGAAGATTCGGTACCTGGCCTATGTGCCGTTATGATCGAGCGTCGGGCAAGCGGTGACCGCTGTGTTTTGCGATGGAGAAGGTAATTCTAATTACGAAATCTGACTCTGCGGATCCCACGCTCAACAACACGCATAGCAATATTCGTTCCTTTCAACTTGAAGAAATCTGACTCGCATTGCACATTTCAACGTGATTCAAAAACCTTGCTGGCTTGCGACACCCGAGTCAAACACTACCCACGCTAAATTGTAAGTGCCGGTCCTTTGTCATCTTGCGGAATACACTATGAGCCTCGTCGGAATCAGTCTCAGGAATGACTCGTAAGTTCCTGTGCTGCACAATGAAGGTGTATGGACTTCCAGCCTGTATAGGAAAATGAGAACCTCAACATCTGTCGAGGCTTTCTCCTCCTACAAGTTTTTCTACGGGATCTACTAGATCATTTTAGTGATTCCGATGACTCGTCAAACACCTTCTCGCTGCATAACAAAATCTTCGATCGCACGAACAATGCTCGTAAACCCTCGACCAGCAGCGAAAAGAGTGGGCTTTTCCCGAGGTCGCCATTGCTGAATGAATCCTGTCGCAGCATGCTTGGCAGAAGCAGTTACAAGCACAAAGAGATCTGCATTCTGGGCCATTCCTTTCAAAGAAGTTGTGCCTACAAGGTCGTGCGATATCGAAATCTTTACATCCGGCGCTATCTCCCTGATCGCGTGTTCAGCCTGGCGCGTAGCAGTATCAGTCAACGAATAGATCGCAATGTGTTTTTTCGTCAATGCGTCACGCAATAAACGGAGATCATCCTTATTCGATTGCTCAGGTAGCACTTCAGCCGTGGATACTTCATCCCAACCTAGCGTATTAGATAATCGCCGGATCGCTAGTATCTGCCCTGGTGTCAAATGATGGCGTAGCGCGATGAGACGTGAATGAACCGATGACCAGAACGCTTCTCGCTTGACCGTGTCAGGTGCTGGATTGGCGATAGTTTCGTCGAGGATATCCAGTAGCCAATATATCCCCCGCGTCCCAATACCAACCCCGGCTAACTCGAGGCAGTCTTCCAGCAATGCGCCATACTGAGACGCAGGAAGCCCGATTGAGAACAATGCCCGGATCAGAATTGAAGCCGACTCGTATGTTTTCGTTACGCGCCGCGAACCTACTACGAGATGAAACAGGAGAGCCTCATAGATTGGCTGCATGTTCGGGCGTGGGAATTCGGGGTCTGTCGCCGCCCAGGCAGTCAGAGTCGGCAACGCATCAGCAAGACGTTGACTGGCCGGTAATTCATCGGTGACGTTGGCAATGGCATCCGCAAGCGCAGTGATCTCGATTGAATCCCGAATCGACTGGGCGGGCCAATCGCCAATGGCATGCTGGAGTATCTCATATGAAGACTTAAACCCAGGATCATTGAGGCGCTGGAACCACTCTTCCCAGCCAGCAGGCGGCGACTCTCCGAGAGTCTGGATCTGCAAGCCTTGCAAGATCTGTCGAAACGAGTCCGACTTAAGCAGCATCTCCCGATCGTCATCGTTCAACTGCGCGACCTTTTCAAGCGCAGTAGCGATTGCGGCTAAAGTATTTGACTCGTCGGCAGTTATCAAAGCGTCCCGAACGTTAGCAGATCCAGTCACAGCAGAGTCTATTAGCGGCACCAAACTGGAATCTGATCGCCCTGCTCGAACCATAGCCTCCCACAAGTCACCCAGTTCTACTGCAAAGTCACGTAAAGCGACTTCGAGCGAAGGTTGGCGAGGCTCCGAGGAAAGTGCCGCGAGGCCAAAAAGGCGCAAAGCTCCGGGAGATGCCGTGGGTGGAATAGGCAAGCGCAGTAGAGGTTGAGCTATCGGGCGAATATGCTCCTTCCAGATCGACAATTCAGCGTCGATATCGGGGCTTGGCAACAGCGCTCCTAAAAACTCCTGATACAAAGACTCCAGCATCGCAATAGCCACTGCTCGTGGCTTACGAGTATGCCGAAGAGAAGAGAACTCTGGCATCTCACGGATTGCGTTCCATTCTCCGAAGTGTGCCAGCAACTGAATTTTCAAGAACAAAAGGTTCAGTGCATCAAGCCTTAGTTCGTCACGGCAAGAATCAAGAATCGCGCAGGCTTGCTGACGATCATTACCATTCAGGGCATCTATGAATTGCGCCAATAAGTAACTAGTTGACCGAGGCGCCTCGCGCGTGGTCGGGGGCGCGCCACTAACCATCTGGATCATACGTTTCAGACTGCGCGAGGCAATTTGTTGGGACTTGCTGTCTCGCCCCGAAACTAGACGAGCAATGAACGGCCACCCGGAAGAGTCGAGGAGTGACTCTACTGGAATATTAGGCAATAAAGGCTCAATCCGTCCGGCAAAAGAAGTAACAGTCGGCCCAGCAAAAGCTAACAACAAAGGCCGAAGCCGGCGCCATTCGGCAGCGTCGTTGGCAATGGCATAATATACAGTGGGCTTCCCATTCCTTGGCCACGCTAGAACCGCTCCTGGAAACTCGCGCAGATATACTGACGTGGCGAACTCTTCAAACTCATTCTGTTGATCAGATTGGAGAGCATCGAACCGAATAGCAATACGTAATTTTTCAACAAACGCCTTCAGCACTTGTTCTGAAGCGAAAATCATTCAAGGACATCCTTCCATTTTTGTTCAAGAGTCATACGCCACTCCTCGATGGATGCCGGATCCGTCCTTAATGTGAGGTGCTCATCATTAACAGTAACCCCATTAAAAGTTAAATTCATCGAACCGCTTATTAGAAAGTCGTCACTTAATATCCCTTTATCGTGGACGTCCGCAGATAACTTTACGCGCAGTCGGCCAGGATACTTCTGGCGAATCGCAGAGAGTCGATCAATAAACTCGTAGTTGTGCTTAACATCTCGCAGAATCAACACAACATCGCCCCCCCTATCCACCAACGCTTTAAGGATCGAAGACAATCGGATTTCGTTGGAGGGCCAATCCGGTTGAAGCGCAGAGAACTGTCTGGCACTGTTATCCAGTATGGCAATGTCCGAAATCCAACCGAACAGCAACCAAAGACGACGACTCGGCCAAATAAGTTCGGCTGCAAACATCGTCTGCAATAAGTCTTTGATTGCCGCTCCCTGACCTGGCCCGAACAAATCGCGGGAATTTGAGATTTCGTGATTCATACTTGCTCCCGCAAACTCAAGGTAACTCGGGTCACAGCATCAGTTCGCTCAACGCGTTCGACAACGGGAAAGAATTGCAGATACCCTACATCGACAGGCTGCGCAATCGCATGAACTATAGCTTGTCGCAACATGTACTCGTTTCTAACCACACATTGGAGTTGAACAGTTGAGTATTCAGCAAGGAGCGTCGCGAATTCCCTATGCCAATCGCCATTATCGATAGGAAGTGTCGGAATATTGCTGGATAGCAACAAACGACGCACCAACGCAGGATCGGTGAGTCGTCGCGCACGGAACGGATTGTATGACTGTAGAGCGCGCTGTCGGATTTCGATTCCACGGGACCAGAGAAGCCCTCCGAGCACTTGAATAAACTCCGCATCCCCTGCTTGTGGGTAAGTACGCTGAAGCAAGTTCCGTACGCTTTCCCTTAATTTTGGAATATGTAGCGCTACATAGCAGAACTCGCGTAAACCGACCCCCAAATGGTATTTCGCTTCTAGTTCTTCCCAGGCCACCAGCAAATCCCGCAACAAGCGATCCCATTCAGCCCCCATGCCAGGACGCAAGATCCGAGCATTCAAAGAGACGCTAAGCGCATGACCGACATCGACTCCCAACTGGCCCAGAGTCTGGTACAACTCAATCTGAATGTCTTCGCGCGCTTGATGGCTCTGTGTCAGACGTAAACGGTTAGTAAGATCGGCAATTGCTGTATTGTCACAAGCAAGAATTAAGAACTGCTTGAGTCCCAAACTGGCCAACTCTAGATCAGTCGGCGCCAAGGCTGCTTCGATCGCGCGGAAAAGTCCACGTGGTTCCTCAGCAAAAGAACCGGCGAACGCTTGGATCACTCCGGCTCCTCCGAGCGTCGTCTCGGTGATCCAGACACGAACGACTCCACCTCCCAGAGACTCTAGGTCTGCGACCAAGCAGTCCGTAGCGGCGTGACGTGGAGCAGAGTTGATGCATGCCTGAAGAACTGCCTCCGCTAACGTCTCATTCAGAGTCCTAGACAACCAAGCACCATAGGCTGTGGGATTCGGCGTTTCTAACTCGGGCACGAGAGTCATTAGACACTGAATTACTTCGGGCCGGCCTATGCTGTCGAGAAGTCGTTCCTCCAGACGACTGACTTTTCGGGACTTACTGGTCGTCGAACCTTCATCACTGTCGAACTCACTATCTTGATCATCCGAAAGTGAATCAGATTCAACATCTTGAAGTGAGAAAAGTGAGCCTAATACTGCAGAAAATGTTCTCGCGGGTTCCTGCTCCAAAATTAACCTAGCTGCCATGCTCAGGCCAATACCTTCAAGTTGGGCCTTTACCAAGCAGGCAGAAATGAAAATTTGGTGCAGCCATTCACGCTGCAGAGTGTCAATTTCCGCGGGAAGACTTCCATCCGACAGCAGACAATAGCGGTGATAGGCAATACGGGAACTTGCTGAAAGTTCCTCCGATAATGTTTCTTGCGCCAATTCTTTTACAGAGGGGAGCTTGAAGTCAATATAAAACCCATCCACCTCCGCCTCGAATCCAAAAGCCGCAGGACTACCCCCAAGATCAACATACTCAACCCGCACAAGTTTATCACCAGACTTACGCCGGATATTTGCACGCACCTCGGGTGAAAAACGACGGACAGTGATACTTCCGCGAAAACGATGCAAATGGAATCGTACGTCAGCGACAAGATCAAACCAAACACTCCGCGGCGCTACCGGTATGACCACCGGAGTACCTTGCGGCATGAAATTACTGTACCAACGAGGAAATGCGTTCGAAGTTGGCAAAACCTCATTTATCGGGGTTCGAGCAAGACGAACTTCCCACGGCCTATATACGTTCATAGAGATCGAGGAACCGTCATCTCCAATCCCTGTGAACTCACCCAACGATTCATTCAGCCTAGCGTAATCACTAATTCGGATAACCTGGACATCGTCATCTGTATTTAGTGGAAACCAATGGCACAAGCCACCACGCTCATGAGCGAATCGTCGGGTAACTCGACCAGGTGCCAATTGTTGTAGTGCCTGAACGATCGGCAAGGAATCTACTTTTTCCTGATCATTTACCGTTGCAGGCGGCAATACAACTTGCACTTCCGGAAGGCTCAGGTCACTGAATAGGTTCTGTGGAACAAAATCCGGCAGTGGGTGATAACTCTTCCAGAGATCATATTTTATTTCCGCTGTTGGTGCAGCCAATTCCCAACCACGAATGAAACGCCGCGTGAGTGTCGGCACAACCTCTAGTAGAAGAGATCGGGGAGGATCCCAGAGGATAGAAACCACAGTATCCAGAGGTATATCGAGCGAACGACACAAGTGTTGAGTTAGTGATTCAACAACATTCTTATCACCTCGAAGCAACGCAGTTAGGCGTTTGATAACCGCTTCATCAAGTTGCTTACTGTTGCTATCAGGCTGACTAATCGCGTCCCATACCCAACCACTCTTGGATGATTGAATCGCTTCACAAGCCAGCCAATCGAAGAATGAGAACACAGCTTGCATGCGCAACACGTACTGATTGCGCACTGGTAAGTTCTGAACCACAACTACCGGGTCAAATAAATGTTCGTAGGCCTGAAAGGTAACCCTGTCTCGCCCATACTCAGATAATACTGTAACAGTGATCGGCCGCATTCCACGGATACGGCCAGCACGTCCCTTTCGTTGAAGGAAAGAAGCTATATTGCGTGGTGCTTTGTGTTGAATGACTGCCCCGACTTGTTCATCGTTATAGCCAACTTCGAGTGACGCTGTCGCAACAATTACATCAGCGTTGTCAAGCACCCCAGCATCTTGGGAGGTCGTTCGTCCGACCACTAGTCGGTCACTCAACCTACGACTGATCCTTTCAGCAGCCCACCAACGCTGCCCATCAGCCTCGCGACGTAGAAGGTCATCTTGTTGGCGAGTACGGATAGCGGCCAATGGCAACCGGCCGCCATCTGGTTTGCCGAAAATGGTGTAGGCCTCAGCATCCCTGAGGTTATCGAATAATCGGTTGGTGACATCCAGGTCATCAGTAAATACAAAGACACGCTGTCCGAAGCGATTGGAAGACACGCCACTGCCTTGCGGGTCCATCATACGTGCAGTCAACATTGTCGCCTGAATTGAGGTGGATAGCACCGATGCCTGCAGTGTCGGATCACCTCGTAGGACGACCTGATATTCGGCCCCTTCTTCCTCAAGTTCGTCATAGCCAGGGGTGACTTCGGTGACCTTGTCCTTTGCTACACCGGTCAGGTCGGAAAAGAAACTCGTTGACTCTTGCAATGTAGCCGACAAGCCACACCATGTAACCGGCGCTCCAATCAGATGGCGCCAACGACGAAAGACGAGTGCAGCCTGAGCGCCACTCGTCCCAACGTAGGTATGTACCTCGTCGAGAAGTGCAAAGATAGGCTTCTTTTGGCTAGGGAGACCAATGCCAAAAACTCTCCGCATCGCCAAATCGGACATTCTCTGATTCAACATCTCAGTAGTTGTAAACAAAATGTCTGGCGGATTTTTTATCAAGCTTTGACGCGTCAATAGAAGTGTATCACTTTCGATTATATGGCCGCATTTGGCGCTTACGCAGATCAAGCGTTCAGTTTTTTTAGAAATGTCATTTTCATGCCAAATCAATTCTCCAGAACAAACTGGACACTTAAACCAAGGACATAAATAGGCAGCACCTCTGCGCTTCCACTTCGCACTCGCCAAGGACTCCTTATCCGGACGGCGTGGGGTAGAGCCAAACAATGCCCCGACAATGACAGGGCGCCGTCCTTCATTAACTAGCGCAGAATCAATTTGTCTAGCACGACGGAATGCTTCAGAGAGTTGGTCTTTAAGAAGTTCAATACGTGGGTATATGGCTAAGGCCTTGACCCAAAATTGGTTAACCTGTACCAACTCACCAATGCGCATGAGCGCTGGAAGGTAAAAGGAAAGCGTCTTCCCGCTACCAGTTCCAGCCGTAACTATTGTCGCGACATCAGGGTCACGAGAAAGTAGTCGCAATACCGCTCGTTCTTGGAAGGCAGCAAGTTTAAGTCCAGAGTCGCCTACAAGTGCGCTCCAGAAACCAGACCGCATTGGAGATTCCCCGAGTAAATCTTCATGTGCAGCAAATATAGCCAAGCCATCACGATCACGGCGTGGATACCTTCTGCGCCGTATATCAACCCGATAATCTGAAACAAGACGAGGCGCACCAAACCAGGGCTTACCAGGAAAAAGTTGTCGCAAGCGAGACAAAAGTCGTACTGTCTCAGCAAATCGCGAACGATAGCGTGTTTCCCCTGATGCATTATCCCACTCGAAGATCAAACACGTTGCAACCAGTTGCTCTATTAATTCCCCTCGAAGACCCTCATCAATACCACCTGCAAGATGCAACACCTCATCCCGACCTAGGCTTCCATCTGCAAACCCCCAGGAGAGTGAGCGAAACTCAACTTCCTCAATTCGATCTAGCAGTTCTTCAGCTTTTTTGGAAATGGGCATGGTTATCAGATCGCGCGAATACGGAAACAACCCAACAAACCACACTCAGAAAGCCACTGCGTAACTGTTGGAGTTAAATTTTCTAGAGGGAACCCTTGTGCCCCGGCCTGTCTCAGGAAATCGACCACCTCATCGGACAACTGACTGCCCTTCAACGAGTTCCAGGCCATCTCCTTTGTTCTGATCGCCCGCTCAAGTAAAATCAATTTATCTGAAACTTCCCCCATCCCTGGTAAAACTGAACGTAACAACTTAGCCTCACCATCACAGCGCCGGATCGTCTGGATTTGATGACGGTATGCACTGACAGTCTCTAGCGCTGCCAGGATATCCTCAGGAAGTTCCTCGAACTCCTTATCTACCCGTTGATGCCACCCCACTTCTAATGCAACTTTTAGTTGCTGATTGACGCTATTGACTCCGGGGATAAATTCCTGACGAAAGGACTCGTCCCCTTCTGTCAAAGATTTTGGATCCGCAGAGAAAGCTTGGAGTATCTCCCCTGCCCGCCTCGCGACTCCTTGCGCGACCGCAACATCAAAAACCACGTTTATTCCGAACTCGGAAAACTCCCGAACTAGCTTCCGGAGTTGAATTAGTCTATTGATAGGTGCTTCTAATTGATTAGCACGCGTAGCAAAAGCCTCTGCTTCCTTGGCTAGTTCATTTGCAAGCCTGAGCCTTTTGGCGGAAACGACAATTTGAGCAACTCGATCAAGCAGCATGACCCCCTCCCAACTCACCAAACGATTGGCTAAGCATCGTTAGCGCCTGGCGAATTCTTTCCAAATCTACATTGAGGTTACCGTTTTTAGACGTAGCATTCTGTTCCTGCACAGCGAGGCTGCTTTCGGCATTCTGCAACAATAGTCGCGTAACCCTGATTAAGTTATCAGCGGCGCTGATGGCGTTTCCACGCCCACGTCCGTAGGCAGGGAGACTAGCTACAGGGTCGTGCTGGCTTTCCAAGGCCGAGAATGCATTGACGGCGTCATCGAACTGCACGACCGAGAACTCCGCTAACGCGGCCCGGAAATCATTGGCGTGTCTGCCAGCAATCCCCATCCCCACGAGCAGGTCGTGAAGGCTATTTAACACCTCGAGAATATTTGCCCGTTGAGGAGTCTCCCCGAATTCATCGCGGACAACTGCCAACCAAGATAAGCGACGTGAACGCTCAGCGGTCGTAGCTGGTAACAATTCATTGGCCACAGCGGTATAAAGTGCGGCAACTTCCTGCAATTCACTGAAGCTGGTTGCCGAAGGGGGCTTTTGCTTGAACGTCCAGTTATTGCTACGTATCGACTTGAGAGTGTCAGTGATGACCTTCGGGTTGATTAGAGATCCAACCACACCACCTTTACTCGCGGAGGTCACCGAACGAACCAAACCCACCAGTTTTTCGCGTCGCTTTGCAATACGGTCGAATGCACTTCTTAACTCTGAACTTACAGCGGCGATTTCGTTCGGCCATTGCTGCAAACAAGCAACCAATTGTTCTTCGTACGACCCACTTTCTTTCAAACGCCCAGATAAGGCGGCCCCCACTGCCAATAACTCGATGGCAGCGGCAACAGGCGACCATATTTCGGATGGCTGTACCAACTTTAGCAACTGGTCCGTTACCTCATCTGCCCATTTCCGCAGAAACTCTAAGAAAAGGGCAAGTTTATCCATACCCCCGGGGAAATCCCAACTTCCCCCATTGCGTTCAGCTTCGAACATTCCCTGTAATGCCGTCGCGGCCAGAGCAACCTCCACTTCCGACGCATCGAGAGGAGGAATCTGCAGCATCACGACTGACGGCAATGTCTGCGTCGGTTGTCGGAGTAACGCAATGCTATTTCGGCGGAACGCCTTAGGGCCAGTCGTCGCACAAAAGTAACTCCGCTCCAAGCCGATACAGTCCCAATCAATCGTATCTACTATGCAATCGAACAACTTCTCGCGGATGGATTGTGCGAATCCCTGGTCCAACATTTCTCCCCGCGCCCATTGCTCGAGGTAATGGATTTCTTTAAGGGTCGTTACTAACTTCGGTGATCCAGACGTTTCCGAATGGCCATCTCCGCCATCCAACTTAGCCGGCATTTCGGTGGCCACATTGGCCGGCAGCAGCGGCAAAGAAAAGGCCGCGCGAATTCCCTCTGGCAAATTAAGAAGTTTCCCACTGGCGTCCCACAACTCGAGCGCAGTGACGAGACGTCCGGCATCTTCGGGGAACAGGGTCTCCAAGCGACCGCGATCTTGAGCGCGTAAATGCCGTAAGCCGCTCATGCTTTCTAGCAATGCCCTCGGTGGAAAGGCCTTCGCCTCAAGGTTAGGCGCGTAGTTATCGAGTACCTTCGCTAGAACTCCATTCTGAAGAACACGCGGATTAAATCCGGTTTCAACTTGCTCGTCGACACGGGACGCCATTTCCCAAAGGGCGTTTTCAGTGAAAGGATACAATCCAATACCCTCGGATGCAGTGCCGAAGGCGGTATGGCACGACTCCTTCGCTACACAAACGTCGCACGCATTCGGAGGCAACTCATTTGAATCCCGCGTCTCACCGTGCCAGACGTCAAGGACATCGCGACCAAGGCGAACTGCGTTGAGGTAACGAGCGGTAAAGTTTGATAGTACGACTCGTTTGCTAACGCCTTCGGCAGCCTTACCAACAGACCGATCCATGTCGACAAAATAAGTCATACGGGTGTAAACCGTTGCTGCTACAGACTCGAAGAAGCCCGTGGTAACAGCGATAGCCCAGCGGATTTTACACATCTGCTCATCGCCCTGGGTGAGCAGGGCTTGTAATAGAGCGCGGTCTATACCTTGCAGTCGCGCGAAGTCCTCAATGAGCAGAATAAGTTCCCGGCCCTCCCGTTTAAGGTGTTGCCGTAGCGACATCATCAGTTGAATCAATCGATCTCCGGAAAAACTCAAAGTCCGGGTAATTGCCGTATTCAAATTGCGATTGATGATCTCAACGGCCATCGACTTGTAGACTGACTCGTCTAAGTAAATCGTATTCAATGCATTACGCGCCAGCGACGAAGCATTACTGAAATCTGATCCGCCTGTCGGTAGGTCATCAGTACTGAACTGGTATCGCTCATCTGTCCGTCGATAAACTGTAGGAGTAGCAAAGACATGGTCGACGATTGAAGTGACGACAGAGCCGTCCTTCAAGTAGTACTGACTGCGAAGAAAAGGGTCCTCGAATACAGCAGGTAGTGAACTGATAAGTAACTCTTCAACCTCCGCGTCATCACCGGACTGGAGCCTTGGTGTGTCCTCACGAATTGCCAGAGCAATTTCGTTTAGAAGACGGACCTTCTGTCCCTCCGGTGTAGCGGTTACATCACCGGTTCGATTGAGTTCTTCGGTAAAGCTAACCTGATCAGCGTCCGGCAGTTTGCCGATAATCATTTCCAGAATCGCGCGGAGACTAGTTCCCGCCTTCGGAATTAGCATAACGAGGCGGCGATCATTGGAGGGTAAATGCAGATTTATCCAATGGATCAGATGGGACTTACCTGATCCGCTCCGGCCGATGATTGCCACCTGGGCGTGAGGTCGGTCTGGGCGAAGGAACTCGCGCAACAACTGATGCGGTGAAATGTCGCTGTAGGCCCCCGGTTGAAGTTGCTGAAAAGAGGTGCCGACCGGTTCAGCTATCTTCAACTCATGCTCAGTATGAACAGCCCGGAACACGGAATGAGGTACTGACTCAGCATCAGTATTGATAACTTCTCGGACGCGCGAGGAGTCCCAGCAAACCGGTAGCGGCGTCATACTTTGCCCCTCAGCATAACAATATGGCTGACACGCTGAATCTTGTCGCCCAGGTCGAGGGTTCGGCTATTAGCGTCGGACAGGTCCTTGAATCCGATCCTGCCACGCTCCGAAAGTCGCCTAAGTGCGAGGCTAGTCGACTGGGATAAGCGCTGGGGGTCTCGTCTTAGCGAGTCGACAACCACATCGCCCTCAACACGCCGGCGAATTGCGCCGTCCTCCAGGACAGGTATCTTTAATGCCATTTCGCGCGTGAAATTTTCGATAGACATCTCCGTTTCAGTCTCGAATATCTTCGGCAACCAGCGCTCCAACGCCCCCGTCGGATCCGGGACCACGGCACGATTGCCTATCATCGTGCAATAACCTAAATACCGAGCCCAATAAGCGAGGTTCTGGAAACGTTCTTTGTTAGTCAAATCGAAAACGTCCGCATTTTCCCCTAACTGTTGGCGTATAATACTACTGTAGTTATCTTGGAATGAGAGCGGTCGCAAAGGGGATTGCATCAAAAGCCAAGCGAGTGCAAAAGCTACTTTTTCTTGTCGATATTCTGCGCTAACACCGGGATCAAGTAAGCGAGACTCGATCCATTCAACGAATAGAGAATCAATATCTTGTTGCTTCTTGTCCAAGGCAGAACCAGCAAAGCATAACTTTCCTTCAACTTCCTCAACCATCCTTAAGGCGTAAGCTTCACTCAACGTTGCCCGTAGCATGTCAGCGGAATTGTCTCCATCACTGCCGCCACGGCGCAGTGCGGGTGGCGACATTATGTTCTCTATTCGCTCAAGTGGTTCAGACTGGGATTTCCCACAGAAATACTCAAAGATAAGGCGCAGACGATTCGGTACCGCTTGTACGGTTGTAACAACACTCATCTCAGTAACCTTTGGTGAAATTCATCAAAAAGGAACATTCGTCCATTGAAGCACTGTGACAACCTGATACCCGGGCGATCGGGCGACTCAGTATCTGAGGGCAAAATGAAAATTCGCGCTTTATTAATCTCACGAGGGCTAAGATTGATCCTGGTTAACTGCGACTGGTCGGTCGCCAGAATAACTTCAGGACCAGGTGGCAGTCGCGCAGGCAACAGTTGATTGGCCTTTGCAACGAACCATGAACTCGCCGACAACCGTCTGATTACCTCTTGGTCGAATCCATCCCGATCCCCCAGCAGTGTCAGATTGTTTACCCCATTATTGCTTAATACTTCGAGCACCTCACCCAAGCGCCGAAACCAGCGAGAGTCGCGCGCTGCGAATTCATAAAAGACAACTATGCGGTAACTGCTGTCCATCAACTCCAGCACAGAAGCACTAGGTGGCAGTGGTTGGCTCCACGGGAAAATCTGCGAAATTTCATGAGGCGAGACGCGTGACTCCGGAGTTACACGACATCGTGCGCACGATGTACAAACGGCGCCAGTTCGGTTTCTCCCGTAAAGCTGGACTAATAGACGGGAAATGCAGTCACGTTGCATGATGTATCGCCGCATCAAATTCAAGTTGTTGCTATTAGTTTCAGCAATTACCCTCCGGAGAGGACCTATTCGCCTCTGCCATACTCCTAACTGCAAGTGGTCGTGGTCGATAACTTCAACTTTCTGCCATGGTTCGTAATTTTCTGTGCGCTGCTCCATACCACATTGGCGAATCAGTCCTGCTCGCTCCATCAGAGTCAGGACTCGAGCATTCCAATCTGCGCTTCGCTCACCAACCATATCGATATCTTCATCGTCAAAGCTCGGGCTAACGTTCAACCGTACGTTAAAAACTGAACTATTGGGGACATGTTCCGCATGCTCGAACATCGCCCGCCAACGCTGAATACCTCTGTCTATACCAATAACGGTGACATCACTGATACGTTCAGCGATGCCCCAATCACCATGTGCCGGTATCAGCAGCGACATACAGGCTCGTCCGTCTCGCCCCGCCCTCCCAACTTCCTGGTAGAAGCGGTCGAGTGACTCTGGAATGCATGCATGGATGACACTTCGGACGTGCGGGTAATCAATTCCAAGTCCGAATGCCGACGTTGCGACGACCAGGTCGATCTCGCCCTTGCGCCATTTCTCAAGCACTACGTCACGTTCGGCGGAGCCTGTTTTCCCGGTGACCAGTCGGATACGACGAAAACCAAGTGAACTAATGCGTTCAAACCAATTTACCGCGTCAATAACACGAGTGACATAGAGAATCGCCGGGCGTGGGACGTGATAAACGGCCTCGGTAACACGTTCGATCCTCTCATCCTCATTCGTTGGTGAAGCTATCCAATATTCGGGCTCCAGTCGCGGAGCTGAGCAGGAAAACTCAGCAAACTCGCCAGGTGAACTGAACATCGTTCGTAACGTCGCGAGTGCCGATTCAGTAAGCGTTGCGGAAAGGAGAAGTGTGCGAGGTAGCCGGTGTTCTGGAGACAGTTTAATCAGTTCCCTGCGCAGACCTCCGAGCAGTTGGAATTCAGTTCTGAATCCGGTTCCCCAAGTATCAACCAAATGTGCTTCGTCAATCACTATGGCCTTCAGGCGTCCGGCACTAGCAGCCGCTTTCAGCGGTTCCCGCAGGGCGCCACAGACAGCCTCTGGTGAGGCATAGCAAAGTAATTGGCTACCCGCCGTAATTTTCTCGATGATTTTTTGGTTATTCGACTGATCTCTACTTCGATAAGCAAGCGGCAACTCAAGCCAAGAGATTGATTTAGCTGCGGCAGCTTCCTGATCAAGGGCCAAGGCGACGGTAGGAACGACAACTAGAGTTACGCCATCGAGGCCTGACCCGCCAAGATAATTGTCATAGCCGGCGACAGCTACTGCGTGTGGAATCAGACTCTTTCCTTCTCCTGTTGCCAGCGAAATGACAAGGGTACTTCCGACTGGTGCCCGTAAAGCTGCCCGCACAGCATTGCGTTGTGCGAGGCTTCGATAAGCCGTGCGGTTTAGCTTCGAAAGAAAAGGATCCGCAGGCACTGAAGCTGCTTCAAAATTTCTACATACGTTCTCCCCGGAAGCCCACGCTTCGGCGGAAACAGTCCCACTGCTTTCGATCCAATCAGGTCGCCAGGTCTTGACAGAGACTCGCCATCCGCCAGAGATGGGAGTAGCTGTTAGTCCTACCCGTGACCAATCTTGGAACCCCTCCCAGCGTGCACCTAGAACTTCGCACTCGGCCGCAGGCTCCCAATTCCGACGCAACGACTCGTGTACCAAAACCTGTCGCAGCAGGACTGCCAAGTCGATATTGGAAGTTTGATAAGGAGGGGCGAGAAGTGCTCGGCGAAGCCGGTCAATAGATGGGATATCAGCGGCGGACCAATTGGTACCATCGCATAGTCCCGCTAACTGACACACTAGCTTATGAAAGGCGGTAGCTTCGTTCATAACCCCTCGCCGCCGGCCCCAAAATCTCCGGAAATTACAAACATTCCGATGGCATCCAGTCGAATTTGGGCTTGCTCCACAGCTAGCGCAACTTTTTGATTGATATGCAACTCATCCTGGATCTCAATGCCATCAGAATGCGAGCGCCGCAGAAGCCGGCGTTTGCGCCGCTCGGCATCAGCATGTGCCCGTTTGGTGGCCTGATCGAGCATCGCACGGACGTCGTTCCTCTGAAAAATCGCCCTCCGTCCTTGTTCACGCAGTTGCACACATAGTGAGGACAATAAGGTTGGGTCGATGAACTCCGCCAGTAATTCCGGACGACTGCCGAGATTGAGATCGCCTTTACGGCCATCCTGCGTTTTCCAGTATGGCTTCTCCAGCATTTCTAGATAACGCGGGTCGGTAATCGGGATTCCCTTCGCATCGAGATAGATTGTGTGAAGGGATGGAGGTAAGAACTGCTGCGCTCGACGTAAGCCGCTCATGTCGTCGGCGCCGGAAAATATTTTCGAGGTCTCTGGGAGGTCCGCTTCTATGACAAAACATAATTTGAACACTAACCAGGGTGGACTTCCTTTCGGCCAAACGGGATCTACGCGTAAGGTTAAGAAGGTAGCGCCTCGATCGTCCCATCTCATGAATCGCTGGCATGAATCCAACAATGGACTGCCTAGCCGTTGTAGCACCACACCTGGATGGGTAATAGCAATGCGCCGACGCCAAGTCATCGGAGTAGGGTTATCTAAGCCAAACTGACTTTCCCAGGGCCAACGCGGAGCCAGCGTCCGATCCCCCCATGCCATGCCAAATACTTCCGGAGGCTGCGCTGAAACCCTACTACGCTTCAACTGGAGCGCACCTACCAACCAAGATTCCAGTGCGTCGCCAAACTCGCCCTCGTTTTCCTCAAACTCGTCCATCTTTTCGATTAGTGCCGAACCACTGTCATCTGCCAGTGCAATCCGGTCTAGGGCATATTGCTCATCTTGTTTCTTTCGTTCAATTGCGACCTTTTCACGCAAATCTTCGACAAATTTCCCGCTATTCATCACACCTTCCTCAAACATAGCCAGTGCGAATTCACGATCAATTTTGTCTAGGAGGAACTGGACATCACTTATAGGCTCATGAAACACCCGGAAACCAAGAGAAAGGACACTTTTCCAAGCAAGCCACACGCTTCCCTCGTCAGTATAAGGAAGCAGTATGCGGTGGCGAATGACCGTTTTACGACGACCGAAGCGATCAACGCGGCCGATGCGTTGCTCGATTCGCGTGGCAGATAACGGTAGGTCGAAATGAAAAATCGCGTCAGCGAAATTCAGATTCAACCCTTCTTCACCACTTCGATCGGCGATAAGTAACCAGGTGTCAGGAACATCAAGAAATTGCTTTAAAATCCGTTCAACTCTCGCCGGATCCATAGTATGGGTGATAGCGCATACACCCTCTGGGTCAAATTGTGTAATACGATTGTACAAAGCCTCTACCATTGGGGTTGCAGAGCAGAATGCCACAATCTTTGGCTTAGCATTTCCCGAAAATTGGCCTTTAAGTAACCGGAGACTGTCCTCGGCAACATCCAATTTGCAGCGCGGCCCAGGGTCGGACTCCAATATCGAGCGAACTCCTTCCCGGATCTCTTTTTCACCAGGAAAAAGTAGCGATGCGGACAACATCACATCTGCGAACATCTCGACGCCAATCCCTAGAGCTTCTACAAGTTCGCGATAACGGAGTGCCGCCGCCAAACGGACTCCATACTCCCCTCCCGCGAAAGCGCTTATCGCCGCGGCCCGCCAATCTTCTAGGGCGTTGACAATATCCGGAATACGCCTGTCTTCATCATCATCAACTCGAACGTGTGCAAACCCCGGAACCTCTCCCTCTCGTACCGTCGGGCCACGTGCCTGAAATTCCCAACCTTCTGCATCAGACCGTCGGTAACGAATGACTCGCTGATTGATTCTGTAGGTGTCGGCGATATGTTGGCCGAGTTCTGAGGTGAGTATTGCAACATCCGCTGATCCATCCTGAATGGAATTTACCAAGCGATCAGCAAGATCCTGGACATCGGGATCATCTGGAAAAAGACTCTTCGCGTCGTTTGCCCTGCGCCGCAAGATCAACCCCGGTGACTCTGGAAGCAGGCCGAGTAGAAGTCTCCCAAACTCCTGCCGCTGACCAAGCTTGCTCTCAAACATCGCTAAGTCATCTAATTTGTGAGTTTTTGGATCAAGTAAGTTTAGCAATGACAAGAATTTTTGGGGATTGGCAAGTGCCGGGGTTGCCGAGAGCAGTAGCAATCTCGGCACTTGATGGGCGAGCTTAGTTAGACTTTCCTTAGTTGCGCCATCAAAATCATCACCGACCATGTGATGCGCCTCATCGATCACCAATAGATCCGGAATTCTGTCAAGTTCATTAAACTCGTCGTGAGCAAAAACCTCTACACTACCAAGGAGATCATCAGCATAGAATTTTTCTCGCAACTCGCTCTGCCATTGAGAGACGAGAGCACGCGGCACCAGCACACCAACATATCTATTAGGATCATCGATAAGAATTTGCCGAATTATAATGCCCGCCTCTATGGTTTTACCAAGTCCAACTTCATCAGCAAGCAAGTAGCGCAAGAGCGGATCGCTCAGCACGCGGCGCACAACCGATACTTGATGGGAAACGAACTCGACCCCACTTGAACCGAGGCCAGTTAGGCCCTGCACACTAGCCTGGCCTAAAATCAAGTGCTTTGTTGCCACGTACCGTCGGTCGTGCAGGAATTGCGATTCCCCAATTCCTGCTGCTAAGACCTCAATTGGATCTCCTCTAGCGCGCCAGCAACGTACGCGCAGGTCTGACTCAGAAAAATACGAAGTGCGACGATTCGGAAACTGTACTTCGTAACTTATATCGCCATCAACCGAGAGACAATAACCAACTACGCGGCCTATTGTTCTTGGTTCATCCTCGGAAACTGGATAGACTCGCGTACCAGGATAGAGAAAACCACGCACCAAACGAGCAGTGGGAACTCTAACCTGTTCCTGCTCTACAAAGGAGTGGAACAGCGTGATTATGGACTCTTGCTCAATAAATCCATCAAGCCGTCCGAAACCGGATGCATCAGGAAGTACAACAAATCCCCCTACAATTAGATTCGTCGGCTTCATTGACCACCTCCAAGAATATTACATTAGACCGAATTCGCCCAAAAATTAGGGCAATGCATCTGCACACTTGAAGGAAACAAGTCAAATTCGCCTAACCTCCTGGCTAGCCGAGCCAAGTCATTAGAGCAATGACCAACATCTAACTTCTCTACAGATTCACCCTTCCCCACGACTTTCACACTCACGGCTAAACTACGAAGCCACCACCTAGCCCACTGACCCTCTGCAATTAACGAATCTCGCACAGAACCAAAGTTCCCCACTGTAAACGGTACAAAGGTAATCTTTATCGATTTGCAGAAAACTTTACTATCGTCAACTACCGCGCGCCGAATCAGTTTAACCGACATTGCCCTTAGAAACTGTAATACATCAATCATGCGCAACTCTCCTACTCTCGACTACCAACCAGTGAGGTAGGAGACACATGAACAGAAAAATCGAAGGGCGATCTAGTGAACTGAGGAAGAATCGATAATTGGTTTAGAACAAGCGACAAGTGAAACCAATGCATTTGGGTGACCATCCCTGGGAATCTGGCTTACTGAATACTCATCACCTTATCCACTGGCTACGCATGGGTAAAGCCGCATGCGATGCTTTTTTGCCAGTATAGCCCGCCGTCCGGCCGGGCCCATCCGATACCACCATCTCTCCCATAAACCAAAACCCATAACGCATACGCTAACCATGCAAAGTCTGCCGACACACACCCTGAACATCGGCGATTTCACGCCACCGATCACGGGACATCAGTTTTGTGCGAATGCCCATCCCAAAGCGAGCCAGCTACGCCACAGTAGATTGCCATCCTGAAACCCGCAGGCTAGAGTGCGTCCGTCGTGGTAAATCCCACGACCGGGCGTGAGAACCCGGATGTTGTCCAAGGAGCGGTATCGCTGTAGAGCAGAGCCAATGTTTACGCATTGTGCTACTGCGCTTCCATGGCGGACCGTGTGAGGCGGGCTTTTGCCTGGCCGGTTTCCTTGGACGCCGGATTCTCACCCTTGCACGGTCCGCCTCCTATGCTCGTGAGAAGGCTGGTAGGCGGCTCCTTAATCCGTCCAAGGAGCATAAGGAAAATGCGCTACCCACCTTTTACCCAAGAGCTCCGCCTTGGGATTTTGGTCTTGTTCACCTCTGTTCCGGAGGTGTGCCATGGCTGAGTTCGAAGCCTGCGTTGTTCCCTTCCCACGAAGGCCAAGTCCGCTGCATGAGTTCAAGCGCTCTCCCCTCCCCGTCGAGGCTGCGGCCGAACTGCGCGCAATCATGCTCGGCAACTTGCTGGATCAAATGGTCGAGCCAGATGGATTGCAGCCGGAGAATCTGCGCTTACGTGTTGCGGCTTACTCGGCCCAGGATCTGCTCGACGAGATGGTCGTACTGTTCCGTCGTGCGCTTTCTGAAGCACGAGGAGGTGCCAGATGAGTAAGGGCATCATGACTTGGCTTCCACCTCACGATGGACATCCAGGCATGGAGATAATCTGGGCCGCGGACTGTCGGCAGGCTTTTAATCAAGGTGTGGGGCAGGCCCAGACCTGGCTCGACAACGCCCGTACTGGATGGCTTTGGGCAATCATGATTGCGGAGCGTGATCTCTTACCTTGCGCCATGGAAAGGCGTGCTTTCGAGGTCGGATTCCTGAGCCGCATCCATCAGCGGCTGAGTTCGCTGCAGCGCAATGAGCAACGGGTCAGGAAACTACCTTTGACGTTGTAGGCGCACAATCGAGCCGGTGCAACCGGCTCGAAACCCATCCACCAAGAAAGTTCTCCGCCGCTTTCGACCCATCCTAGCCGTTTGCTTAACAGCTAGTTGCAGGCGCGATCAGGACAACGTTCAGTGCTACACAGTCGCCGGAATGCCAGTCACGCTTCCCTATTGCCCGCTTTTGGCCAGGAGTGTTCTGACCCGCTCGCTGAGTTCACACGCTCTACACTCCATCATTGCCACGTCAAGTACCGCCTCAATTGCCAACTCCCATTGCCCGGCAGAGCAAGCAGACCCGCTATGAAACGGCGCCAGGCTAGGAACGCATTCCGAGGAATACAGGACGCCAGGGCGGATTAACCAGCTAGGCGTCGCACACGCGCGCTACCTGCGACAGTAGA
>Ga0222426_100485_pt1 | contig 25322 bp, 25 predicted proteins | sample 2B50Ametagenome_FD_180087 | JGI IMG/M metagenome (GOLD analysis project Ga0222426, IMG submission 180087) | Enriched microbial communities from leaf-cutter ant dump, University of Wisconsin, Madison, United States - 2B50A (version 2) | ecosystem: Environmental > Terrestrial > Nest > Insects nest...
GTGTTTACACGCTCTATTTCTCCCACCACCGGCTGACGCGAATCGACCTGCACGAGACGGCCTAAACTGTTACCCATGTCTTGGCACGTGTGTCACCCATGTTTCCGGTCCATACATTTGGCCAGAGCAAATGAACGAAGAGAGAGAGGCCACCCCGCTGGAGCGGGAAGGCGCGACGCGGCGCGGGGCCGTGGTTTTGGCGGGCCTGCGTTCGGGCAGCGGGTGTCTTGTCGGGCCTGGGCCGAGGACTGCTTTGCGGAAATGGCACTCCCGTGGGGTGGTCCCACGGAAGTGCCATTCGGGTGTTGCGTGCGTGGATGCGGCGGGTGATCAGCCGCTGATCGCGTCCTGGTAGCGCTGGAAGCCGGCGAGGATCTCGGCCTTGGCCTCATCGGCGCCGACCCAGCCTTCGACCTTGACCCACTTGCCCTTCTCCAGGTCCTTGTAGTGCTCGAAGAAGTGGCCGATGCGCTCCAGCCAGTGCGGCGACACGCCCTGCATGTCGTTGATGTGGGCGTAGCCGGGGAACACCTTGGGCGAGGGAATCACTACCAGCTTCTCGTCGCTGCCCGCTTCGTCGGTCATCTTCAGCATGCCGACCGGATGGCAGCGGATCACCGAGCCGACGGTCAGCGGCAGCGGCAGGATCACCAGCGCGTCCAGCGGATCACCGTCGCCGCCCAGGGTGCGCGGCACGTAGCCGTAGTTGCACGGGTAGCGCATCGGGGTGGACAGGATGCGGTCGACGAAGATCGCGCCGCTTTCCTTCTCCACCTCGTACTTGACCGGCTCGGCATCCTTGGGGATTTCGATGATGACGTTGATTTCTTCCGGCACGTTGCGGCCGGCGGAGACGAGGTGCAGACCCATGGAATGTCCTTCGGTGCGTAGGGGAAAGTTCGGCGGGCAAGGATACGCCAAACGCTGTTGCGTCGCAGCAGCGGCGGTGTGGCGACCGGCTCTCAGCGCCGATACGGCCGCTCGCGCAGCCACTTGGTGGCGATCCACTTCTCGCCTTCGATCACCGGCAGGCCGGCGTGCAGCGAGCTGGTGTCGCCGCCTTCGTAGGCGAAATAGACGGCCGAGCCGCGACGTGCCGAGACGGTCAGGCCCAGTTCGGGGAAGGCGGTTCCGCCGCCCTTCCCGGGGGTGTTCAGGTACATCACCACGCTGGCGATGCGCTGCCCGCCGACTGCGGTGATGGTTTCGTAGCCGGGCTGCTCGGGGTCGAACCAGTCGTAGTGCGGCTCGTATTCCTGGCCGGGTCGGTAGTGCAGGATCTGCAGGCCCTCGCCATGGCTGGCCGGCACGCCGAGCAAGGTGGCCAGGCGTTGCTCGATGCGGCTGACCAGCGGGAATTCGTCCGGGGCGAAGAACATGCCCTCGCTGGTGCGGGCCTGGTCGACCTGATGCTTTCCCTCGCTGTCCACGGTCAGCGCGCGCTGCATGCGTGGCCGTGCCAGTGCAATCAGTTCGTCGCACTCATCCGGGGCAAGAATGCCTTCGAGCACCCGGATGACCGGGGCGTCGACGCTCATCGAGACCTCGATGGCCTGACCGTCGATGCGGGTGACGGGGGCCTCCGGTGGCGTGCTGCGCACCCCGCCGGAAGCCGGTTTGCCGCTGGCGGCATGCAGCGCGGCCAGCGGCAGCTTCAGCACTTCGGCGAGCATCACCCGGCTTTGCCGCGGGTCATAGCCGTTGTCGCGCATCAACTGGAGCACCTCGGGCACGCCGTGGCCGGCGCGGGTGGTGTCGAGGATCCACTGGCGCAGTTCAGGGGTGATGGTGGTGCGTGGCGGCATGGCGGCAAGGGTTGGACAAAAACCGCACAAGCTTAGCGCAGGTGCCGCGGGCGCCCGATGCCGGGCGCCCGGGCCAGCCTACTTCAACTGGTCCCAGAGGAACTCCGAGGCCATCGCGTGCATGTGCGCGGACTGCTCGTTGTCGGCGCCGGCGCCGTGGCCGCCTTCCAGGTTCTCGTAGAACCACACATCCGGATGGCCCTGTGCCTGCATCCGCGCGGCCATCTTGCGTGCCTGCACCGGGCCGACGCGATCGTCGCTGGTGGCGGTGTAGAACAGCACCGGCGGGTAGGCGGCGTCCTTCTTCACGTTCTGGTACGGCGAGAAGGTCTTGATGAAGTTCCAGTCGTCGCCGTCGGGATTGCCGTACTCGGCCATCCACGAGGCGCCGGCGGACAGGTGGATGTAGCGCTTCATGTCCAGCAGCGGGACTTCGCAGGCGATCGCGCCGAACAGCTGCGGGTACAGGGTCAGCATGTTGCCCATCAGCAGGCCGCCGTTGCTGCCGCCCTCGGCACCCAGGTGCTTGGGCGAGGTGACGCCGCGCCTGACCAGGTCCTGCGCTACCGCGGCGAAATCCTCATAGGCGCGCAGGCGGTTGGCTTTCAGGGCGGCCTGATGCCACTGGGGGCCGTATTCGCCGCCGCCGCGGATGTTGGCGATCACGTAGACGCCACCGCGGTCCAGCCAGGCGCGGCCGATGCTGCCGTTGTAGTTCGGTTGCAGCGAGACCTCGAAGCCGCCGTAACCGTAAAGCAGGGTGCGATGGCTGCCGTCGAGCTTCATGTCCTTCGGCGCGATCTCGAAATAGGGTACGCGGGTGCCGTCCTTCGAGGCGACGAAGTGTTGGCTGACGACGTATTTCGAGGCGTCGAAGAAAGCCGGCGACTGCTTCAGCGTCTCGGCCGGGCCACCGCCCAGCACGCCACGTTGCAGCGAGGACGGGGCCAGGAAGCCGCTGACGTTGAGCCAGTACTCGTCGTCGTGATCGGGATCGGTATCCACCACGCTGACCGTGCTGAACGCCGGCGCGCCGGGCATGGCTTCGCGCTTCCACTCGCCGCCGATTGCGGCTGGCGGCGTGATCACTTCCAGCCGGCTCTTGACGTCGTCCATCAGGTCGACGATCAGGTGGTTCCTGGTCCAGGCGTAGGAGTCCAGCGAAGTGTGTTCGTCCGGTTCGAACAGCACGGCGAAGTCACGCTTGCCGGCCATGAAATCGTCGAAGCCGATGGCCAGCAGCGCGCCGCCGGGATAATGGGCGTTGCCGACCTTCCACGGCGAGCGCGTCTGCACCAGCAACCATTGGCGATGGGCCGCGGCGCTGGCGTCGTCGGGCACGTCGACGGGAATCAGCTTGCCGTCGCGGCGCAGCCAGGTCCGGCTGTGGAAGAAGTCGCTGGCGACGGCGACGAAATCGCGCTCGTAGCCGGGCGTGCGGTCATGCCAGGCGCTGACCGCCAGGTCGGTGGGCTTGCCCTCATGCACGACGGTGGCGGCGGACAGCGGGGTGCCGCGCTTCCACTGCTTGACGATGCGCGGGTAGCTGGACTCGGTCATCGAGCCGGGGCCGAAATCGGTGCCGACGTAGAGCGTGTCCTCGTCGATCCAGCCGCTCTCGCTCTTGGCCACCGGCAACTCGAAGCCGCCGTCGACGAAGGACTTCGAGTCCAGGTCGAACTCGCGCACGGCCACCGCATCGCCGCCGTCGGGCGACAGCGAGATCAGGCAGCGACGGTAGTCCGGCTTCAGGCAGTCGCTGCCCTTGAACACCCAGCGCTTGCCTTCGGCCTGGTTCAGCGCGTCGATGTCCAGCAGCACTTCCCATTGCGGCTCGGCCTTGCGGTATTCGGCCAGGCTGGTGCGGCGCCAGACGCCGCGCGGATGCGCCTTGTCGCGCCAGAAGTTGTACAGCTTGTCGCCCATGCGGGTGACGTAGGGAATGCGCGCGTCCGAATCGAGCACCTCGAGGATGCTGTCGCGGGTGGCGGCGAAGGTGGGCGTGTCGACGAAGCGCCTGGTGGTGCGGGCGTTCTGTTGCTGCACCCAGTCCATTGGCTTGGCGCCGTGGATGTCCTCCAGCCACAGGAAGGGATCGTCGCTGGCCGCATCCGCGGCGGGCGTGGTCGGGGTTTGGTCGTCGGCATGGGCGTTGTTCATGCCGGCCAGTGTGACGCCGAGCGCCAGGGCGAGCCAGAGGGACTTCATGGAATTGCCTCGTGTGGTGGATGCAGGCGCCGTCCCGGTGGCAGGTCGGAACGGCGCGACGATGGCCTTGCTCCAGCGTGTTGCGCCCCTCTCCCGCGATGCGGGCGAGGGGCGCAGGTGCCAAGCGGGTTCGGCTTCGGTTACAGCAAGGGGATCAGCAACAGCGCCACGATGTTGATGATCTTGATCCGCGCCTGCGGCGCCCCCTCACCCCGTTCCCCTCTCCCGCGAAGCGGGCGAGGGGCGCAGGTGCCAAGCGGGCTCGGCTTCGGTTACAGCAAGGGGATCAGCAGCAGTGCCACGATGTTGATGATCTTGATCCGCGCCTGCGGCGCCCCCTCACCCCGTTCCCCTCTCCCGCGAAGCGGGCGAGGGGCGCAGGTGCCAAGCGGGCTCGGCCTCGGTTACAGCAAGGGGATCAGCAACAGCGCCACGATGTTGATGATCTTGATCAGGGGGTTCACGGCGGGGCCGGCGGTGTCCTTGTACGGGTCGCCCACGGTGTCGCCGGTGACCGCGGCCTTGTGTGCTTCCGAGCCCTTGCCGTCGAAATGGCCGTCCTCGATGTATTTCTTGGCGTTGTCCCAGGCGCCGCCGCCGGTGGTCATCGAGATCGCCACGAACAGGCCGGTGACGATGGTGCCGATCAGCACGCCGCCCAGCGCCTGGGCGCCGGCCTCGGCGCCGCCGAGCCACTTGAAGCCGATGATCACCAGCACCGGCACCAGCACCGGCAGCAATGAAGGCACGATCATTTCGCGGATCGCCGAGCGGGTCAGCATGTCCACCGCGCGCGAATACTCGGGCTTGGCGGTGCCTTCCATGATGCCGGCGATCTGGCTGAACTGGCGACGCACCTCGACCACCACCGCACCGGCGGCGCGGCCGACCGCCTCCATCGCCATCGCGCCGAACAGGTACGGGATCAGGCCACCGACCAGCAGGCCGATGATCACGTAGTGGTTGGACAGGTCGAAGCTGACGATGGAGCCGTCGAAATGCTGGCTGAGGTTGTGCGTGTAGTCGGCGAACAGCACCAGCGCGGCCAGCGCGGCCGAGCCGATCGCGTAGCCCTTGGTCACCGCCTTGGTGGTGTTGCCGACCGCATCCAGTGGATCGGTGATGCCGCGTACCTCGGCCGGCAATTCAGCCATCTCGGCAATGCCGCCGGCGTTGTCGGTGATCGGGCCATAGGCGTCCAGCGCCACGATCATGCCGGCCATCGACAGCATTGCGGTGGCCGCGACAGCGATGCCATACAGGCCGCCAAGCGCGAATGCACCCCAGATCGCGGCGCACACCGCGACCACCGGCCAGGCGGTGGATTTCATCGACACGCCGAGGCCGGCGATGATGTTGGTGCCGTGGCCGGTGGTCGAGGCCTGGGCGATGTGCTGCACCGGCTTGTACTGGGTGCCGGTGTAGTACTCGGTGATCCACACGATCGCGCCTGTCAGCGCCAGCCCGATCAGGGTGCAGTACCACAGGTTCATCGCGCCATGGCCGAAGTCCGGCATCAGCTGCGTGGTGATAGGCCAGAACGCCACCGCGGCCAGCACCGCCGAGACGATCACGCCCTTGTACAGCGCGCCCATGATCGAGCCGCCCGGCTTCACCCGCACGAACAGCGTGCCGATGATCGAGGCGATGATCGACACGCCACCCAGCAGCAGCGGATACAGCACCGCGTTGGCGCCGACCTCGGCGGTCATCAGGCTGCCCAGCAGCATGGTGGCGATCACCGTCACCGCGTAGGTTTCGAACAGGTCGGCGGCCATGCCTGCGCAGTCGCCCACGTTGTCGCCCACGTTGTCGGCGATCACCGCCGGGTTGCGCGGATCGTCCTCGGGAATGCCGGCTTCGACCTTGCCGACCAGATCGGCGCCGACGTCGGCGCCCTTGGTGAAGATGCCGCCACCCAGCCGCGCGAAGATCGAGATCAGCGAACTGCCGAAGGCCAGCCCGACCAACGCGTGCAATGCCGCTTCGCCGCTGATGCCCATGCGGCCCAGCACCAGCCAGTAGCCGGCCACGCCGAGCAGGGCCAGCCCGACTACCAGCATGCCGGTGATCGCACCGCCGCGGAACGCCACGTCCATCGCCTTGCCCAGGCCGCCACGTGCCGCCTCGGCGGTACGCACGTTGGCGCGCACCGAGACATTCATGCCGATGTAGCCGGCGACGCCCGACAGCAGTGCACCGACCAGAAAGCCGATCGCGGTCGGCCAGCTCAGGAAGAATCCGATCAGCAGCAGCAACACCACGCCGACCAGGCCGATGGTGGTGTATTGCCGGTTGAGGTAGGCACGCGCACCTTCCTGGATCGCCGCGGCGATCTCCTGCATCCGTTCGTTGCCTGGCGATTGCGCCAGGATCCAGCGCGCGGAGAACGCGCCATACAGAACCGCCACTAACGCACAAGCAACAACGATCCACCAGCCATACTGCTGCAGCATCGGAGCCTCCCCATGGGTTGTATGCGGCCGTCCGGAGCGGGCGGTCGCGGGCAGTATAGGCAGAGGTCGAGGCGCGGGCTGTTGTGCGGCGCAGCGCCGGATATCCGGCGCGACGAAAAAGGCCATGCACGGATGCATGGCCTTCGGGGGCGGCTGGTGGACTGGCAGATTTACTGCAGTGCCATGTCCAGGATGATGCCGGTGGCGATGGCGACCAGCAGGTAGCTGTTGTCGTCGGCGCGGACCCAGTGATAGCCGCGCGGCGGCTGGCGCAAGTGGTAGTAGCCGTAGTTGCTCACCACGTAGCTGGGGCCGTAGTAGCGATAGCCGCGCTGCCAGCGGGTGTGCACCACCGGCCGGTAACCATGGCCGTAGCTGACCGGGTAACCGTAGGCCGGGCGGTAGCCGTAGCGATAGCCGCGGCCGTAGTCATAACCATGGCCGCGATAGCGATTGTCATGGCGTCGGTTGTCATAGTGCGAGGAACCATGACCCGGCCCGCCATGGTGGCCACGGCCACCGCGGCCGTGATCGCCATGGCCGGGAGCGGCCAGCGCGAAACCGCTGGCGGTGAGCAGGGCAACTGCCAGGATCAGTCGGGTGATGAGCTTCATCTCTGGTCTCCTCCGCGGCAAGTGGCCACGGGCGTTTTCGGGGTGAAACGTTCCTGATGCTAGGAAATCCAGGCTGAATGCAGGGTTGCCCGGTCGCGGCGTTGTTCCGGAAACGGGACTCAGTGCTCGAAAGGAGAAAGTTTTTTCGTCACGGCCAGGTTCTTCAGCCTCACATAGACGGGCAGGCCGTCCTTGCCATGTGGCAGCGGTGCCTCGCCGCGGATCAATGGCGACAGGTAGCGCCGGGCGGCGGCGGTGATGCCGAAACCGTCGCGGCTGATGAAACTCTTCGGCATCTTCTTCTCGCGGTTGGCGATCTTCGCCAGCGGGGCCGCTTCGATCTTCCAGCGGTACGGCGCATCGCTGCTGCGCACGATCACCGGCATCACCGCGTTCATCCCCGCCAGCGCGTACTCGACCGCAGCCTTGCCGACGGCGAAGGCCTGTTCGGCGTCGACTTTCGAGGCGGCATGTCGTGCCGAGCGCTGCAGGTAGTCAGGCAGTGCCCAGTGGTACTTGTAGCCGAGCTTTTCCTTGACCAGCGCCGCCAGCACCGGCGCCACGCCGCCAAGCTGGGCATGGCCGAAGGCGTCGCGCGTGCCGGCCTCGGCCAGGAAACGACCGGCGGCATCGCGCACGCCTTCGGAGGCAACCACGGTGCACCAGCCCACGCGCTCGACGGTGGCTTTCACCTTGGCCAGGAAGGCGGCTTCGTCGAACACGCGCTCGGGGAACAGGATGATGTGCGGCGCGGCGTCCGCATCTTCGCCGGCCAGGCCGGCGGCGGCAGCGATCCAGCCGGCATGGCGGCCCATCACTTCGAGGATGAACACCTTGGTCGAGGTCTCGGCCATCGAGGCGACGTCGAGGCTGGCTTCCAAGGTGGAGATCGCGGTGTATTTCGCCACCGAGCCGAAGCCGGGGCAGCAATCGGTGACGGCCAGGTCGTTGTCGACCGTCTTGGGCACGCCGATGCAGCGGATGTCGTAACCCAGTGCCTTGCCGATCTGCGACAGCTTGAGCGCGGTGTCGGCCGAGTCATTGCCGCCGTTGTAGAGGAACCAGCGGATGTCGTGCGCGCGGAACACCTCGATCAGCCGCTCGTACTCGGCGCGGTTGTCCTGCAGCGACTTCAGCTTGTAGCGGCACGAGCCAAAGGCCCCGCCGGGTGTGTGTGCCAGCGCCCGGATTGCGGCGGCGGATTCCTTCGAGGTGTCGATCAGGTCCTCGCGCAGGGCGCCGAGGATGCCGTTGCGTGCGGCCAGTACCTTGACCCCTCGGGCGCGGGCAGCTTCGATCACGCCGGCGGCGGTGGCATTGATCACGGCGGTGACGCCACCGGACTGGGCGTACAGCAGGTTGCCGGCAGGGCGGGCGGAACGGCTGGGACTCATGGGAATTCCTCGCGGCGGGATCAAATCGTTTGTGGACAATGGCTTGGAATGGCCTGCGACGCGTTGCCGTTTGACGGCACCGGGTGCAGCCGCTAATTTGACGCTCCATTCCGGAAATCGGGCGGGCTGCTGCAGTGTGCGGCGGCCCGCCGAACTTGTGGAGCATTATGCGACTCGTCCTACTTGGTGCGCCCGGCTCGGGCAAGGGAACCCAGGCCAGCCGGCTGAAGACGGCTCTGGGCGTGCCGCACATCTCCACCGGTGACATGCTGCGCGCGGCGGTGGCCGCCGGCACGGCGATGGGGCTGAAGGCCAAGGCGGTGATGGATGCCGGCCAGCTGGTTTCCGACGACATCCTGCTCGGCATGCTGGAAGAGCGTCTGGCCCAGCCCGATGCCGCCGCCGGCTTCATCCTCGACGGTTATCCGCGCAACCTGGCCCAGGCCGATGCGCTGGACCAGCTGCTGGCCCGCCTCGGCCAGCCGCTGGATGCGGTGGTCAAGCTGGAAGTGCCCAACGACGCCATCGTCGGCCGCTGCGAGATCCGCTTCAAGGCCGAGGGGCGTGCCGACGACAACCCCGAGACCGTGCGCAAGCGCCTCACCGTCTACGCCGAGCAGACCGCCCCGGTGGCCGATTTCTATGCCGGCCGCGGCAAGCTGCAGGTGGTTGATGGCGTCGGCGAGCTGGATGACGTCACCGCACGCATCCACCAAGCGCTGAAGAACGCGTCGGCGGCCGTCGGCAGCTGAGTTTTTCCGCCCGGCGGGCGGGTCAGGGAGCCGCGCGGCATGCGCCTGCACATCCTCGGTATCTGCGGCACCTTCATGGGCGGCGTCGCCGCTCTGGCGCGCGAACTCGGCGACGTGGTCGAGGGTTCCGACGCCAACGTCTATCCGCCGATGAGTACCCAGCTGGAGGCGCTCGGCATCGGCCTGATGAGCGGCTATCACGCCGAACACCTGCAGCCGGCGCCGGATCTGGTGGTGGTCGGCAACGCGATGAGCCGTGGCAATCCCGCCGTCGAATACATGCTCGACCAGCGCTTGCGCTACATCTCCGGCCCGCAGTGGCTGGGCGAGAAGGTGCTGGCCGATCGCGAAGTGCTGGCGGTAGCCGGCACTCACGGCAAGACCACCACCACCAGCCTGTTGGCGCACCTGCTGGAGAGCGCCGGCATGGCACCGGGCTTCCTGATCGGCGGCGTGCCCGGCAACTTCGGGGTTTCCGCGCGGCTGGGCGGTAAACGGGATGAGGCGAAACGGGGTCAGAGTCACTTTTCCGAACCCTCCGGCTTTCGCTCGAAGGCATGGAAAAGTGACTCTGACCCCGTTTCGCCTGACCCCGTTTACCCATTCGTGATCGAGGCGGACGAATACGACACCGCCTTCTTCGACAAGCGCAGCAAGTTCGTCCACTACCGACCGCGCATCGCGATCCTCAACAACCTGGAATACGACCACGCGGACATCTTTCCCGACGTGGCCGCGATCCAGCGCCAGTTCCACCACCTGGTGCGCACCGTGCCGGGGAATGGGCGGCTGATCGTCAACGCCCACGACGAGCGGCTGGCCGAGGTGCTGGCCATGGGCTGCTGGACGCCGGTGGAAAGCTTCGGCATCGGCCGCGGCGACTGGCAGGCCGAACTGGTCGAGGCCGACGGCTCGGTGTTCACCGTGCGTCGGCAGGGCCACGTGCTTGGCGAGGTGCGCTGGTCGTTGCTGGGCGAGCACAACGTGATGAATGCGCTGGCCGCGTTGGCCGCCGCGGCGGCCGCCGGCGCCCATCCGGCATCGCTGCTGCCGGCGTTTGCCGACTTCACCAGCGTCAGACGGCGCATGGAGCTGGTCGGCGAGGTCGGTGGCATTCGCGTCTACGACGACTTCGCCCATCACCCCACCGCGATCGCCACCACCCTGGCCGGCCTGCGAGCCAACGTCGGCCAGGCGCGCATCCTGGTGGCGTTGGAGCCACGTTCCAATTCGATGCGCCAGGGCGCCCATGCCGATGCGCTGGCGCCGTCGTTGGCCGATGCCGACGTGGTCGTTTTCCTGCATCGCCCGGAGTTGCCGTGGGATGCGGGGAAAGTCACCGCGGCGCTGGACGGGCGCGGCAGTACCGCGCCCACCGTGGATGCGCTGATGGATGCCTTGCGCGCGCAGGCCAGGCCGGGTGACCAAGTGGTCTTCATGTCCAATGGCGGCTTCGAGGGAGCGCCAAGGCGCTTTGCCGAAAGCCTGAGCAACACGTAACGGGGTCAGGTTCACTTCCGAGCACTGGAAAGTGAACCTGACCCCGTTTCAGCAGAGAGAATCCATGATCAAGAAAACCGAGCAAGTCAGCGACTACAACGACGTGATTGCCACGGTGTCGACGTACGTCGAGGCTTTGCGTGTCGGCAGCGTGGACATGCTGGACGCCACGTTCCACGCCGACTCGGTGACCTACGGCTTCGTCAATGACGAGCTCGTGGGCGGCACCGGAAATCCCACCTCCATGTTCATCGAGGCCCACGGCAAGTCCCCGGACATCGACGGCCATGTCGACGTGCTGGACATGACTCCCGTGACGGCAGTCGTCCGGCTGATCACTGAGAAGGACGCGATCGGGACGGACTGCTGCGAGTATCTGACGCTGGTCAAATCCGGCCAGGGCTGGCGCATCATTTCCAAGGCCTTCATCCAGTTTGGTCAGTAACGGGCTCAGTAACGGGGTCAGGTTCACTTTCACGCGTGAAAGTGAACCTGACCCCGTTACTGAGCCCGTTGTTAAACTTGCCCGATGGCCGTCCAATCACCTCTGATCGAGATGCCTTTGTTCCCGCTGGGCTCCGTGTTGTTTCCCGGTGGCCGGCTGCATCTGCGCATTTTCGAGCCGCGCTATCTGGACATGGTGCGTGAGTGCACCCGTTATGGCACCGGCTTCGGCGTCTGCCTGATTCTCGAAGGCACCGAGGTGGGTGATCCGGCGACGCCGGCCGCGGTCGGCACGATGGCGCGGATCACCGACTTCCATCGTGGCGAGGATGGTTTGCTGGGCATCGTCGCCGAGGGCGGTGCGCGTTTTCGCGTGGCGCGAAGCCGGGCGCGTGCTGATGGCCTGCTGCGTGGTGACGTCGAACTCTGGCCGGATGAGGCGGAGCTGCCGGTGCCGGTGGAGTTCGCATTGCTGCAGAGCATTCTCGAGCGCCTGGTCGAGGTGATGGCGCCGCATTGGCAGAATGTGCCGCGCAGCAGCTATGACGATGCCAGCTGGGTCGGCCTGCGCTTGGCCGAGTTGTTGCCGCTGGACGTCCGCGAACGACAGCACATGCTGGAATTGACCGATCCGGTCCAGCGTCTGGCCGAGTTGCGCGACATCCTGCCGCGCTTCCAGAAAGGCTGAATCAGGCCGCCGCCGTCAGCGTAGACTGTCGGTTTTTGGCAACGGAACCGACACGCATGACCGACCTGGCCGGCAAGACCCTGTTCATCACTGGCGCCTCGCGCGGCATCGGCCTGGCGATCGCGCAGCGTGCGGCCCGCGACGGCGCGAATGTCGTGATCGCGGCCAAGAGCAACATGCCCAATCCGAAACTGCCCGGCACCATCCACACCGCCGCTGCCGCGGTGGAGGCGGCCGGTGGCAAGGCGCTGGCGCTGCAGGTGGATATCCGCGACGAGGCCCAGGTGGTGGCTGCCGCCGCCGAGGCGGCCGATCGCTTCGGTGGCATCGACATCCTGGTCAACAACGCCAGCGCGATCTGGCTGGCCGGCACGGCCGACACGCCGATGAAGCGTTTCGACCTGATGCACCAGGTCAACACCCGCGGCACTTTCCTGGTCACCCAGGCGCTGCTTCCCTATCTGAAGCAGGCCGCCAATCCGCATGTGCTGATGCTGTCGCCGCCGCCGAGCCTGGATCAGAAATGGTTCGCGCCGCACACGGCCTACACCATCGCCAAGTACGGCATGAGCCTGTGCGTGCTGGGCATGAGTGCCGAGTTCGCCCCGCTTGGCATCGCGGTGAACGCGTTGTGGCCGCGCACGGTGATCGCCACTGCCGCGATCGGCATGATCGACGGGGTCAAGGCCGAGCATTGCCGCAAGCCGGAGATCGTCGCCGATGCCGCGCACGCCATCCTGACCCGCCCGGCCCGCGACTACAGCGGCCACTTCGCGATCGACGAGGACATCCTGCGCGAGCAGGGGGTCACTGACTTCGAGCGCTATGCGGTGCAGGCGGGCATGCCGTTGTTGCCGGACCTGTTCCTGGACTGAGCTGGGCGCCGGTGGCCCGGTCGTTGCGCTGGAAGGCTTTCGCCATATGCCTTCAGGCGTAGGCGACAGCCTTCACGGTTTTTCCCCAATGCATTGATGCAGCGTGGTTTTCCCCTTTTCGGGGACGCGTGCGCCTTTACACTTTCTGCCGCGCCGGCGCGTATATTCCCGGCAGATATGCATCGCTTTCCGGTTTCGGACGGGAGATCGGCCGGAAAGGACCATGTCGGGTGCCGCGTCCATGACGCGACCGGGCCTGGATGAGGGGGTGGCGACATGCTCAGTGAACTGTCTTCCAGACGCTGCGTGGTCTGGTTCGGGCAACCTTCCGCCGAAGAGCGCGACAGCCTGGCCCGCGCCGGCTGGTGCGTGCGCATCGGCGATGCGCAGGCGCCGCGGAGCGTGGGCCTGCGGCAGGGCGACATGGTCGTGGCGATGGCCGACCTGCGCAGCGCCGGCGTGGATGCGACAGCCTTGGCGCGATTGGTGGATCGCTGTCCATGGTTGCCGTGGCTGGTGGTGGTGCCGCAAGGCATTGCGCAGGATGTGCCCGCGGTCGAAAGCCTGCTGCGCGCCAGCGCCGCCTGCTTCACCATGCCGATGCATGTCGATCGCATGATCGATGTGCTGGCGCGCATGGGCCATGGCGGCGGGGCGCCGGCGGAACCGGAGGCGATACCCGGCGTGGTCGGCGCGGCAAGCCCGGCGATGCGCCGCGCGATGGCCAGCCTGCGCAAGTTCGCGCCGGTGGACCTGCCGGTGTTGATCACTGGTGAAACCGGCAGTGGCAAGGAAGTGGCCGCCCGCGCGCTGCATGACCTGTCGCCACGCGCAGGGCATCCGTTCGTGGCGATCAATTGCGGCGCGTTGCCGGCGAACCTGGTGCCGTCGGAGCTGTTCGGTCACGAGCGCGGAGCATTCACCGGCGCCAATGCCCGCCGCATCGGATATTTCGAGGCAGCTGCCGGCGGCACCGTGTTCCTCGACGAGATCGGCGACCTGCCGCTGGATGCGCAGGTCAGCCTGCTGCGCCTGCTGCAGGAGGGGTTGCTGGTGCGGGTGGGCTCCAGTCATCCGGTGGCGCTGGATGTGCGCGTGCTGGCCGCCACCCACGTGGATCTGGAGGAGGCGGTGGCGCAGGGCCGTTTCCGCGAGGATCTGTATTACCGGCTCAACGTGTTGCGCCTGCGCATGCCGCCGCTGCGCGAGCGCGAAGGTGACGTCGAGCTGCTTGCACAGCATTTCCTGGAGGCTTTCCTGTCGCGCCATCCCGGCGCCGTGCGCACCTTCAATCATGGCGCACGCCGTGCGCTTCGCAGCCATGCCTGGCCGGGCAATGTGCGGGAATTGCTCAACCGGGTGCAGCGCGCGGCGGTGGTTGCCGAGGGGCCGCTGATCGGCGCGGCCGATCTGGACCTGCACGAGGTCCATGTGGCCGATCCGGCGCATGCCGACCTGGGCCGGGCCAGAGTGGTGGCGGAACGTGAGGTGGTGCTTGGTTGCCTGCGCGCCTGCGGCTGGAACATCAGCGAATGCGCCCGCCAGCTCAAGGTGTCGCGGGTCACCGTGTATCGCCTGTGCCGGAAGCACCAGCTGCGGCCCGAGGGCCCGCGCGGCGCGGGAGCACGCGCCGTCGCGCCTCAGAACATGTAGGGCAGCTTGAAGGTGAGCGTGTAGTCCGCCGCATCGGGCGTCAGGCCGACGCCGAGCATGGTCACCAGCGTGGCGTGCGAGTTCAGCGCATGGGTCACGCCCAGGTTGAAGGTGGCTGCGTTGGCGTCGCTGCCGATCACCTTGGTCCACGGTGCGCCGGTGTAGCGCAATCGGGCGCGGGCGCTGAGCCGGTCGCTGAAGGACAGGCTGAGGCTGGTGCGCTCGTTGAAAGCGAAGGCCACGCCGGCGCCGAAATACCAGGCCTTGCCCAGTTGCACCTGGCCCGGATTGCGGGTTTGCGGATCGGTGTCGATGTCGCCGAAGCCGTGCGGGAACGAGTGGATGTAACCGAGGTTGGCGAACACGATCGCCGGGTCCATGGTCTTGACCGTCGACACGCCCAGGTTCGCCTGCCACACGCCGTTGCCGGTGGGTTGCTTTTCCGGCACCGCGAAGCGGATGTACTGGTCATCGCCGCGTTCGAGCACTTTCCAGTCGATGCCGTAGGGCGCGCGTCCGGTGGGCGCGGTGACACCCAGGGTCAGCACGGTATCGGGCCGCGAAGCGGTTTCCGCGAACAGCCGGTAGTTGGCGCTGAAGGCGATGTCACCCAGGCCGCTGCCACTGGTGTCCTCCTGCCCGATCGCTGCGGCCGAGCCGCCGGCGCCGCCCTTCTGGTAGACGGTACGGCGGCCGAGGTAGGGCACGTCGAGGTTCAGCGTCAGGCGCGGGGTGAGGCCGTAGCGGGCGGCGAAGTCGTAGGTCAGTGAATCGGACTCGACGTTCTCGATGGCGATGTTGCCCAGGAAGATCGCGTCCAGTGCAAGGAAGCCGTTGAGGGTCAGCTGCTTGCGGTCGTAGCGGCTGTAGCCGAGGCTGCTTTCCAGGGTCAGCTTGCGGTCGAACAGCGCGTGTTCCTGTTGCAGCGCGTCCTGCAGGCTGCGGGACGGGGCTTCCTGTTGTGCCTGTTGCGCCTCGGCGAGAGTGCCGGCGCGATTGCCGTCGTTTCCTTCCGCCGGCGTGGCTTCGCTGCCGGACGCCGGTTGTGCCGGCAGGCTGGTGGCGGCCTGTCCGCCCAGGCGCGCCTGCAGGGCCTGCACCTGGATGTCCAGTTCGCGCAATCGGCGTACTTCTTGCGCGTAACTGCTCTTGAGTGCATCCAGTTGCTGCAGCAGGGCCTTCACCTCGGCCTGGTCCTTCGTGTCGGTGGTTTCCTGGGCGTGGCTGGCCTGATGGCCGATGGCCAGTGCCAGCGCCACGGCGGTGGTGACGAGTTTCCTGGGCATGATCTGATTCCCCCTTGGACGACAAGGGGTGCGCCGGGCGGTGGCGCACCCCTCATGGATTGCCGATGCCGCGGGCCAGCACGATGGCCTGCGCCACGTTCTGCGAGAGGTTCCGGGTGAGTTGCGCGTTGCTGGTGAGTGACTGGCGGACCAGTTCGACTTCCATCAGGTTGCCGGCGACCTGGTTGTCGCTGGCAAGTTGCATGCTCTGCCCGATGCTGCCGTCACGGATCCACTGGCGCACGTTGCCCTGGCCGGCGACGTCGAGAGCCACGCTGGCGCCGTGATCGTCGACTCCGGCCGCGGCGCGGGCGCCATCGAGTCGTGCATCGACATGGCCGTCGACCTGGTCGCCGCTGCCGCTGGCCGGCACGGTGCCATCGCGCACGTCCAGGTGGATGACGTTGTCGGCCAGGTTGCCGTCGCCGGCCACCTGCACGCTTTGCAGGACGCCGCCGACGTTGGCCAGCCCGCTGCCGTCGATGTGCCGGCCGGGGCCGTCGACCGTCGGCATCGGCAAGGCGGCGTCGGCGCGGGTGATGCTGACGCTGGGCTGGAAGCTGACCCGGGGTTGGTTGCCGTGACCGCCGAAATCCATGCTGATCGCCAGGCTGCCCTGCAGGAGCTGGCCTTGCGCGGTCTGCCAGGTGGAGATCATCCGCACGCCGAACCAGGCGACGTTGCCGGAGCCGATGGTGTAGCGGCCGCGCAGCGTGTTGAGCTCGGGATCGCTGATGTCGTGCAGGCCGGCTCCGGGCGGGTTGGCCGGTGCGGCCGACAGCGGCGCGGCCTCGGTGGCTGCGGCCAGCAGCATGACGGTGGCAAGCAACAGTCGGAGTGTCATGGTGTGCTCCGGCCGGCCTTCAGAACAGGTCGGCATGGGTGAAGCCGAAGTCGATCAGCTCGGCGTCGGTGATCGCGCCCTGGCGCGCGAAAAGCGTGCGCGCACTGGGCATCGCGGTGGGTTGCAGCAAGGCGGTATGGCGATCGAAGTCGTTGCCGATCACCACGAATACCGCGCGCGAGGGCCAGGCCCTGATGAATTCGTCCAGCTTCATCTGGCGATTGCCGAGCATCGGGTCGGCCAGTTCCGCGATGTCGCCGCGGACCTGCTTGAGCACCACGAAATGGCGGAAGCCGCGCACGTCCATCAGCACCAGGCCGGGCACGCGCAGGGTACGCAGGCGCGATTCGTCGACCCGGTAGCCGCGGCCACGCATGCCGAGGGATTCGACGTAGCGCTTGATGTCCAGCATCGAGAAGCCGCGTTGCTGGACCAGGACCGGATCGGCCACGCCCATCATTCCCTCGATCACCCGCGGTTCGTCGACGTCCAGGTGATAGGCGTAGCGCAGGATCGTGGCCAGGGCCGCCGCGCCACAGCTGTAGTCGGTTTGCTGGCGCACCAGGTTGCGATAGCGCGCCTCCTGCATGCTCTCGACCCGCGTGGTGTAGATCGCGCCATTCGGCAGCACGCCGCCGAAGCCGGTGTCGCCGGCGTGGCTGGCCATGCCGGCGACGGTGCACAGGCCTCCCAGCAATGCCGTGGCGAATGCATGCCGCATCATCGTGTCGCTCCGTAGTTCTGCGGTCGTCGCCCGCATGAGGGGGAAATCCCCCGGCCCTCAGGGGGAAGGGCCGGGGGTTCCACTGGTGCCCGGCATGGCAGTTGCCGGGTTACCGCCCACGTTGGCCGCGTTTGCGGCCGGTCACTCCAGCGATGTCACTCGCTGCCGCCACCACCGGGCATCGGCGCGGTGCTGGGTTGGGCCACCGCCAGCGACAGGCTGTTGGCCTGCAGGTTGCCGGTGCCGGAGGCGACGTTCACGCCGATGTTGCCGGAGGCGTTCTGGAACGCGTTGCCGGACAGGCTGGCGTCGTTGCTGGCGTCGACCACCAGCCACTGGGTGGTGTTCACGCTGCCGCTGAGGTTGGCCAGCAGGTCGATGCCGCCCAGCTCGACGAAGCCGAGGTCGCCATGGTCGTGCGAGCTGGTGCTGCCGCTCTCGCTGCTGTTGGCGTGGCTGTCGGTGTCGAAGGCCAGGCCGCCGATCGGCTGGCCCATCGTGTCGTTGCCGCGGTACGGGTTGTTCACCGCGCCCTGCGCTTCGCCGTCCATGTCGATGTGCCCGGTCTGGTTGCCACCGGTGTGGGCCGGGCCATCCCAGGTATCGGGATAGTAGTTGTTGGCCTGGTAGGCGTTGCCGCGGCTGTCGGAGCTGCCGGTGCCGTTGTAGCTGCCCTGCGACCAGCCGTCGTAGCTGCCGCCACCGGCACCGGCATAGCCACCCCGGACGCTGCCACTGAGCACGACCTGGGTGGTGCCGCCGATCTTCTCGGTGCCTCCGCGGTTGCTGACCGAATTGCCGCTGGAGATCTGGTTCGAGCTGATGCTGGCCTGGGCGTAGTCGGTGGTCGCGACCGAGGCGGCCAGCGCGTTCTTCTGCTCGTTGTTGTTGCCCGCGGCGACGTTGACGCCGATGTTGCCGGTGGCGGTGTTGAAGGCGTCGCCGCCGATGCTGGCGGCATTGGTCACGCCGCGGTTCATGGTGACGTTGCCGCTGCCGGCCTGGTTCACGAACACCTCGGCGTCGGCCATGCCGAAGGAGAAGCGGGCATCGGCGGCCGACAGCGCCGCGGCGTTGTCCTGGGCGTTGTTGTCACCGGCGGCGACGTTCATGCCGATGTTGCCCGAGGCGGACGCGCCCACGCTGTCACCGATCGAGCCGGTGTTCTCCAGCTTGTCGTTGCTGCCGGCATTGCCGGACACGGACTGGCGGTTGTCGATCACCGCGATGGCGGCGGAATCGGTGCGGATCTCGCCGGCGATGGTCGGCTTGCCGGTGATCGCGATGTCCGAGCTCAGCGAGAGCTTCTTCTTGAGATCCACGTCGACGCTGTGCGCATTGGCCTCCTTGCGCACGTCGACGTTGACGTCCACATCCTTGTCCTTGCGCACGTTCTCGGTCACTTCGGTGTCGCTGACGGAGCCGTCGTAACGCAGCTTCGCGGCGGCATCGAGGCGCAGCTTGGCCGCGGCGTCCAGGCTGGTGCTGGTCTTGTTGGTCACGGTGTTCTTGATGACGGTGCTGGAGTGCGGGTCATCGGTGTGGGCGTAGGCCATGCCGGTGCCGAACAGAGTGCTGGTGGCGAGCGCGATCATGGTCCGTTTCAGATTCGCTTTCATGGTGTCCTCACTTGTCTAGCTTGGTGTTGTCATCGCGGGGTCGGGGCCATGGACAGCAGCAACTGGTTGCCCGTGGCGTTGCCCGAACCTGCGGCCTGGTTGAGTTGCAGCACCCCCTGGTAGCCCTGCATGGCTGATGCTTCCACCGCGACGTCGCGGTGGCCGGCGGAGCCTTTCGGGACCAGGGGGTGCTGCCCCCCTGCCGACGCGGAAACGGCGGAGGACAGGGTGGCGTCCGTCGTTTCGCGTATGCCTTGTGCGGTCAGTGCGGCAGCAACGGCGTTGAGTTGCGCGTTGCCGCTGCCACCGGCCTGGTTGATCGAGGTGAGTCCGCCGGCACCGGCGAATGCCTGGTCGCCGATGCTGACGCTGGCCGCGAGCGGGCCATCGCCGCGGTCGTCGCGCTGCAGTTGGCGGCTCTGGATGGCGGCGTTTCCCGCACCGGCGAAAGCTCGCAGGTTGGCCTGGCGGTTGAGGTCGCCGGCGGCCATGTTCACCGCGATGGCACCTTCGGCACCGCGGAAGGCGTGGTTGTCGATGCGCGCGGTGGCGAGATAGCCGAGCATGGCGGCGTAGTCGTCCATGCCTTGCGGCGGATCACCCGCCCGGCTGCCCGGGCTGGCCAGCAGCAGGGTCAACAGCAGCAGGATCCGGATGGCCATGGCGGTCAATGCCCGCCCGGCGGGTTGGACGTCATCATCGGCAGCTGGCTCAGCGCACCGACGATCTGGTTGCCGATGCCGCGGGTGGTGTTGCCCACCGTGCCCAGCGGGGCGGCGATGACATTGCTGACGCCATTGCCGGACACGGTGCCGTGGCCGGGGTTGCCGCCCAGCGTGCCGCCGACGGCGGTGCCGACCATCTGCTCGACCACGGTGTGGCCGTGCCCGGCAGGCGCCGTCGAGGCATCAAGGCTGGCGAAGTCCGCGTCGCTGAGTTCGCCGGTGCCCAGCGCGTGCGCGATCTCGCCGCGAGGTGACGGGTCGACCATCAAGGCTACGCCTGGCGGAGCCGGCCGGTAGGCCGGGCGCGTGGAGACGTTGCGCAGCAGCACGATGTCGCCGTGCTTGGGTTGCACCGCCACATGGGCGTCGGCGGCGAACACGCTGGTCGGAAGCAGCAGGGCGCCAAGCAGCAAGGCGATGCGGTTGGCTGCCAGGCAGAGATGGCATGGATGCATGATGGCGTCCCCGGTTGATCCCCGGAGACATTTCAGCAATCCGCGTGCCAAGTCAGGTGATGCCCGATGTGGCGGTCCGCGCTGGCGTTGCAGGGCACGTGGCCGGCGGCACGAATGTATCGCCGCTGATACAACCGGCGTCGACATGCGGCCCGGATCCGGCGTGGCGCCGCCGTTGCCGCGCCGATGTAACGTGGGTGATACAGGTCCGGGCGGCGTGTTGCACCGGGCTGGTTTGTGCAAACCACGGGGGCGGATCTACGATGCGTGACCGTCTTTGCCGGCGCTCTGCCGGCAGGCACCCTCGCCATCCAGAGAACCCGCATGTCCGCAGATGCCTCCACCCTGACCGATCTCGGCAAACGCTACTGGTTGCCGGTCTACAAGCCGCGTGACCTGGTGCTCGACCACGGTCTTGGCGCGCGCGTCTGGGATACGCAGGGGCGTGACTACATCGACTTCGGCGCCGGCATCGCGGTGAACGCGCTGGGCCACCAGGATCCGGATCTGCTGGCGGCGCTGACCGCGCAGGCGGGCAAGCTGTGGCATGCCAGCAACGTGTTCTACACCGAGCCGCCGCTGCGCCTGGCCGAGGAGCTGGTCAAGGCATCGGGCTTCGCCGAGCGGGTGTTCCTGTGCAACTCCGGTGCCGAGGCGAACGAGGCGGCGATCAAGCTGGTGCGCAAGTGGGCGGCGGTGCAGGGGCGCGCAGCGGAGCAACGGGTGATCATCACCTTCCGTGGCTCCTTCCACGGCCGCACCCTGGCCACGGTGACCGCCACCGCGCAGCCGAAATACCAGGAGGGTTACGAGCCGCTGCCCGGTGGTTTCCGCTATCTGGATTTCAACGATGCCGCCGCGCTGGAAGCGGCCTTCGCCGCCGGTGACGTCGCCGCGGTGATGCTGGAGCCGGTGCAGGGCGAAGGCGGCGTGGTGCCGGCCGCACCCGGTTTCCTGCAGCGGGTGCGCGAGTTGTGCGATGCGCATGGCGCGCTGATGGTGCTGGACGAGATCCAGTGCGGCATGGGTCGCACCGGCACGCTGTTCGCGCACGCCCATGACCACGTCGTGCCGGACATCGTGACCCTGGCCAAGGCGCTGGGCTGCGGCTTCCCGATCGGCGCGATGCTGGCCGGTCCGCGGGTGGCCGAGGCGATGCAGTTCGGCGCCCACGGCACCACCTTCGGCGGCAACCCGATGGCCGCGGCGGTGGCCCGCGTGGCACTGCGCAAGCTGGCCTCGGCCGAGGTACTGATGAACGTGGAGCGCCAGGCCAATGATCTGCAACGCGGGTTGGAGCGGATCAACCACGAGCGGGCGTTGTTCACCGAAGTGCGCGGTCGTGGCCTGATGCTGGGGGCGGTGTTGGCGGATGCCTACAAGGGTCGTGCCGGCGCCATCCTCGATCACGCCGCCGCGCATGGCCTGTTGCTGTTGCAGGCCGGCCCCGACGTGCTGCGCTTCGTGCCGCCGTTGACCCTCAGCGACGAGGAAACCGCCGAGGGCCTGCGCCGGCTGGATGCCGCGCTGGCCGATTTCGCGGCGGCGTGAACCGGCGTGGCGGCCGGCGGCCGCTTGCTATCATTGCCTGTTCCCCCATCGAACTTCGGGTGATCCGATGAAATACCTGCATACCATGGTGCGCGTGCGCGACGTCGATGCCTCGCTGCGCTTTTTCTGCGAAGGCCTGGGCCTGCGCGAGATGCGCCGCCAGGAAAATCCCCAGGGCAAGTTCACGCTGATCTTCCTGGCCGCGCCGGACAGCCCGGAAGCGGAAGTGGAGCTGACCTGGAACTGGGGCTCCACCGAGGATTACGGCAGCGCCCGCAACTTCGGCCACCTGGCCTTCCAGGTGGAGGACATCTACGCCACCTGCCAGCATCTGATGGACATGGGTTACACCATCCACCGTCCGCCGCGTGACGGCCACATGGCCTTCGTGCGCTCGCCCGACCTGATCTCGGTCGAGCTGCTGCAGAACGGCCAGCTGCCGCCGCAGGAACCGTGGGCGTCGATGCCCAACACCGGCACCTGGTGATCCTGAAGGTGCCGCCCGCGTCGAGGCGGCACCGCTTTCTCAGATCCTGGATTCGCGCAGCGTCTCGCGGGCGGCCTGCAAGGTGTCGGCGATGTCCTGGTCGCTGTGTGCGCTGGACATGAAGCCGGCCTCGAACGCGCTGGGCGCGAGATAGACGCCGCGCTGGAGCATGCCGTGGAAGAAGCGGTTGAACATCGCCGCGTCGGCCGCCGTGGCCTGGGCGAAGCTTTCCACTTTCTCCGCGCTGAAGAACAGGCCGAACATGCCGCCGACCCGGTTGGTGCTGAACGGCACGCCTTCGCCGTCGGCCACCGACTGCAGGCCGTCGCAGAGCAACCGGGTGCGCGAGGCGAGCGTGTCGTGGAAGCCCGGCGCCTGGATCAGTTCCAGCATGGCCAGGCCCGCCGCCATTGCCACCGGATTGCCGCTGAGCGTGCCGGCCTGGTAGATCGGGCCGGCCGGGGCGATCTGCTCCATCAGATCACGACGGCCACCGTAGGCACCCACCGGCATGCCGCCGCCGATGATCTTGCCGAAAGTGGTCAGGTCCGGGGTCACGCCGTAGTGCGCCTGCGCGCCACCCAGTGCCACGCGGAAACCGGTCATCACCTCGTCGAAGATCAGCAGCGCGCCGTGCTGCGTGCACAGGTCGCGCAGCCCCTGCAGATAGCCGTCCTTCGGCAGGATGCAGTTCATGTTGCCGGCAACCGGCTCGATGATCAGGCCGGCGATGTCGTGGCCTTGCTCGGCGAACAGCGCCTTGGCCGCGTCCAGATCGTTGTAGGGCAGGGTCAGGGTGAGGTCGGCGTTCGCGCTGGGCACGCCGGGCGAGGTCGGCACGCCGAAGGTGAGCGCGCCGGAGCCGGCCTTCACTAGGAAGCTGTCGCCGTGGCCGTGGTAGCAACCCTCGAACTTCACGATCCGGCTGCGGCCGGTGGCGCCGCGGGCCAGCCGGATCGCCGACATGGTCGCCTCGGTACCGGAATTGACCATGCGCACCATCTCGATCGACGGGATCAGACGGGTGATCGTCTCGGCCATGGTGACCTCGGCCGCGCACGGCGTGCCGAACGACAGGCCGTCCTTCACCGCCCGCTCCACCGCCTCGCGCACCGCCGGGTGGTTGTGGCCGACGATCATCGGGCCCCACGAGCCGACATAGTCGATGTAGCGCTTGCCCTCGACGTCCCACAGGCAGGCGCCATCCGCGCGCGCGGTGAAGAACGGCTCACCACCGACCGACTTGAACGCGCGCACCGGCGAGTTCACGCCGCCGGGCATCAGGGGCAGGGCGCGCTGGAAAAGTTCGTGGTTGCTCATCGTGCGGTTTCTCGGTCAGGGGAGTACAGGGAGGCGAAGCTTGCCGCGGCGGCGCGTACGTCGGTGGCACCGAACAGGGCGGAAATGGCGGCCAGGCAATCGGCGCCGGCTTCGACCAGGGAAGCGCCATTCTCCGGCGTGATCCCGCCGATCGCCACCCGCGGCACACCCAGCGCGGCGCTTTGCCTCAGCAGGTCGTGCGGCACGCACGGTGCCAGCGGCTTGGTGGTGGAAGGGAACATCACGCCGAACGACACGTAGCTGGCGCCCGCGGCCACCGCCACCCGGGCCGTGTCCAGCGAGCCGCGGCACGACACGCCGATGACCGCCCGTGCACCCAGCGCCTCGCGCGCAGCGGCCACCTCGGCGGCCGTATCCAGATGCACGCCATCGGCACCGACCTGGCCTGCCAGCACGACATCCGCGCCGATGATCAGCGGCACGCCGCGAGCCCGGCACAGATCCGCGAGTGCTTGCGCTTCGGCGAGGCGGCGCGCGCCATCACCGGTCTCGTCGCGGTACTGCAGCAGTCGTGCGCCGCCGGCCAGTGCCTGGGCGACGACCTCCAGCAGATCGGGCCGCGGCCCGTCGGTGATCGCGTAAAGGCCGCGAGCGGGCCATCCTGCCAAGCTGTTCAATTCATCGTCTCCGAAGTGAGAGGTGTCTTGCATCGTGCTTTCGCATTCTGCGACGAGTTGCGAGAATGCGGCTTTCCGCGATCCGAAGAAATCCGACCATGAGCTCGAGTTCCACCGATACCCAGGCCCTGCGCAAATGGATGTGTGTCGTCTGCGGCTACATCTATGACGAGGCCGTTGGCGCTCCCGACGAAGGCATCCCTGCCGGCACCCGCTGGGCCGACGTGCCCGACACCTGGACCTGCCCGGACTGCGGCGCGACCAAGGATGACTTCGAGATGATCGAGATCGACTGAACGCCCGATTCTCGCCAGCCAACGGCCCGGTTTCGCCACAGCGCGAACCGGGCCGTTTGCTTTGATGCGCCTTCCCCAATGCGAGGAAGCCGTCATGCAGCGATTCATGCCTTTCGAGGACGACTGGGATGCGCTGGAACACATGCATCCGGATGATCTCGTGCCGTTTCGCCGAGGGATGCTGGACGGATCCCCGCACGTGACTCAGTCGACTTCGCCGACGTCACCGTCGATGACCAGCTCGTCACCGGGCTGCGCCCCGATGCGTCGCGCCGTACCCGCCGCCAGCTCCAATACGTAACGGGCCGGACCGCTGGACGGATAGGTCGGACAGGGATCGGCCCGGCACGGCGGCACATCCGCCTGTGTCGATACCAGGCGACGCTGGTCATCGAAATACAGCATGTCCAGCGGGATCAGCGTGTTCTTCATCCAGAACCCCTGCGGCCCGGAGCGCGGGAACACGAAGAGCATGCCGTGATCGCTGGCCAAGGAGGTGCGCATCATCAGCCCGCGCTGGCGGCTCGCATCGTCGGTCGCCAGCTCGGCAGCGAAGTGGTGCCCGCGCAAGGTCACCCGTACATGGCCATCGCCATGCGCGCAGCCGGCCAACAGCAGCAATGCGGCCATCGCCATCGTTCTCATCGCGGGATTCCCCATGCATATGGAAGTGGCTCCAGAGTGTAGCTTCGACCCTCCGTGCAACTTTTTGAAAAAAATTCGTCGCACCCCCTTCACAGTCACCCAACCCGGCGCTATGATTCGCACCCCTTCGACGAGGCGCCCTTTCGACGAAGGTTCTGGCGACAACCACCGACGAAAAATTTTTTTCAAAAGGTGTTGACGGACAGAGAAAACGATGTAATATGGGCGGCTCACCCGGGACGAAACGTCAACGGGGCAAACGCTGGAAACGGCGGGTTGCAGAAGAAGATCTTTGACAGTGTGCGCAGGTGAATTGTGTGGACGTCTTGTGCTGATGGGTTGC
>Ga0222426_100486_pt1 | contig 25239 bp, 22 predicted proteins | sample 2B50Ametagenome_FD_180087 | JGI IMG/M metagenome (GOLD analysis project Ga0222426, IMG submission 180087) | Enriched microbial communities from leaf-cutter ant dump, University of Wisconsin, Madison, United States - 2B50A (version 2) | ecosystem: Environmental > Terrestrial > Nest > Insects nest...
AAACTGGCCCGCGTCGCCTTCGCACTGCTCAAAAGCCAGTCCGATTACAAGCCGAGGATCAGCCAAACGGCTTGACCCTCCAACATAGAATCTCCTACAACCGAACCGCGTCGCTACCTGTAGGAGCCCGCTTGCGGGCGATGCCTTTCCCGCAACCACCAACCGCATGCATCACCCGCCCCCACAACCGAACCGCGCCACCACCCGTAGGAGCCCGCTCGCGGGCGATGCCTTTGAACCGCCATGACCAGTGGCCACGCGATTTCACCGTCAATGCTCGGGAATGGTGGGCGCGTGGTGGTTGGCGCAACGGCCAGGAGCATCGCCCGCGAGCGGGCTCCTACAACCGAACCGCGCCGCCACCTGTAGGAGCCCGCTCGCGGGCGATGCCTTTCCCGCAACCACCAACCACATGCATCGCCCGCCCCCCCACAACCGAACCGCGCGACCACCCGTAGGAGCCCGCTTGCGGGCGATGCTTTTTTGGGGCGAGATCACGCGAATCCCCCCTGATCGACATCGTGGATCGCGAGGACTGCTAGGGGGTCAGGCTCTACGGTCTGCGACACGTCCTGTGCCGCCCACGATGTCGATCAGGGGGGACTCGATGCCATGCGGATCCACCGCTGGCGGGGTTGCGGGGATCCGAATCCCTCCTGATCGACACCGTGGAGCGCATGGCTGCAAGGGGGTCAGGCACTGCGGTCTCCGACACGTCCTGTGTCGTCCACGGTGTCGATCAGGAGGGACTCGGATCCATGACTCAGGGCCGGGCCAGGCCCGACAGTTCAACCCGTCGGTTCGGGGCCAGGCACGCGATCAGCTCGTCGCGGTCGGACTGTTCGCACTGCACTACCGGGTCGGCCTTGCCGCGGCCTTCGACCTGGATGGCCGGTGACGGCACGCCGCCGCTGACCAGGTAATCACGCACGGCTTCGGCCCGCTGCCGCGACAGGGCCTGGTTGTAGTCGTCGCTGCCGATCCGGTCGGTGTAGCCCACCACCAGGATGTTCTCCACCTCGCTGGCGGCGCGTACCTGCTGCAGCAAGCCGTCAAGCTGCTGGCGGCCGGAGTCGGTCAGGCTGGCGCGGTCGAAGTCGAACAACGCGTCGGAGGCCAGCCGGATCGGTTCGGCGGGCATGGCGGCCGGCGGGGGTGGCGGCGCTTCGACGTGCTCGTCCAGCACCGATTTGCACGCCTCGGGTTTCCAGTGATACGCGATGGCCTGCTTGTGGCTGTCGAACTCCACCTGGAACTGGCAGACGAAGTAGTCGTCGCTGTCCTTCGATTTGCGGAAGTCGAACAGGTAGTTCCACTCGCGCACGCCGAACACGCCTTCGTTGAAATGCGGTGCGCCGAGCAGGGCATACAGTTGCCGTTTGGTCAGCCCCGGCGCGACCTTGCGCAGGTTCTCCAGGTTGACGAAGGTGCCTTCCGGCACCGCCGCATGGGCCGGGTCGGGAAACACCACGCCGGCTTCGTTCTGGTCCGCGTCGCGGCTGGCATGGCAACCGCTGACGGCCACTGCGGCGGCGACCAGCGCCGGCACGTACCACTGACGGAATCGATTCGTTTTCATGGCTGCACTCCCCTTTGTCCGCGCCCTCACCACTGCATCCCCGCACCGATGGTGACGCCTGCATCACCGCGCGAATTGGTCGAGCCGGTGAGTTTGTAGACCCAACGTCCGCCTTCGGAGATCGTCGAGACACCGATCGCCAGGCTGGACTCGCCGTTGAAGCTGCTGCCGGCCACCGCCGCCATGCTCTTGCCCGGCTCGTAGGCCTGCGGCAGGCCGGCCATCGCCATCGCGGCGGCGACACCGGCGTTGGCCTTGCGCCCCATCTTGTCGATGCGGTTGTCGATGTCGGCGAAACGCTGGTCGGTATAGGCATTGGCCCAGTCCACCGCCTGCTGCATGCCGTGCTTGAACTGGTCGACGTTGACCGCGTCGGAGTCGGCGGTGCCGGCTGCCACGTTGTGGATGGTGGTGTCACCGCCGCCATTGCCCAGGCTGACGTTGGTGTAGTCGATGCTGCCGTCCTTGTTGCGGTCGTAGCGCACGCTGCCTTCCTGCGAGTCGCTGACCATCGATTCCACCTGCGCCACGTTCACCGCGTCGGTGGCCGCGGTACCGGCCGCCACGTTGGTGATCTGGCGTTCGTGGCCGCTGCTGCCCACCGAGACGCTGTCGGCACGATCGGCAACCGAGCCGGCACCGAGCGCCACCGCGTTGGCGGCACTGGCGCTGGCGCCATTGCCCAGGGCCACGCTGCCGTCACCGGCGGCTTCGGCCTCGGGGCCGATCGCCACGGCATCGCTGCCGGTGGCGCTGGAGTCGGCGCCGGTGGAGTTGACGTTGAAGTACTTCACCTGGCCGCTGCCGGGCTGCAGGTTCTGGATGTCCTGGTACAGGCTGCGGTTGCTGTAGATGTTGGTGGTGTCCTCGGTCCAGTGCCACAGCTGCGAGCCGTTGACCGCCTCGGTGCTGCTGGCGCTCTCGGCTCCGGCGGCCAGCTGGCTGATGATCACCGGCGCACCGCTGCCGTCACCGGTCAGGGTGATGCTGTTCAGGGCGTTGCCAGCGCCATCGGCGTCGTACTTCACCGCCAGCTTGTCGATCGCGCCGATCTGCGTATCCACCGCCCGCAGCTGGGCCACGTTCACCGCATCGTCGTCGGCCGAGCCGGCCGCTACGCCGGTGATCTGGCGCTGGCCGACATTGACCTCGCCGACCGAGTCCTGCGCTGCCGTCAGGCCATAGGCGGCGTAGCCGCTCTGCGCCCCCACCGTGGTGACCGAACCGGCACCCAGCGCGACGGAGTTGTCCATGTCCGCCGTGGCGCCATCACCCAGTGCCAGCGCAGCATCACCGACCGCCGATGCCGAGCGGCCCATCGCCATGCTGGCCTCGCCGACCGCCGAAGCCAGCGGCCCGATCGCCACGCTGTCCACGCCACCGGCGGTGGAGTCGCCCAGCGTCGAGAAGGCATGGAAGTACTTGATGCCGTCGCCCGCATCGATGGTGTCGATGTCGATGTTGTCGATGCGCGTGTTGAGGTTGACCACCGAGCTGTCGACCGCCGCGAAGGCGTCGGTGACGTTGTCGTAGTCACTGGTGCTGGTGTCGCCGTTGATCTCCACCGAGGTGATCGGGAACACCGGGCCGGTCCAGTCGCCGGTGCTCACGTTGAACGCGGTGGTACCACCGAAGTAGTCGACGATGGCCGTGTTGGTGGCGAACAGCTGGGCGCCATTGATCGCGTCCAGGCTGCCGGCGTCGACATTGCCCGGGGCCAGGTTGGTCACCGTCACCGGCGCGCCGCTGCCGTCGCCGGTCAGGGTCACCGTGTTGGTGGCGTTGCCGGCACCGTCGGCGTCGTATTTCACCGCCAGCCCGTCAGCATCATCGACCCGGTTGTTGATGTTGACCATCGAGTTGTCCACCGCCTCGAAGGCATCGGTGACATTGTCGTAGTCGCTGGTGCTGGTGCTGCCATCAACCTCCACCGAGGTGATCGGGAACACCGGGCCGGTCCAGTCGCCGGTGGTCACGTTGAACGCTGTGGTACCACCGAAGTAATCCACCACCGCCATGTTGCTGGCGAACAGCTGGGCGCCGTTGATCGCGTCCAGGCTGCCGGCGTCGACATTGCCCGGGGCCAGGTTGGTCACCGTCACCGGCGCGCCGCTGCCATCGCCGGTCAGGGTCACCGCGTTGGTGGCGTTGCCGGCACCGTCGTCGTCGTACTTCACCGACAGCGCGTCGGCACCGTCGACCCGGTTGTTGATGTTGACCAGTGAACCGTCCACCGCCGCGAAGGCGTCGGTGACGTTGTCGTAGTCGCTGGTGCTGGTGCTGCCGTCCGTCGCCACCGAGGTGATCGGGAACACCGGGCCGGTCCAGTCGCCAGTGGTCACGTTGAACGCGGTGGTGCCGCCGAAGTAGTCCACGATGGCCGTGTTGGTGGCGAACAGCTGGGCGCCATTGATCGCGTCCAGGCTGCCGGCGTCGACATTGCCCGGGGCCAGGTTGGTCATCGCCACCGGCGCACCGCTGCCGTCGCCGGTCAGGGTCACCGTGTTGGTGGCGTTGCCGGCGCCATCGTCGTCGTACTTCACCGCCAGCGCGTCGGTCGTGCTGACCCGGTTGTTGATGTTGACCAGCGAGCCGTCCACCGCCGCGAAGGCGTCAGTGACGTTGTCGTAGTCACCGGTGCTGGTGCTGCCGTCCGCCGCCACCGAGGTGATCGGGAAGATCGGGCCGGTCCAGTTGCCGCTGACCGGATCGAAGGCGGTGCTGCCGCCCATGTAGTCGACCAGTGCCGCGTTGGTGGCAGCCAGCTGGCCACCATTGACCGCATCGAGACTGCCCGCCGCCACCGCACCGTCGGCGAGATTGCCGATGCCCACCGGAGCGCCCGTGCCGTCGCCGATCAGGGTCACCTGGTTGGTCGGGTTGCCCGCCCCGTCGAGGTCATACCGCACCGCGCCGTCAGCCAGCGCGGCCACGGCCTGCAGTTGCGCCACGTTGGCCGCGTCGGTCGCTTCGCTGCCCGCCGCCACGTGGGTGATCTGGCGTTCCTGGCCATCGGCGCCAACCGATACCTCGCCGGCCGAGTCCTGCGGCGTGCTCATGCCGAAGCCCACGTAACCGGCCTGCGCACCGCGATCGGCGCTGGAGCGATAGCCCAACGCCACGCTGTTGGCCACGCTGGCACTGGCCTCGGCACCGACGATGGTCTGCGCGTTGGCGGTGCCGGCGGCGTCATCACCGATCACCACCGAGTGGCCCTGCCGCGCGGCATAGTCGGCGGTGGGCACGCCACTGGGGTTGTCCGCATCGTTGCGGCCATCACCCGGGAAGACCTCGTCGGCTTCCATCGCCGGCAGGGTGTGATGGGCACCGGTGCCGATCACCACCTCCTTCGAGCCATTGGCCGAGGCGCCGTCACCCACCAGCACCTGGTAGTCCTGGGCCGCGTTCACCGCCCAGCAATTCGCCTCCAGCAAGTTCAGCACATTCAGGCACTGCGGCGCCCAGTCCGGCGCATCCGTCGGCAGGACCAAGCCAAGCAGGCCGCCCGGTGCACCGTTGTTGATGTGGCTGATGTAGTTGCCCGAGGTGACACCACCGACCAGGGTCAGGTGCGAGTTGGTGCCGGTACCGCCCAGCACGGCGCCATCGACGGTGGTCAGCACCGTACCCACCGGGGTCAGGTTGAGCAGCGGCAGGCCCAGCGCGCTGAGCGTCGAGTAGCCCTGGGTGAAGTTGGCGTTGTTGACGTGCAGGCTGCCGTTGGAAACATAGCCACCGGAGTTCTGGAACAGCGCATTGGTGCTCGATCCCAGCAGCTGGGTGGCCGTGCCGACCACGCCGTTGTTGCCGATGATCATGCCGGTCGGCTCCGGCCCCGGCGGCGGCACGGGCGGCATGCCCGCCGGCGCTGCCGAGGGCCCGAGCAGTGGCAGACCCAGAATCGAGGCAGACACCGGCGCGTTTGGCGGGAGGGCCACCAGGGCCCCTGTCGACAGCGCGTGGGGAGTTCCGGCTGACGACGTCGCAACCGATGCCGCCTCGAGATCGTCCGGAGTCGTGTCCGACTCCTCCTTGACCGCCAGCGCGTGGTCGCGACGGCGATCCGCCGGCAACTCCGGCGTCACCAGTGCCAGCGAGGCACCCGCGTCGTCGGACGCCTCGGCGTCTTCCGTCTTCACCACGGCCTTCAACGCGGCCTTGGCGTCCAGCCCGACGGCTGGCGCCAGGGTCCGCGCCTTGTTCGTGAAAGTGGTCACCGCCGGCACCGTCGAAGGCGCCTTCGTGGCGGCCGATACCTGCGGCGATGGCATGCTGGCGGCCTCATGCGCGCCATGGCCGGTGACGGCCACCTTCGCCTGCACCGCCGCGGCGACATGCACCGGACCGGCAGTCACCTTCGCCTTCGCGCCGGTGGCCACGCGGACAGCAGCCACCGGCAGCGGCACGGCCACGCGCTGCGGCTTGCGTGCCGCCGTGGCGGGCGTGGCCACGGCATCGGACTTGCTGAAGCTGGCCGGCACGGGAACCTGCCGCGCCGGCGCCGATGGCTTCTCGTAGCGCGCCATCAGGCGCTCCAGGTCGCCCATCCTCACGTCACCGGCGGACTGTGCCCGCGCATCCAGCCCGTGCAGGGCACAGGCAGCGCCCAGCAACGACAACAACATCAGTCGCAAGCCATGCCGTGAAACCGGCGAAGCCACGGACCCGCCACGACAGGGCGAGCTGGCCAGTTCGGACGCAACCACGACCTGACCAGTCGCACGACACCACACAAGACGATAAATACGATTCATGCCAGCCCCCTCGAGCCTGCGTAGCCATGCCACGGGAATCGGGTGACCCGCGTCATGGAGTTCGCACCACGCACCACGTGGCGCCCCCTTGGCATCCATTAGGCGCTGCGCGGCGAGGCTGCGATGCGCCGAACCGGCACGGCGCTGCGCGGATACGGCAAGGCGCTGGACGAAAACGGCAAGCACATGCACCTATGCGGCAAATGCCATCGTCACGTCCATGCGATCAGGCCGGCCACGGCATCCAGGCCGGTGCCGTCGAGGAAACGTCACATGTGCAAGCGGGCGGTGCGGCCCGGACAAGGCAGCTTGCGTGCAGTGCGCCTGCATGGATCCGGCGGACCAGGCCACCCGCGATCAGGGCGGCCGGGGCATGCGCGCGAAGGTTGCTGCGGCTCAGTCAGCCCAGACGTAGTCGGGCAGCGGCGCGCGCATCAAGGTATCGCGCGGCAGTTCGCCAAACACCCGGCGATAGTTGTCGGCGAAACGCGACAGGTCCCACAGGCCGCAACTGAGCGCCACCGACTTCACCGAACGCCGGCTGGCGTCGGAAAGCGTCAGGCTGCGGCACGCCGTGCACAGGCGCAGCATCGACAGGTAGCGGTTCGGCGAGATGTGCAACATGTCGTCGAAGGCATAACGCAGGGTGCGCTCGCTGACCCCGGCGGCGGCACACATCTCGTTGCTGTAGATGTCGTGGCGCAGGTTGGCACGCATGTACTGCTCCACCCGCTGCACGATCAGATAATGGGTGCGCCGGCTGCGCGAGCACTGCGGACGACTGTCGGCGATACCGGACAGCCCGGCCGAAAGATGTGCGTTGAGCACCGCGTCCAGATCCAGCTGATCGATCCCTGCGTCATCGCCCGTCTCGTCCATCAGTCCCTGACGGATCTGCTCGAAGTACGCAGGAAGCCCGCTCTCTTCATCAGGCACGCGGAACAACGCCAGCTGTCGCGCGCCCTGGTCGACGAGATAGGGGTCGATCTGGGTCAGCCGCTGGCGCAATCGCTCCAACGGAAGCAGCACCACGCTGATCCGGCTGCCCTTGCACAGCATGAACTCGCTGAGGCCTTCCGGCACGATGGTGAACGCCATGCCGGGGGCCAACGGCGTGCCATGGCACCAGCTGTCACCCGGCGTGTCATGGATGAAGCCGAGCAGGCACCACTCCGGCGGCAACGCGAAGCGTCCGCGGAAGTCGAAGTCCAGTTCGCCGCTGCAGAGAATGGCGTCACTCGACGCACAGGAACCCACGATGGCCTGAGGTACCTTGCCTCCCAGCAGCACGATTTCCATTTCGCAGATCCGGAGCACCCCACCCAGGGACACCAGATCACAACAGCGGGAAATCCCCCTGTTATCACCAGCCATGTACCGCCCCCTTGCAACCGGCCCGCCGCGACATGCGGAGTCCTTGGTGACCGGTTGCTCGCTGACATTAGCCCCACCCCCCCGACATCAATACACGTATTCGGCATCAGTGCAATATGGAGAAAAGTAGGGTGAGGTCCCCTTGCGATCACGGAAGATGTCAATTTCTTTCTGATGCCGAATTTGTGTAGACGGCCACGTTTTCCAGCAGGAGACTCACCCTGCATCCAGCCGCTGGCAGCGGCTGTCGTCAGGGGGACGCATGGATAGGGAAGGCATCCCGACGGTCGTCGGGACAAGGGAAAAATCACGTACCAGGCGCCGCGCGAAGCGGCTTGCCGCAGTTTTCCCCGCGCCATCCATCCGCGACGAAAGCCCCACGCCCGCGCGCTCCCACCCGGCCAGGCCCGGCGTGCGGGAGCCCTCACTTCCGATTCCCTTTGCCGCACTCGTGGCAATCCCGACAGACGTCCAGACGTCCGGACGTCTGTTTCAACGACCCGCAAGGGTCTTCCCTCGCCTGACCGAAAGTCAGCCGGCCACCGCCATCACGATGGCGGCGAACCATCCAACCAAAGCATGGAGCGAACGCTCCGGGGAGATGCAACGATGAACAAGGCGATCCGCAAGTTTCTGAAAGAGGAAGACGGGATCACGGCACTGGAGTACGGGCTGTTGGCGGCACTGGTGGCCGTCGTATTGCTCGCAGTCGTTGGTAGCGACTCAAGTTCAGGTCTCGGGCTAATTCTCAAAAATCTGTTCAACAAGGTAGCCACCTCCGCTGGCGTCGGCACCGCCACCTGAGTCACCTCCAAAATCGTCACGGCACGCCCAAGCGGTGACGTCCTCCAAACAAACAGTGGAGAGCAGGCCTGGCGCTGCCAGCCTGCTTTCCACCGGTTCGAATGATCGACTCGCAGTTTTTCCGGGGAATCCTCATGGTGCCGCTCGCACCCTCCATTCTGGCCATGCTCTTGAGCGTGACAGTCATCTTCAGCGACACCTGCATGCGACGGGTGCCGAACCTGTGGCTGCTGGCCGCGCTGCTTGTCGGCACGCTGGCATTGGCGTTGCCGGATGGCTGGGTGGCTTCCGGTCACTGGGCCACGCCGTGGATCGGTTTGCTGGCCGGCTTCCTCGTGCTGTTGCCGATGTACGCCTGCGGCTGGATGGGTGCCGGCGATGTGAAATTCTTCGCCACGCTGGGCTTTCTGCTCGGCGCCAGGGCACTGCTGCCGATCTGGGTGATCGGCAGCCTGTTGTGCGGCGTGCATGCCCTGCTGGTGGTGATGGCACGCGCACCGATGGTGCAGATGCTGCCCGGCTGGAACACCGTGCAGCTCCGCTATGCCGACTCGGCGTGGGCGCAGCGGCTGGCCCGCGCCCGCGGCAATCGGCAGGGCCTGCCGTACGCCGCCTATCTCGGCATCGGCGCACTGATCACGCTGGCCATGCCGCAGCTGGCGCATTGGTGATCAGCATGACACCCGACCGCACGCCACTTCACCGCTTCCGCCGCTCGCCGATCCGCCGTGCGCCGTGCGCGGCGCGGGAGCAACGCGGCGTGGTGGCCATCGAATTCGCGTTGATCTTCGTGTTCGGCCTGCTGCCGCTGCTGATGCTGACGCTGTCCGGCGTGCTGATCTTCGCCGCCAGGCAGTCGCTGACCCTGGCCGCCGCCGAAGGCGCGCGGGCCTCGCTGCACTTCGGCAGCCCGGAACAGCGCGGGATGTATGCCTGCACCGCGGCGAAGCGCTCGATGCAATGGCTGCTGGATTTTTCCGGCAACACGGCCACCTGCACCAGCGGCGGCCTCGCCGGCGCCATCACGGTGGACAGCCCCGCCGCCTGCCCCAGCACGCCGGACATGACCTGCGTGACCGTGCACACCTCGTTCAACCACGACGACCACCCTTTCATCCCGGGCACCACCAGCCTGTACCACTGGCTGATGCATGGGCCGATCCACAGCTCGGCCACCATGCAACTGGACACCCAGGGAAGCTGAGGGCGCGGCCCTCCGGAGATCATCACGATGCAGAAAGCCACCCGGATCGCCGCGCTGCTGCTGGTCGCCCTGGCCGTGATACTGGCCATCGTCGCCTTTGCGCTGAGCCGGCGCGCGCTGAAGCCGGCGCCGGCCACGCCGCAGATCAGCAGCACCGTTGCCGCACCCGGTACCATGCCGGAAGCCACGGCGAAGGGACCGGCGATGGTGGTGGCCGCCCAGGCGCTTCCGGCCGGCCAGCCGATTGATGTCGCCGCCCTGCGCGTGGCCACGCCGGCCAAACCGGTACCGGGCAGTTTCCGCACGCTGGAAGAGGTCGACGGGGCGATTCCGCTGATCGACATTCCCGCCGATGCGCCGCTGACCGCCAACGTGCTGTCGCACGGTCTGGCGATGCAGCTGCAGCCGGGCGAGCGCGCGCTGGCGGTGCCGGTGGACGAACTGGCCGGCGCCGGCAACCGCATCGTGCCGGGCGACTACGTGGACGTGTTCCTGAGCCTGAAAGCCTCCGCCCGCAACCTGTCGGAAAAGCCCGCGCCGGCGCAGACCCGCCTGCTGCTGTCGCGCGTGCGCGTGCTGGCCTACGGCGCGAAGGATCTGCCGGCCGCGCCGCGCGCCGACGCCGGCGAAAACACCGACAAGCCAGCGCCGGGCAACCCGCCCGCGCCGCATTCGGCGGTGCTGGCGGTGCCGCTGGAACTGGCCAGCCAGCTGCTGCTGGCCAGCCAGAACGGCAACCTTTCACTGGCGCTGCGCCGACCCGACGATGGCGGCCTGCCGGATCGCGCGCTGTTCCCGCAGCCCAGCCATGCGCTCGCACCGCTGGCCACGCTGGATGCCACGCGCAAGCAGCAGTTGGCCAGCCCCGACAACCGGGCCTTCGCCGGCATCGACGGCGAAGGCCTGACCGGCCAGTCCAGTGAACGACCGACCAGCCCCGCGCGGACCTCCCGCCCGGCCTATACGCCCAGCCTGGAGATCATCCGCGGCAGTTCGCGCAACCAGCGGGGTGTCACGCCATGACGAGACGACCCATGCCCAAGCGATGCCACGACATGCCGTGCGCCCTGTTCGCCATCCTGCTGCTGGCGACGCCGGTTGCGGCAGTCCACGCCAGCGCCAGTGCCGACCTGACCCTGCAACTGCACGAGCAGCGCCCGTGGCACGCGCCGGCCGGCCTGGAGCGCGTGGCGATCGCCGACCCGGACGTGGCCGACCTGGTGATGCTGAAATCCCGCGGCGGCCGTGAGGCGCTGCTGGTGGGCAAGCAGGCCGGCCGTACCACCTTGCTGCTGTGGCATCGTGGCGAAGCCGCGCCGCAGCGGATGACGGTCGAGGTGCAGGGCTCGCTGCAGGCCAGCCTGCCGCCGGGCGGCGGCCTGCTGGTGCAGGACGGCTCGGCCCTGTTGCAAGGCAGTACGCCCAGCCTGCTCGACCACGAACAGGCCCGCGCCGCCGCCGCCGATGCGGTCGGCGACAAGGGCCAGGTCAGCGACGTGTCCACCATTGCCAGCGGCGGCGTGGTGCAGGTGGACGTGAAGGTGGTGGAGTTCAACAAGACCGCAATGCGCCGGATCGGTCTGAGCTTCGACAAGAGCAACGGTGGCGGTGCCTTCAAGTACGGCATTGCCAGCCCCAACGGCAGCGGCGCACTGTCTTCGGCATTCAGCCTGGTGGCGCGCTCGGTCACCCACGACTGGAGCGCCACGCTGAACCTGCTGACCGGCGACGGCATGGCCCGCGTGCTGGCCGAACCCACCCTGGTGGCGTTGTCCGGCCAGAGCGCCAGCTTCCTGGCCGGCGGCGAGCTGCCGATTCCGGTGCCGCAGGGACTGGGCAGCACCACGATCAACTACAAGCCGTTCGGCATCGGCCTGACGGTGACGCCGACGGTGCTGGCATCGAACCGCATCGCGCTGAAAGTGGCGCCCGAGGCCAGCGACCTGGACTACACCAACGCGCTGGTCTCCGAGGGCGTGTCGATACCGGCCATCGTCACCCGCCGCGCCGACACCACGGTCGAGCTGGGCGACGGCGAGACCTTCGTCATCGGCGGGCTGGTCAGCCAGACCCTGAGCAGCCAGGTGAACAAGATCCCGCTGCTGGGCGACATTCCGGTGCTCGGCGCGTTCTTCCGCAACCTCAACTACCAGCGCGAGGACAAGGAACTGGTGATCATGGTGACCCCGCATCTGGTGCAGCCGATCGCCAGCGGCACCACGCTGCCGCTGCCCGGCCAGCGCGAGGCCGAAGCCAACCATCCGGTTTGGGGCGCGTGGCTGATCGATCCAGCCGGTGCCGACCAATTGCCGGGGTTCTCCCGCTGAGCGGGGGCGACCGATGTCCGGCACGACCGTCACCATGATCTCTGCCAGCAAGCCGGAGCCGGCCGTGGACCTGTTGTTCTTTTCCTCCGACGAGAAACGCGGGCAGCGGGTATCGCTGCGCCTGCGCCTGCTGGCCAACGTGCGCTGGCAGGACAGCCGGCGCTTCTCGCCCGATGCGCGGATGGCACGCCACGACGATCCGCCGCTGGTGCTGCTGGACTACTCCAGCGCCCAGGTCGAGGCCTCGACCCGCCTGGCCCTCCAACTGCGCGAACGGACACCCGGGCTGCGCCTGCTTGGCGTGGGCTCGACCAGCGAGGACCAGGGCGCCGGCGTGCTGGCAGCGCTGCGTGCCGGCGTGCTGGATTTCATCGACCTGGATGCCGAAGACGACGAAATCCGCGTACTGCTGCAACGTGCCACGCAGCCGCAGGCGGCCATGCCCACCGCGCCGGTGGCAGCCAGTGCGCCGCGCCGGCGCGGGCAACTGATCGTGCTGCTGGGTGCGCGAGCCGGCGTTGGCACCAGCACGGTGGCCGTGCATCTGGCGACACTGGCGACGCCGCAGCAGGATGGCGGCGATGCGGCGGCACAGGCCCTGTTGCTCGATCTGGGCCATCCGCGCGGCGACGGCGCGCTCTATCTGGGCGTGTCCGGCAACTTCCATTATCTGGACGCGCTGCGTCAGGCCAGCCGCATCGACCCCACCTTCACCCGCACCGCGCTGTCGCGCCACGCCAGCGGACTGGCGGTGCTGTCGCAAGCACCGGGCGATGCCGAACCGTCGCCGGCATCCGTCGACAACGGCATGCTGGTCGAGCGCCTGCTCGGCATCTTCGACCTGCTGCTGTGCGATCTGGGTGGACTGTCACCGCACGAGGTGCCCGTCAGCCTGCTGCAGGCCGCCGACGAGATCTGGCTGATCGCCGACCAGGGCATCGGCACGATGGTCTCGCTGGATGCGTGGACGAGGACCTTGGCACCACTGCAGGTGCGCGACCGGCGCGTGTCGCTGGTGGTGAACCGCCATGCCGACGATGGCGGCGCCGATCCGGCGCAGATCGCCGAACGTTTCGGCCTGCCACTGCTGGCCCGGCTGCCCGAGCGCATCACCCTGCGCGGCAGCGCCAGCCAAGGGCAGTTGCTGCAGCAATTCGCTCCCCGCGATCCCTATCTCCGCGCGTTGCGGCCGCTGCTGGCCCGCCTGCGCATCACTCCTGCGCCTCCGTCCAGCCAGGGCTGGCGAGGCCTGCTGAATTTCGCCCGAGGCTCACGATGACCGACCCTTCCGACCTGACCGATTCGGGCAATGTGGTGAAGTTGCCACGCACCGATGCGCAGGACGTGCCGTTCGAACGCACCCGGCAGTTCCAGGACATGCTGGCCGCCGCGCACGAGTTCCTGCTGAACCGCGTCGAGGACCAGAACCTCGACATCGCCTCCTGGTCGCAGGAGACCGTGACCAAGTACACCGAGGTGGAAACCGCGGCCTTCGTCCAGGAGTGGCGCATTCCGGTCAACGAGACCGAGATGCGCAAGGTGGCCCAGGCACTGGTCAAGGAACTGACCGGCTTCGGCCCGCTGGACGACCTGCTGCAGGACCCGGCAGTGGAGGACATCCTGGTCAACGGCTGCGACGACGTCTACGTCTCGCGCGGCGGCGTGCTGGAGCAGGAGTCGGTGCGTTTCGCCGACAACCGCCACCTGATGCGCATCGTGCGCCGGATCCTGGCGCCGCTGGGCCGGCGACTGGACGAATCCAACCCGATGGTCGACGCACGGCTGCCCAATGGCGGGCGCCTGAACGCGATCATCGAACCGCTGTCGGTGACCGGCCCGATCGTGTCCATCCGCAAGTTCCGCAAGGATCCGTTCACTCCCGACGAACTGCTGGCACGCGGCGCCTTCGACCAGGCCATCCATGCCCTGCTGCAGGCCGCCGTGCTGGGCCGCTGCAACATCATGATTTCCGGCGGCACCAGCTCGGGCAAGACTTCGCTGCTGAACGCACTGGCCAGCTTCATCCCGCCCACCGAGCGGGTGATCACGGTGGAGGACACCGCCGAGCTGTCGCTGAACCACCCGCACGTGGTGCGTCTGGAAAGCCGCCTGGGCGGCTTCGACGGAGGCGGCGCGGTAAGCATCCGCGAGCTGGTGCGCAACAGCCTGCGCATGCGCCCCGACCGCATCGTGGTCGGCGAGGTGCGCGGCGCCGAGGTGCTGGAGATGCTGCAGGCGATGAACACCGGCCACGACGGCTCGATGTCGACCATCCACGCCAACTCGCCACGTGACGCGCTGTACCGCCTGGAGATGCTGTCCGGCTTTGCCGGCTTCCAGGGCAGCGAGAGCAGCCTGCGCCGGCAGATCGCCAGCGCGGTCGACTTCATCGTCCAGATCGGCCGGCTCGGCAACGGTCGCCGCGTGATCACCTCGATCACCGAGGTCACCGGCGTCACCGACAGCCTGATCAGCACCCAGGAAATGTATCGCCACGAAAGCCGCTTCGACGGCGAGAGGGAGATCGACAGCTGGCCCGGCCTGGGCTTCCATCCGCATACGCACAAGCTGGCACCGTTCCGCGAATTCCTGCGCAACCAGGGCGGGCCGCTGCCATGACCGTGGTGCTGGTGATGCTGAGCGTGGCACTGCTGCTGGTCGCCGGCGCGATCGAGCTGTGGTGGGGCGGCGCGGCACGCCAGCGCCAACGCAACAGCCTGGTGCAGATCGACCAGCGACTCGGCAGCACGCGCCCCGTGCCGGCCATGCCCCGCGCCGCGGCGCCATCGCGCGGCCGCCGCGACGAGCATCGGGTCGAAGCCTTGCTGCTGCGCGCCGGGTTGTCCCCCGGCTGGCGGATTCCCGCCATCGTCATCAGCGCCGGCGTACTGCTGGCACTGGCTGCCTGGTGGCGCATCGGCAGTGCGCTGGCACTGCTGCCGGCACTGCTGGTGTACGGCGCGGCAGTGTGGCTGTGGCTGCGCTCGCGCATCGAGAAGCAGCGCAAGCAACTGCTGCGGCAGTTGCCCGACTTCCTCGACGGCATGGTGCGGCTGACCAGCATCGGCAACAGCCTGCCGATGGCCTTCCAGGCCACCACCGGCAGCGTGCAACCGCCGCTGCGTGCCGTGCTGGACCGCGCCATGCAGTCGGTACGCGCCGGCCAGGATCTTGACCGCGCCCTGGCGCTGGCCTCGCAGCCCTACCGGCTCGACGCGCTCAACCTGCTGCACGTGGTGCTGGGCACCGGCATGCGCATGGGCGGGCGGGCCGACCAGATCCTGCAGCGCATGGCCGACTTCATGCGCGACCTTGGCCATGCCCGCCAGGAGCTGCGCGCGATCACCTCCGAGACGCGCATGTCGGCCTGGGTGCTGGGCCTGCTGCCGCTGGCGGTAGCGCTGTTCATGACCCTGGTGAACCCCGCGTTCTTCACGCCGATGTTCCACCAGCCGATGGGACACCGCATCCTGCTGATCGCCGCCGGCATGGAGGCGATCGGCGCCTTCCTGCTCTACCGCCTGGCGAAGTCGCTGTGAGCGCCGGACTGCTGTTCGGCCAGGCCTTGCTGGCGTTGGCACTGGGACTGGCCCTGCTGGGCATCAGCCTGCTGCTGCGCGCACGACAGCGCGCCCGCGAGGCACAGGTGGTCGAACGCGCCCTGCGTCCGCCGGTAACCGCCGGCACCGACAAACCGTCAGCACCGGCCACGCCATGGCAACGCGCACTGGGCTGGATCGAGGCGCTGGGCCGACGCTTCGAGGGCGGTCGGCTCGGCGATGCCCTGCTCGCCGACGAGGATCGCCTGCTGCTCGACCAGACCGGCCACAACACCCGCACCGGCCGCGCCGTGTTCCTCGGCCTGCGGCTGGCGCTGGCCGTGCTGCTGCCGCTGCTGGCCGTGGCCTGGCTGCAGCCCGGCGGCATCGCCGCGGTGATCTACCCGTGCGGCGCACTGGCACTGGGCGTGCTGTTGCCGAAGTTCGCGCTGAAGGCCTGGGCCGAGCGCCTGCGCAAACGCACCGAGGAAGAACTGCCGTTGCTGATCGACCTGCTGCGCCTGTTGCAGGGCGTGGGCTTCAGCATGGACCAGAGCCTGCAGACCATCGCCGACCGCTTCCAGCCGGTGCTGCCGCTGCTGGGCGCGGAGATCCACGATGCCAACACCGCCTACATGCACGGCCGTCCGCGCGGCGCCTCGCTGCGCCGGTTGTCCGAGTCCTTCGGCAACGAAGACCTGCAAAGCCTGGTGCAGATCATCGTGCAGGTGCACGAGCACGGCGGCGCGGTGCAGGAACCGCTGCGCCAGTTCGCCGTGCGCCTGCGTGAGCAGCGCAAGATGACCCTGCGCGAAAAGACCGGCCAGCTCGCCGTGAAGATGACCGTGGTGATGATGCTGACCCTGCTGCCGGCGCTGATGCTGGTGCTGGCCGGCCCGGCGGTGATCTCGCTGATCGGCACCATGGGATCGCTCGAATGAGGACAAGCATGCGTCACGCCACTCACCTTGCTCTGCCGGCCGCCTGCCTGTGGCTGGTCGCCTGCGCCAGCACCGGCGGCTACCCCAACCACGCCGCGCCGGCCGCCCGGCTGGCCGACGCCAATGAACCTGCGGCCCAGGACAGCCCCGGGATGTACCTGGAGCTGATCCGCCGGATGCAGCAGCAAGGCGCCTATTACGCCTCGCTGGCGCACATCGACGCGTTCCGCCAGCGCTACGGCGACCCCGCCGAACTGCAACGCCTGCGTGCCGATGCACTGCGCGAAACCGGCCAGACCGCCGCTGCCGAGGCGGCTTACCGCAACCTGCTCGGCGGCGAGCAGGCCGCCGCGGCATGGCATGGACTGGGCCTGCTTGCCGCCGCGTCGGGCCAGTACCGGGCCGCCGCGGAACACCTGCAGCAAGCCGTCGAGCGCGAGCCGATCAACGCCACCTACCTCGGCGACCTGGGCTACGCCTGGCTGTGCGCCGGCCAGCTGGACCAAGCCCGCGAGCCGCTGGCCAAAGCTGCCGAACTGGAACCATCCAGCACCAAGGCGATCTCCAACCTGGCGCTGTGGGCGATGCTGCATGGCGATGCTGCAAGAGCCGAATCCATCATGCAGCGCGCCGATTTGCCGGCTTCCGCGCGCGACGCCGTGTACCGCCTCGCCAACCAACTGCGCCAGGCCGTCACCACGCCGGCGGCCAACCCCTCCAGCACGCCGGTCGCCACCACCGCATCGACCCCGCAGCCTGCCGCGCGCAGCCTGCCCCGACGTGTTCCGCCACCGCAGATCGCCGGCATCCCGGGCAGCATGCTCGAACGCTTCGGCGCCCCCGCGGACAACGAGAAGGCCCACCCATGAAAAAGCCTGCCGCCATCACCGCCCTGCTCGCCCTGGCACTGTCCGCCACCGCCTTCGCGCAACAGCAGCCGATCACCGGCCAGATGATGGGCACCGCCGCCAGCGCCCCGTCAGCACCGCCCGCCGCCAACACGATGCAAGCCGAAGCCGCCGCGCCGCCAGCGCCCGCCGCCGAGGCATGGCCGGCCGATCCCGCGCCGGCCGCGACAACTGACGACGCACCCGCCACCTACTACGCAAACGACATCGGCGACACCACCCGCCACCTGCTGCAGATGCAGGCTCGCGGCGATCACGCCGCACCGGCCCGCCCGATGCTGGGCGCCGAAGCCAGCGCCGCCTGGCGACGCTATCTGAACAGCTTCGAGCATCCGATCCCCGAGTTCTACGAAACCACCGTCGGCAAGAACACCGGCAACGGCAGGTAGACACCATGCACACCGCCCCGCTCCACCACCAGCGCGGCTCGATGGCCGTCCCCATGCTGCTGATCCTGCTGGCCCTGATCAGCATGCTCGGCCTGGTGGAAGTGGGCTACCTGTACTGGGCCAAGCGCGAAGCGCAGAAGGTGGCGGACCTGGCGGCGTTGTCGGGGGCGCAGAAGCTCGATGGCAACGATTGCCCGACCGGCTCGGCCGCCTGGCTGGCGGCCGCCGGCAATGCCGGAGACAACGGTGGCACCGCCAACGGCAACACCGTGGCCATCACCTGCGGCGGCCAGCCCGCACCGGGCTCCAGCATCCTGACACCCGCCACCGCCGATGGCGTCACGGCCATCAAGGTGGTCGCCCACCGCCCGGTGAACCCGATCTGGGGCATGGCCTGGAAATCGGACATGACGGTGAAGGCCGAAGCCGTCGCCGCCAACAGTGATCCGGTCGCCGCCTTCACCGTCGGCTCGCAGCTGCTGGAGTTGAACGACAACGGCGTGCTTCCCGGCGTACTGGACTGGTTGGGCCTGAACGTCGACGGCACCGCCCTGGTCGGCCCCGGCGGCCTGGCCAATCTACGCGTCACGCCCAGCGGGCTGCTGGATGCGTTGTGCCACGTCAACGGCGGTCTGTGCGTGGATGTCACCACCATCACCGACGTCGGCACCATGAACGACGTGCTGGCCGGACAGCAGGTCAGTGTCGGCGACCTGATCGACGCCATGGCGTATCTCGGCGGACAGCAGGAACTCGGCAACGCCGCGGTCACGGCTTTGAACAGCATCAAGGCGCAGGTCCAGGCCAGCGGCGGGCAGTTGATCCAGCTGGGCACCTCAGCCAGCAAGCGCGGCCTGTTCGCCCTGGTGGAAGCCGCCAATGCGCGCTCGGCATTGAACGCACAGGTCAATGCGCTCGATTTGCTCAACGTCGGACTGCAGGTTGCCAACAGCGATCACTTCGCTGACCTGACCATTCCGATTCCCGGCGTCACCGGCAAAGTGACGTTGATCGAGCCGCCGTCGATCGGGATTGGCGGCCCCCGGACATCCGATCACGAAGGTGCGACTGCTTATACCGCTCAGCTGCGGATATCTCTGCACATAAAGAGCGAAGCCATTCCTGCTCTGGGAGCACTCCTGTCCGCGCTTGGCGGCATAATTATCGACATTCCCCTCGCACTTGACGTCATCAACGGCAAAGGAACTCTCGAAAGCCTGTGCGATACCGATGATCAAGGACGGCAGACCGCAAAAATCGCAACTACAGCAGCACTTCTGAATCTATGTATTGGCGATATCGGCGATGTCATCGGCTCAACCAGCCGATCCTGCGAGGACGATCTGCGCGACAAAGAAATGGTCAAAGTTCTTGGCATACCGATCATCAGCGGCCATGCTCATATCGAGGGCATAAATGGATCCGGCGATCTCACGCTGCATCAAGGAGAAACCGGCAGCATTCATGCCGACATCGATCTTGGCGATACGGTCAGCAGCCTGATGCATGGCGTTCTTGGCATCCTTCTTGACGGCGGCATTCCCGAAGACCGAGCCCCTGCCAAACTCGACATCGACAAGATGGTGGACGATCTGTGGAACAGCACTCCCACTTCGGGAAGCACCGCGCTGGAACAGCGCAAGAACCGCATGGAAGCCATCAGCAAAACGCTGAATCCTTCGATCAGGCCGGAAACCGCTAGCCAGCTTCCCGGTTTGGTGGACCTCGTCGGCAACCTTCTCAACTCGGTGACTGATCTGCTCGGCAACATCCTGGGAGCCGTCACTGGCAACGGATGCACAACCACTCTGCTCGGCATACCCGGCGGCACCACCGCTGGCTGCAAACTACTGCTCCATCAAACTTTGGAGAAGACTCAAGCAACATCCGGTGGCCAACCCGTAACCAACGCCCTGCTCGCCCCACTGGCCCAGGCACTCGACCTGCTCAATCCGGTGCTGAACCGGATCGGTGAAGAGGTCCTGCAGCCCACCGTGACGCGGTTCCTCGGCAGCGACATCGGCCGCGCCGACGTCCACCTCCAGTCCCTCCAGTGCCACGGCGCCCAACTCGTCTACTGATATGCCTTGCCGATCACACCTCCATGCTTTGAGCTCGGGCGCACTGCCTATAGACTTCACGGAATCCTGTCGAAGACAGGCAAAGCGTTGGCAGACGCAGACGGTCCGGATCAGAAACCACTCAAGGGGACGCAGGGGATGAATCGAGCGATTTGCAACGGCAGCGTGTCGCGCCAGCTGGCATGGGTGATGACGGGCTTGCTGGCCTGCGCCAGCCTGTCGGCCTGTGCCTCCGCGCCGATCCAGGCCGAAGCGCCCGCCGTCGCCGCCGACGAGTCCCCCAGCACGCCCGCCGCAGCCAGCAACGACGCCGCCGCGCCGACCAGCAACACCGTGGCCCGCCTGCAGCAGCTGATCGACACCCACCAGCTGACCGAACTGCGCACCACCTACAACGGCGGCTACGGCGCCAGCCTGCTGTTCCAGGCCGACACGCTGGGCTATTACATCTCGCTGTTCCACAACAAGGAGTTCTGGCGCGTCATCCAGACCGACTCCTACGAACAGGCCGAACAGCTTTACCGCACCTTCGCCAAGCAGACCGAGGACCTGGCCCAGGTCGATCTGGACGCACTGCGCCTGCAGGCCGGCAAGAAGTACACCGAGCACATGGTGGCGCTGAACCAGCAGCGCCTGCAGAGCCTGCGCAGCGACCTGGACTACCAGCAGCAGCAGGCCCGCGAAGTGGCCGCGCTGCAGAAGCAGGCCCAGCAGGACGCGGTATCGCTGACCGCCGAACTGCGCTCCACCAGCAGCCAGCTGGACGCCGTGAAGAAGCAGATCCACGAGCTTGAAGCCCAGCAAGCCAACCCGGCCCTGCTGCTCCCCGCCAACCAGCCCGAACCCACCACCACCCCATGACCCTCGCCGAAACCCGCTCGCGCGGGGAGGCTTTCGGGGTGGGGAATTCGCGGAAACAAAAGCATCGCCCGCGAGCGGGCTCCTACAAGGCGCGCGAAACCCTGTAGGAGCCCGCTTGCGGGCGATGCTCTTGGTCAGGCCCGGCCATTTGGTGGTTGAGGGGATGGGATTCGCAAAAGCAAAGCAAAGGCATCGCCCGCAAGCGGGCTCCTACAAGGCGCACGAAACCTTGTAGGAGCCCGCTCGCGGGCGATGCTCTTGGTCAGGCCCGGCCATTTGGTGGTTGAGGGGGCGGGGATCGCAAAAGCAAAGCAAAGGCATCGCCCGCGGGCGGGCTCCTACAGCGCGCGCGGAGCCTTGCAGGAGCCCGCTTGCGGGCGATGCTTTTGCTCGTCCGATCATTCCTGCCGCAAGCATGTGGGGGCCTATGGGTTTCGGGGTTCGCTTTGCAGGTCGCGCCAGGTGAGGTAGAGGCGCAGGTCGAATTCGCGCTGGTGGTAGTCGGGCTGCATCCAGGTGCACAGTTGGTAGAAGGCTTTGTTGTGCTCCTGCTCCTTGAGGTGGGCCAGTTCGTGCACCACGATCATCTGCAGGAATTCCGGCGCGGCGGCCTTGAACAGGCTGGCCACGCGAATCTCCTTCTTCGCCTTCAGGCGGTTGCCCTGCACGCGCGAGATCGCGGTGTGCAGGCCCAGCGCGTTGCGCAGCACGTCGAGCTTGCTGTCGTAGAGCACCTTGTCGATGCCCGGCGCGTTCTTCAGGTGTTGCTGTTTCAGCTCGGTCACATAGGCGTACAGCGCCTTGTCGCTCTGCACTTCGTGGCGATCGGGATAGCGCTGCGCCAGATGCTCGCCCAGACGCTCCTGCGCGATCAGTTGGCGCACTTTGTCCTGGAGGTTGGCGGGATAGGCCTGGAGGTATTTGAGCGGTTGCATGGGCGGCATTTTCGCATCAGCGCGGCCGGGTGCAGGGGATGATGCGGGGGGCGCAGCCTTGGTTTGCGCGAGCGGGCTCCTACGGTGCGCGCGAAGCCTTGCAGGGGCCCGCTTGCGGGCTCTCAGATATCAAACCGGTAGCTGAGCTTGACCAGCAACTGCTCGTCGTCACGCAGGCGGAAGCTGTTGATGAAGGCGTCGCTGGCATGCTGCGGGAGTTCTTCCTGCAGGTAGCCGCCGCGGCCGTAGACCACGTACAGGTAGGACAAGGGCGCCAGTTCGTAGCGATAGCGCACCTGGAAGCCGAGGTTGCGCACGTTGAAGTCGTCCACCGGTTCGTCGCTGGGCTGGGCGCGGCCGTTGGCACCGACGCGGTAGCCGCCGCGCAGGCGGGCATCCAGGCCGATCGCCTGCAGCTTCACGCGCAATTCCTGGCGCTCGCCGATGCTCCAGTCCATGCCGGCGTCGATGCGCAGGGTGCGCTGGTTGAAGCGGCCGATCAGGTTGTCGTATTGCCACACCAGCCAATCCGGCGTGTGCTCGTAGTACGGGCCGGCGAACACGCTGAAGGCGTCGTTGACGAACAAGGTGGGAGTGACGCTGAGGGTGTAGCCGACCTGGCGGTTGCCGGACAAGCCGCTGCTGGCGGCCTCTGCCTCCATTTCCCACGCCCAGTAGCCGCGCCGCGGGCTGCTGTGGCTGTAGCTGAAGTCGAACGACGGCGGCAGGAACAACGCGCCATGGCCGCGAGTCAGCAGGTCATCCCAGGCGGCGGTGTTCACGTTGAGCTGGAACTCCTCGCGGCCGCCGTTGCGCAGGTTGCTGCTGCGGATGGCGCGGAACTGGCGGCGCAGGCGCAGGCCGTGGTCGCTGTCCAGGCCGTCAATGCGGAAATGCCAGTCGTGCGAGCTGTAGGCGGAATCGGCCGGCAGCGCGGTATTGCGCTTGGCCACTTCCCAGTGCAGATAGTTGTCGTTGTTGCGGCCCAGGTAACCGAAATCGTTGACCTGCAACTGCTTGCCGAAGTGCATGCCCAGCCACTGCTGACGCCAGCCATTGCTCATCTCGTAGTCGACCAGCATGGTGCCGCCGCTGCCTTGCACGCGCTCGCCGGCCTGGTCGATCTGGCTGCCGACCAGATTCGTGGCGATGGTCAGCTGCGGCGTCGGCCGCCAATGGTGATCGATGCCCAGCACGGTGGCCTCGCGATCCAGCCACGGCCGGTCCACGCGGGTCAGCAGCATGCCCAGGCTTTGTTCGCCGAAGTCATGCACCACGCGCGCGGCGCCGAAGAAACGCCCGGCCTCGCCGGCTTCGTCCGCGGCCAGCACGCCGTAGCTGGTGGTACCGAAACTGCCATTGAGTTTCACCGCCGCATCGATGTCCGCAGCGCCGTGGCCATCGTCGGACGGGCCGCCGACGCGGCGGGTGTAGATCAGCTGGCTGTTGTCGTCGACCAGGCTGAAATCGAACAGGCCCTGGTTCTCGGTGAAGAACGGGCGCTTGTCGCTGATGTAGGTTTCGGTGGCGTCGAAGTTGACCACCAGGTCATCGCTCTCGACCTGGCCGAAGTCCGGGTTCAGTGCCGCGGTGAGCTGGAACTGGCCGTTCGGCTTCCACAGGATGTCGGCGCCCTGCTGGAACTGGCTGCGCCCGCGCACGTTGTCGTACAGGCCAGAGACGTAAGGCGTGATCGCCAGCAGCGACTGGCTGAATTGCGGCACCTCGACCCGGGTGTACTCGGACAGGAAGCGAGGGCGCTGGAAGGTGGCCACCGGCCAGGAAACGCGCTCGCCGGTGCTGCCGGTGACGCGATCCAGGTAGATGCCCAGGGTGCGCTTGCCGTCATGCGCCGCATGCATCGGTGCGGTGTACCAGGGGATCAGCATCTCCACCGTCCAGCCGTCGGCATCCTCGCCCACCGCGTGCTGCCAGGGCGCGTCCCAGTCCTTGTTGAAGCGGCTCTCGTTGGTGATCACCGCATCGTTGATGCCGCCGGTGGAGCTGACCACGAAGTTGTAGCCGGTGCGGCCGTCGCCGTTGAAATCGACCATCAGATTGACCCGGTCCACCGGATCCTCGAAATCGCGCTGCACCCGTTGCCGCGTGCGTGGCACGTCCGGCGGCTGGATGCAGTGGAAGGCGATCGCCAGGCCTTCCGGGGTGGCCAGGATCCACGCCTCGGTGGGCATCGACGAGGGTTTGCCGGTCAACGGCTGGGTCTGCCGGAAGTCGGTGATGTGGCGCGCGCCCTTCCATTCCTCCGGGTCAATCCGGCCATCGATGTCGACCGCCAGCACCGGCGTCGACACGGCAGAACAAAGCAACAGCAGCAGGCACGCAGGACGCATGTCGTGGGCATTTCCGCAGGTGGTGGGGCGCGCCTCGGCGCAGGGGGAACAAGTGGATGCAGCAGATTGCCGCAGGGTTTGGCGAATGGCGACAGCCACAGGTCATGCATGCGCCGCCTGCCCCGGCGTCGCTCCCACAAATAGCAAGGCGATCGACGCCGTGCCATAGCCATGCAAAATCACGCCAACACACAAAGACGCGTGACCGTGACCGCCAAAAATGCAACGTAACCCTCCGCGCAAGCCTCACACCGCAGGAGCCCGCTTGCGGGCGATGCCTTTGCTTTTGCCAATCGCCGACGCCAAGAGCATCGCCCGCGAGCGGGCTCCTGCAGATGTGTCGTCCTCGTGACCGTTCAACGCAAGCCCCACACCGTAGGAGCCCGCTTGTGGGCGATGCCTTTGCTTTTGCCAATCGCCGACGTCAGGAGCATCGCCCGCGAGCGGGCTCCTGCGGGGGCGTCGCCATCAGCACGCAGAAAGCCGGACTACCGCTTCACCGCGACCGCCCGGACATCATGCATTGTCGGTCGGCGCCCGACCCGCGCGGAATGGAACCGCCGCGCGCGTCACGCCGGGGGTTTCAGGCGCGGCGGCGCCACAGCAGGTGGCGCAGCACCATGGCCAGCAGCAGCACCACGGTGAAGGCGCCGTAGCCGTACAGAGCAGGCAACACCTGCTGCCAGATCGCGCCGCTGGCGCGACCGAATTCGTCCACCGTCGGCACTTCGGCCTGGTCGAAACCCAGTGCCACGCACTGCGCCGCGATCACCAGCGAAAGCAGCATCGCCACCACGTCGAACGTACGGCGCCCGCCGGTGCGCGGCAGGCTCTTGGGATAGGCCCAATAGCCCCAGCACAGAATCAGCAACCAGGGAACCAGCAGCAGAAAGGCGAGATAACGCATGGGCGGATCACTCTCAAAAGCATTCTTGTGACGTGGCGAAACGGCCGTCTGGACGGCCAAACCGTCATGACGACGTTCAGCCTTCCCCGGCGACCAACTGATCAAGTGCCTCGCGCAGCCGGTCCAGCATGGCGTCACGCGCCGCCTCGTCCGCCAGATCCGGCGTGCTGGCCACCACCTGGCCGTCCAGTTCCAGCCCCACCGCCAACGACGACATCTGCCACACCGCCGCCACGGCACCCAGCGACTTGATCCGCTTCTGCACCGCGCCGGCCGCCTTGGGAT
>Ga0222426_100488_pt1 | contig 25158 bp, 19 predicted proteins | sample 2B50Ametagenome_FD_180087 | JGI IMG/M metagenome (GOLD analysis project Ga0222426, IMG submission 180087) | Enriched microbial communities from leaf-cutter ant dump, University of Wisconsin, Madison, United States - 2B50A (version 2) | ecosystem: Environmental > Terrestrial > Nest > Insects nest...
AGCTGGCATCGAATGCTCTGCGTTTACGGCTCATGAATGACTCCTCTATTCAGTGGATTTTCCACCTATCGAGGTGTCCGAGGAAATTGAACCACCACATTCAGCCCCCCACAAACAAAAAGGGGCGACCAACCGGCCGCCCCTTCTTCATTCATTCCCGCCTTATTCAGCCACCTTGGCCTTCGGCAACACCCCATCCGCCCGGAACATCGCCTTGATCCCCCGCACCGCCTGGCGCAAGCGATCACGGTTCTCGATCAACGCAAAGCGCACATGGTCATCGCCATAGTCACCAAAGCCGATACCCGGCGACACCGACACCTTGGCGTCCTTCAGCAGCTTCTTGGCGAATTCCAGCGAGCCCAGGTGCGCATAGGGCTCGGGTATCTTCGCCCAGACGTACATCGACGCCTTGGGGTTCTCGACCATCCAGCCGGCCTCGTGCAGGCCCTTCACCAGCACGTCGCGGCGCGCCTGGTACTGGCTGGCGATGTCGCGCACGCACTGCTGGTCGCCTTCCAGGGCGGCGATGGCGGCCACCTGCAACGGGGTGAAGGTGCCGTAGTCGTGGTAGCTCTTGATCCGCGCCAGGGCCGAGACCAGCTCCGGGTTGCCGACCATGAAGCCGATGCGCCAGCCGGCCATGTTGTAGCTCTTGGACAGGGTGAAGAACTCCACCGCGATGTCCTTGGCCCCCGGCACCTGCATGATCGACGGCGCCTTCCAGCCGTCGAAGACGATGTCGGCGTAGGCCAGGTCGTGCACCACCAGCACGTCGTACTGCTTGGCCAGGGCCACCACGCGCTCGAAGAAGTCCAGCTCCACGCACTGCGCGGTCGGGTTGGAGGGGAAGCCGAGGATCATCATCTTCGGCTTGGGGATCGACTCGCGGATCGCCCGCTCCAGCTCGTTGAAGAAGTCGATGCCCGGCACCAGCGGCACCGAGCGCACCTGGGCGCCGGCGATCACCGCGCCATAGATGTGGATCGGGTAGCTGGGGTTCGGCACCAGGATGTTGTCGCCGTGGTCCAGGGTGGCCAGCATCAGGTGCGCCAGGCCTTCCTTGGAGCCGATGGTGACGATGGCCTCGGTTTCCGGGTCGATGTCCACCGCGTAGCGCTCCCTGTACCAGTGCGAGATCGCCCGGCGCAGGCGCGGAATGCCGCGGGAGGTGGAGTAGCCGTGGGTGTCTTCGCGCTGGGCGACCTGCACCAGCTTCTCGACGATGTGCGGCGGGGTGGCGCCGTCGGGGTTGCCCATGGACAGATCGATGATGTCCTCGCCACGGCGGCGGGCGGCCATCTTCAGTTCGGCGGTGATGTTGAAGACGTAGGGCGGGAGACGGTCGATACGCGCGAAACGGCGTGCTGAACGGGGTTCAGTCATGATTTCCTCGGTGAACGTAAGCGCCCGGAACCGTCCGAGCGACGCCGGCCACTGCGGTGGCCTGAAAAGCTGGGCTTTTCTTGTCGGCGAACATATCCGCCGCTAGGCTCGCTGTCGAGCCCTACTTTCCACGGGAGCACCATGTCCTTTCTGCATTACTGGCAACTCGACGTGTTCGCCGACCGCCCGCTGGCCGGCAACGGCCTGGCGGTGTTCGCCGACGCGCGCGGCCTGGCCGACGCCACGCTGCAGGCGCTGACCCAGGAGCTGCGCCAGTTCGAGAGCATCTTCCTGTTCCCCAGCGCCGAGCTGGACACCTACGCCGCGCGCATCTTCACTCCCGAGGAAGAACTGCCCTTCGCCGGCCACCCGCTGCTGGGCGCCGCCGCGCTGCTGCACCACATCCACCAGCGTGGCGAACAGGAGCACTGGACGCTGCAGCTGGCGACCAGGGACGTGAACCTCACCACCCGCCGCCACGGCAACGGTTTCATCGCGCAGATGAACCAGGGCCAGGCGCAGTTCGGCGCCGTGCTCGACGCGGAGGAACGTCGCTGGTTCGCCGAAGCCTTCTCGCTGAACGCGGGCGACCTCGCCGACTACCCGGCGCAGGTGATCAGCACCGGCCTGCCCTACGTGCTGCTGCCGGTGCGCAGCGAGGCTCTCGGGCGCATCCGTCAGCGCGCCGAGCTGGGCGAGCGCCTGGCCGCCCTGGGCGCGGCCTTCGTCTTCCTGCTGGATGTGGATAACCGCGAGGGCCGCACCTGGGACAACGCCGGGCTGGTCGAGGATGTCGCCACCGGCAGCGCCGCCGGCCCGGTCGCCGCCTACCTGGTGGAGCTGGGCAAGGCCCGTCGCGGCGAGACCTTCGAGCTGAACCAGGGCCGCTTCGCCGGTCGCCCCAGCCTACTGGAAGTGCGCGTCGGCGACGACGACCAGGTGCAGGTGGGCGGCAAGGTGCAACTGCTGGCCCACGCCCAGTTGCTCTGCGCGCTGGCCTGACGGCCGGCCTGGCGGGTCGGCCGGGCGCCGACGACACTCAATCCACGAACTTTCAGGAGAAGACGCCATGCTCTGGCGCAAAGGACGACGCAGCGACAACGTGGTGGATGCCCGCGACGACAGCGGCGGTGGCATGGGCGGTGGCGGCATGCGCATCGGCGGCCGCGGCCTGAGCCTGGGCGGGGTGGCCATCGTGGTGGTGGTCGGCCTGTTGATGGGCCAGGACCCGATGCAGATCCTCGGCAGCCTGCTCGGCCAGATGGACGCCGGCCAGGCCCCGGCGCGCTCGCAGGTGCAGGGCCGCCCGGCGACCGGCGCCGACCCGCAGGTGGACTTCGTGCGCGCCGTGCTCGGCGACACCGAGGACACCTGGGGGCAGATCTTCGCCCACAGCAACGCCCAGTACGAGCAGCCTAAGCTGATCCTGTTCAACGGCGGGGTGAACTCCGCCTGCGGCTTCGCCTCCTCGGCGGTGGGCCCGTTCTACTGCCCCGGCGACCACCGGGTGTATCTGGACCTGGGCTTCTTCCGCGAGATGGAGCAGCGCTTCTCCGCCGCCGGCGACTTCGCCCGCGCCTACGTGATCGCCCACGAGGTCGGCCACCACGTGCAGAACCTGCTGGGCATCTCGGCCAAGGTCGAGGCCGCGCGCCGCCGCGGCGCGCCCATGGAGGGCGCCAACGGCCTCTCGGTACGCCTGGAGCTGCAGGCCGACTGCTTCGCCGGCGTCTGGGCCAACAAAGCCCAGCAGCGCCTGCAGTGGCTGGAGCCGGGCGACATCGAAAGCGCGCTGAACGCCGCCAACGCCATCGGCGACGACCGCCTGCAGAAGCAGTCGCGCGGCACCGTGGTGCCGGACTCCTTCACCCACGGCACCTCGGCGCAGCGCATGCGCTGGTTCAAGCTCGGCTTCGACTCGGGCTCGCCGGGCAAGTGCGATACCTTCAAGGCGCAGGCACTGTAACCAGTACGAAGGAATTCCGCCGCGGGGACATGTTCGCGAGCAAGCTCGCTCCTACGAAAAGCCGTGCTCACCTGCAATGTAGGGTAGCCGGGAAGCACGGTCCTCCCCCCGTAGGAGCGGACCTTGTCCGCGATAACCGGCCATCCCGGCGCGATTCGCGGATGAGATCCGCTCCTACGCTACCCCACCCGCGCCATTCCCATGTAGGAGCGCGCCCTGCGCGCGAATCGCGGGCAGGGCCCGCTCCTACAGGTAGCCGGGAAAGCGCGGTGTTCCTTCCCCGGAGCGGACCTTGTCCGCGATGGCCGGACGTATCGGCGCGATTCGCGGATGAGATCCGCTCCTACGCCGCCCCACCCGCGCCGTTCCCATGTAGGAGCGCGCCCTGCGCGCGAATCGCGGGCAGGGCGCGCTCCTACAGGTTACCGGGAAGCACGGTATTCCTCCCTCGTAGGAGCGGACCTTGTCCGCGATGGCCGGACGTATCGGCGCGGTTCGCGGATGAGATCCGCTCCTACGCCGCCCCACCTGCGCCATTCCCCTGTAGGAGCGCGCCCTGCGCGCGAATCGCGGGCAGGGCCCGCTCCTACAGGTAGCCGGGAAGCACGGTATTCCTCCCCCCGTAGGAGCGGACCTTGTCCGCGATGGCCGGACGTATCGGCGCGGTTCGCGGATGAGATCCGCTCCTACGCTGCCCCACCCGCGCCATTCCCATGTAGGAGCGCGCCCTGCGCGCGAATCGCGGGCAGGGCCCGCTCCTACAGGTAGCCGGGAAAGCGCGGTGTTCCTCCCCCGTAGCGGAGATGACCAGGGGCCTCACAGGCAACGCTTGAGCGTCCGCAGAAACTCCTCCGGCTCCACCGGCTTGAGCAGGAAGTCCAGCACGTTCAGGCGCATCGCCTCGACCACGTCGCGGGCGCGGGTGGTGCCGGAGAGCACGATGATCGGCAGGAAGGTGCCCTGGGCGTGGAGCTGGCGGATCAGCTCCAGGCCGGCGCCCTCGCCTTCCATGCACAGGTCGGTGACCAGCAGGTCGATGGCCGATTCATCGCGGCCGATACGGCGCAGGGCCTGGGCACTGTTGCTCGCGGTCAGGCATTGCAGGTCGGCGCTTTCGATCAGCTCGCGCATCTCGGCGAGCACCTGCGGGTCGTCGTCCACCAGCAGCACCGTCGGGGGGCGCTCGGGACGGACGGTGATTTCCAGCAGCGCCTCGATCTCTTCGTCGTCGAGCAGGTTGCGGTACGCGTGAGGCAAGGGCTCACCCATGGCGGCGTTTTGCCGTGAGTATAGCGGCATTCTGCCACGCCACCGTAGCCACCCCGGGGCCCATGAAAAAGCCGGCCCGAAGGCCGGCTTTCAGCAAGGCGACTCGACTTAGCGCACGCCTTCCTGACGCAGCGCTGCGGGGGTGAAGTCGCTTTCAGAGGCGCTGTAGTTGAAGTCGTAGGCGGATTTCTCCTCGTTCTTCAGGCCCAGCACCAGGTAGCGGCTGGAGAGCAGGTCGTACAGGGTTTCCGCGGTGTACCACGGTACCTGGTTGTTGTAGTAGTACTGCGAGAAGGCCTCGGCTACGCGCCACAGGGTGCCGCGGCCGTCGTAATGGTCGATCTCGGCGGCTTGCCAGGTGTCCTCGTCGATGTAGAAGTCACGCTTGGCGTAGATGTGGCGCTCGCCGGCCTTCAGGGTTGCGACCACATGCCAGACGCGGTGCAGCTCGTAGCGGGTCAGGTCCTGGTTGAGGTGGCCGGGCTTGATGATGTCCGCATACTTCAGCTTGGGATCGTCGAGCTTGTAGTTGTTGTACGGGATGTACAGCTCCTGCTTGCCCACCAACTTCCAGTCGTAGCGGTCCGGCGCGCCGTTGTACATGTCCAGGTTGTCCGAGGTGCGCAGGCCGTCGGCGGCGGTGCCGGGGCCGTCGTAGGACACCTGCGGGGCGCGGCGCACACGGCGCTGGCCGGCGTTGTAGAGCCATGCCAGGCGCGGTTCCTTGACCTGATCGAGGGTCTCGTGCACCAGCAGCACGTTACCGGCCAGGCGCGCCGGGGCGGTGACCTGCTGCTTGAAGTAGAACAGCACGTTGCTCGGCTTGCTCGGGTCGTAGTCCTTCAGGTCGGTGCGGAACACGAACTCGTCCTGGAAGTACACCAGCGAGTAGCTGCCGTTGACCTGCGGGGTGGCCTGGGTCACCAGACGGCGCACGTGGCCGCCGCGGTAGCGGGTGATGTGGTTCCAGATGACTTCCAGGCCGTTCTGCGGGATCGGGAAGGGGTTGGCGGTCTGGAAGTTCTGCAGGCCGTTGCCGCCCTGCACCAGGTTGGTGGCGGTGGCGTTCTTCCTGGTCGCTTCCAGCACCGAGTCAGGCAGGGTGGCGGTGCGGTGCGACGGGTACACCGGCATCTTGTAGGTGTCGGGGTAGCGCTTGAACATGGCCAGCTGGCCGGGGGTCAGCTTGTCCTTGTACTGCTCGACGTTCTGCGCGGTGATGGTGAACAGCGGCTTCTCGCTGGCGAAGGGGTCGGCGAGGAAGCCCTTGCTGTCCACGGCGCCGGCGTTCTTCGGCAGGCCGCCGGTCCAGGCGGGAATGCTGCCGTCGGCGTTGCCGGCCTTCTCGGCGCCGACCGGGGTCAGGGTGGTGCCCAGCTTGGCGGCGTCGGCGGCGGACACCGCAGCCATCACCTGGGTGGCCAGCAGGCTCAGGCCCAGGGCCAGTGCGCCGGTTTGCAGCAGTCTCTTTGTTGTTCTCATTATCGCGTCGTCCTCGATGAGTCGTTACTGCTCGCGCAGCGGCCGCGCCGCCGCGCTCGCGATCTCTGTCTGCTGGCGCCCCGCCCGGGCCCGGGCGGGGCGCGGGTGCCGCTTAGAAGTTCACGCCGAAGCTGAGCGCGACGAAGTCGCGGTCGACCAGGGTGGAGTACTTGCCGTCGAAGTAGTTGGTGTAGGAAAGGCTCGCGGTGTAGGTGTTCATGTAGTCGGCGTCGACGCCCAGGCTGATCGCCTTGCGGCCTTCCTCGAAGTTGCCGCCCGGGCCGGGCGAATAGCCGTCTACGTCGTGGGACCAGGCCACGTTGGGCTTGAGGTTCACCCCGGCGAACACGTCGTTGTAGTCCCAGATGGCGCGCATGCGGTAGCCCCAGGAGTCGGCGGTGGTGAAGCCGTCGTTCTCGCAGTTGCGCGACAGGTTGTTCTTCGGCGCGCTGCCCAGGGTCGAGTTGTTCAGCACCTGGCAGGTGTTCAGGTTGCCGGTCGCCGGGAGCGGGCCGGGGCCGAACACCGGGTCACGGCCGTAGCGCGCCTTGGAGGTGCTTTCCAGGCCGCCGACGTGGGTCCAGCCCACCTCGCCCACCAGGGTCAGACGCTCGGCGCCCATGACCTGGTCGAAGAAGTGGGTGAAGGTGGTCTGCAGCTGGGTGATTTCCTTGCGGCGATAGCCGTGCTGGTCGGTGTCCGGAGCACCCTGGAGCACCGAAGCGTTGCCGTACACGCCGCCCAGCGGCACCACGCCGGAGAACAGGATGTCGGTGGTGTTCAGCTGCACCGGGGCGTTGGGCCGGTAGCTGATCTCGCCCTGCCAGGCCGTGCCGGTGGGCAGGGTGGTGGAGAAGCTCAGGCCATACAGGTGGATGTCCTCCGGGTACTCGACGAAGTACGAGGAGTTGCCCGCCACCAGCAGCGGGGCGAAGGCTTGCAGCGGGGTGCCGCTGAGGGAGTTGGCCAGGTTGTAGATGGACTGGGAAGCGCCGCGGCCGCTGAAGATCGGCAGGCGGCTGTGGTAGTTCATGTAGTAGCCACCGAACTCGGTGTTCAGGGTGTCGGCGTAGTACTTCAGCGACAGGCCGTACTGGCCGCTGTCGCGGGCGTCGCGGTCCGGCCCGCGGCGCACCAGGGCGCCCTCGTTGTTGACGTCCACGCCGAACTGCTTGGCCAGCGCCACGTTCCCCGCCCCCAGCGCCTGGGCATTGGTCAGCACGCGCAGGTTGTCGGTGCAGCCGTCGGCGATCACGTCCGGCTGGGAGAAGAAGGTGCCGCAGTTGTCCACCACCGTCTGGTCCCACTCCAGTTGGTAGAAGCCTTCGGCGGAGAGGTTGTCGGTGAGGTTCTGCGACAGGTAGAACATGTTCACCGGCACCAGGGCTTCCTTGATCTCGGAGCCCGGGCGGCGCAGCGCGGTGACGTCGAACGGGTTGATCGAGTTGATGCCGCCCTGGATGAAGGTGCTCTCGCCCCAGTTCACCACCTGCTTGCCCAGGCGCACGTTGCCCGGCAGGTCGGCGATGCTGTACTTGTGGTAGATGAAGGCGTCCAGCAGCTCGGCGCCGGAAGCCTTGGCGGCAGTCTTGCGGCCACTGTCGCTGAGCGGCTTGAACTCGGTGCTCTCGTCCTTCTGCTCGAAGTCGTACCAGTACTTGCCGCGCAGGAACACGCCGGTGTCGCCGTACTTCAGCTCCAGGTCGTGGATGCCCTTGAAGATCTTCGAGAAGGTCTTGCCGGCCTTGTAGTTCAGGTGGCCGTCGTCGGAGGTCTGCGACAGGCCGTGACCGCCGTTGTTGGAACCGATCAGGTTCTTGTCCGGATTCTGCGTCGACCAGCTGGCGCCGACCGACAGGCTGGAGTCGAAGGAGCCCTCGATCTCGCCGATGTTGAAGGTGACCGCCGAAGCGGGGGTGGCAAGCGTGGAAGCCAGGCTGACGGCCAATGGCAAACGAGCCAGGCGCCAGATCTTCTTCATTTGTGTCATCGACGCTACTCCATGTGTGTTTTTTGTTATGAGTGGCAGCGACTATAGCCAGCCCCCCGGCGGGCTTGATCCCTCGAAAGTGTGATTTAGCGCGTCGCTGCGGCAACGAGCCGCAAGCTAGACGGCTCGCAGAAAGGATTAGCAGAGGCTGCGCCCCGTGCCAAGCGCTTGCTCGGGGGACGCAGCCTGTAGGGAAAGGCTTACAGGGCGGAGAGGAATTCGCTGCCGGACTCCTGCCAACGAGCGATATCCACACGGATGCGCTTCTTGTCCAGCTTGCCCACGCTGGTCTTGGGAACTTCAGTAACAACGGCGATCTGCGAAGGAATCGCCCACTTGTTGATGTGGCCCTGCTCGACGAAAGGCTTGAGGTGCTCCTTCAGCCCCTTGGCGTCCAGCTGCTGGCCCTCGAAGAGCACCAGCAGAGCGAACGGGCGCTCGCCCCATTGCGGGTCCGGCACGCCCACCACCGCCACTTCGCGCACCGCCGGGTGGCGGCTGATGAGGTCTTCCAGCTCCAGCGAGGACAGCCATTCGCCGCCGGTCTTGATCACGTCCTTGATGCGGTCGCGGATGTCGATGAAGCCCATGCCGTCGAGGGTGGCCACGTCGCCGGTGTGCATCCAGCCGCCGGCCCAGAGTTCCTCGCCCTTCTGCGGCTCGCGGAAGTAGCCCTGGGTCAGCCAGGGCGAACGCAGCACCAGCTCGCCCTGGGACTCGCCGTCGGCCGGCAGCAGCTGGCCGTGCTCGTCCATGATCGCCGCGTCCACCAGCGGCACCGGCACGCCGGCCTTGATCCGGTAGGTGGTGCGTTCGTCCTCGCTGCCGGCCAGGAGTTCGTCGTTGAGGTAGGCGCAGGAGATCAGCGGGCAGGTCTCGGACATGCCGTAGGCTGCGGTCAGCTGGATGCCGCGGGCCTGGGCCGCCTCATACAGCGAGCGGTTCAGCGCGCTGCCGCCGATGATGATCTTCCAGTCCTTGAAGTCCACGCCCTGGGCGGCCTTGGCGTTCATCACCATCTGCAGGATGGTCGGCACGCAGTGGGAGAAGGTGACGTTCTCGCGTTTCCACAGATCGACCAGCAGTTCCGGGTCGTAACGCCCCGGGTACACCTGCTTGATACCGAGCATGGTCGCCACGTAGGGCACGCCCCAGGCATGCACATGGAACATCGGCGTGATAGGCATGTACACGTCGCTGTTGCCCATCAGGCGGATGCTGTCCAGGCTGGCGATGGTCGAGGCCATGGCCAGGGTGTGCAGCACCAGCTGGCGGTGGGTGAAATACACCCCCTTGGGGTTACCGGTGGTGCCGGTGGTGTAGAAGGTGGTGGCCACCGAATTCTCGTCGAAGTCGGGGAAGGCGTAGCGCGGGCTGGCCGCGGCCATCAGCGTCTCGTACTCGCCGATGCAGTCGTCCAGGGCGCAGCTCTTGTCGGCGCCATCGCTCAGCAGCAGGGTCTTCTGCACCGTGGTCAGTTGCCCGGCGATGCCCTGGTAGAGCGGCACGAACTCGGCGTTGACCAGCACGAAGCGGTCCTCGGCGTGGTTCATGGTGTAGAGGATCTGGTCCGGCGAAAGACGGATGTTGATGGTGTGCAGCACCGCGCCGATCATCGGGATGGCGAACATCGCCTCCAGGTAGCGATGGCTGTCCCAGTCCATCACCGCCACGGTGTCGCCGGCCTGCACGCCGGCCTCGGTGAGCACGTTGGCCAGGCGCGCGACGCGCTCGTTGAAGGTGGCGTAGTTGTAGCGCACCAGGTCGCGGTAGACGATCTCGCGGCTTTTTTCGTAGCGCGCGCCGGACAGCAGCAGGCTCTTGATCAGCAACGGGTACTGGTAGGCATTGCTCGCAGCGGGGAGGAGACGGGTCTTGAGCATATTCGGCTTACCTGTGGGACCTTCATGGGAGTCGATGCCGGTGACTGTAGAGGTGCAACCATGACCAATCATCCATCCAAAGAGTGATTTGCGGGTGACTCTTTGGCCTGATCGGGTCACGCGCTAGAATCGCCGCCACCCGGTCGTTCACGGCCGAGCCCCCAGAACACTCCGAGAACAAAAGCCAAGAGGTAGTTTTCCATGTCCGAAATCGTCATCGTCAGCGGCGCCCGCACCCCCATGGGTGGCTTCCAGGGCAGCCTGGCCGGCGTTTCCGCCGTCGACCTGGGCGCCGTCGCCATCCGCGAAGCAGTCGCCCGCGCCGGTATCGAGGCCGGCGATGTCGAGGAAGTGATCATGGGTTGCGTGCTGCCCGCCGGTCTGAAGCAGGGCCCGGCCCGACAGGCGGCGCTCAACGCCGGCCTGCCCGCCGCCACCGGCTGCACCACCATCAACAAGCTGTGCGGCTCGGGCATGAAGGCGGTGATGCTGGCCCACGACCTGCTCAAGGCCGGGACCAACAAGGTGATGGTCGCCGGCGGCATGGAAAGCATGTCCAACGCCCCCTACGTGCTGGAGAAGGCCCGCACCGGCCTGCGCATGGGCCACGCCGAGATCAAGGACCACATGTTCCTCGACGGCCTGGAAGACGCCCGCACTGGCCGCCTGATGGGCTCCTTCGCCCAGGACACCGCCGACAGCAACGGCATCACCCGCGAAGACATGGACGCCTACGCCATCGAATCGCTCAAGCGCGCCCAGGCCGCCATCCAGGATGGCTCGCTGGCCAGCGAGATCGTCCCGGTCACCGTCACCACCCGCAAGGGCGAGGTCGTGGTGAAGGACGACGAGCAGCCGCTGACCGCCAACCTGGACAAGATCCCCAGCCTGAAGCCCGCCTTCAAGAAGGACGGCACCATCACCGCGGCCAACGCCAGCTCCATCTCCGACGGCGCCAGCGCGCTGGTCCTGATGACCGCCGAGGAAGCCGCCCGCCGCGGCCTGAAGCCGCTGGCGAAGATCGTCGGCCATGCCACCCAGAGCCAGGACCCGAGCGAATTCACCCTGGCCCCGATCGGCGCGATGACCAACCTGTTCAGGAAGACCGGCTGGAACAAGGACGACGTCGACCTGTTCGAGATCAACGAAGCCTTCGCCATGGTCACCATGCTGGCCATGCGCGAGCACGGCCTGGACCACGCCAAGGTCAACATCTACGGCGGCGCCTGCGCCCAGGGCCACCCGGTGGGCTCCACCGGTTCGCGGATCATCGTCACCCTGATCAACGCCCTGCAGAAGAAGGGCGGCAAGCGCGGCGTGGCCTCGCTGTGCATCGGCGGCGGCGAAGCTACTGCGGTGGCCGTCGAACTGCTCTGATGCCCTTCGCGCCGCCCCGCCGGGCGGCGCGCTCCACCTCAGCGTCGGCGCAGAGCCGCTACCTGCCGCGCGCTCACCGTCGGCGCCTCGTGCCCCCAGGCCTGGCGCAGGAAGGTCGCCAGCGCGGCCACCTGCCGGTCGTCCAGCCGCCAGCCGAAGTCCGGCATGCGCAGCCCGCTCGGCGCCGCCTCGGTGACCGCCATGCGCGACCCCTTGAGGATGATGCTGATCAGCGAGGAAGGATCGTCACCGAGCACCGCCGAGTTGCCCTTCAATTGCGGGAAGGTATTGCGATACCCGGCACCATCCGAGCGATGGCAAGCCGCGCAGTTGTCGAGGTACAGGGCCGCGCCCTCGCTGGCTGCCTGCCCCGAAGCCAGCGCCTGGTAGGTGGAGCCATCGTCGTGCAGCAACATCGCCGCGGAGTGGCCTTCGCCCAGCGATTTCAGATAGACAGCCACGGCCCGCAGATCTTTCTCGTCGAAGTACTGGGTACTGTCCTGCACCGCCGCGGCCATGGCACCGAAGGCCGCCGTACGCTCCGTATGCCCGGTCCGGAGAAAGGTCATCAGCTCGGACTCGCTCCAATTCTGCAGGCTGGCCGGCGTGGCGCCGGTCAGGTCCGGCGCATGCCAGCCCTCCAGGGTGCCGCCGCTGAGGTAGCGGGGGTCGCGCTGATCCACGGCCTGCTCCTGGAAGGCCAGCCCGCGCGGGCTGTGGCAACTGCCGCAGTGCCCCAACCCCTGCACCAGGTAGGCCCCCCGGTTCCACTCGGGCGAACGCCGCGGGTCGTCCTGGTAGGGCCCGCTGTCGGCGAACAGGCTGTCCCACGCCTGCAACGGCCAGCGCATGTTCAACGGCCAGGGAATCTCCGCGGCCCGGTTGGCCTGTTCCACCGGGTGCACACCCTGGCGGAAGTACAGGTACAGGTCAGCGATGTCCTGGTCGCTGATCCTGGCGAAGGAGGGATAGGGCATGGCCGGGTACAGGCGGTGACCGTCCGCTGCCACGCCCCCGCGCACGGCCCGGGAGAAATTCCCCAGGGTGTAGGTACCGATCCCGGTGTGCGCATCGGGCGTGATGTTGGTGGAGTAGATGGCGCCGATCGGCGTCCCCATCTTCAGGCCCCCGGCGAATGGGCGCGCGGGGTCGGTGGTGTGGCAGGCGGCGCAGTCCCCCAGGCGGGCGAGGTATTCGCCGTGGGCGATGGACGACGCCTCGTCGGCGCGGGCCGTACCTGCCACCGACAACGCCAGGAGCAGTGGTGCGAGCAGCCTTGCTGAAATGTTCATGGCCGGCCTCCTCATGCGTCCACCAGCGGGCCAGGATCGCGCAGGTAGCGTTCGCGGATCGCCTGGGCGGCCCAGTAGGCCAGCGCCCCGACCATGCCGGTGGGGTTGTAGGCCATGTTCTGCGGGAAGGCGCTGGCGCCGAGGACGAACAGGTTGGGCACGTCCCAGCACTGCAGGTACTTGTTCAGCACGCTCTGCCTGGGGTCCTCGCCCATGATCGCGCCGCCGGTGTTGTGGGTGCTCTGGTAGCTGATGGCGTTGAAGTGCTCGCCGAAGGCCGGCGCGTGCACCACTATCTTCCGCGGGCCGAGCACCCGGGCGATCTCGCTCAGCCGCTCGGCCATGAAACGCCCCTGGCGGATGTCGTTGGCCTTCCAGTCGAAGGTCATGCGCAGCAGCGGCAGGCCGTGCACGTCGCGGTAGTTCGGGTCCAGGTCCAGGTAGCAGTCGCGGTAGGCCATGTTCGAACCTTCGGCGCCCAGCGACATGCTGTGCCCGTAGCTGTCGCGCAGCGCCTGTTTCCAGCCGCTGCCCCAGGTCGGCGCATCGTCCGGCAGGAGCGCCTGCTGGATCGGACGCCCGCCCGAACTGCCTACCGACAGATAGGCGCCACCGATGAAGTCCCGCTGCCCGGCCTTGAACGCCTCGCTGTTGAAGTCGTCCAGCGCCACGGTGCCGCCACCCGCCCCGATGAAGGGATTGAAGTGGGTGTCCTTGTCGAAGAACAGCGAAACCCCGGCATTCATCTGGTACGCATAGTTCTTCCCCACGACGCCTTCGCCCGTGCGCGGATCGTAGGGCTTGCCGATCTTCGAGAGCAGCAGCAGGCGCACGTTGTGCAACTGGTAGGCGCTGAGGATCACCAGTTCCGCAGGTTGCTCCACCTCCCGGCCCTGGCTGTCGATGTAGGTGACCCCGGTCGCCTTGCGGCCGCTGGAGTCGGTGTTGATGCGGATGACCTGGGCCTGGGTGCGCAGTTCGAAGTTCGCCTGCCGGTACAACGCCGGCAGGATGGTCGACTGCGGCGATGCCTTGGAATACAGGTAGCAGCCGAAGCGCTCACAGAAGCCGCAGTAGTTGCATGGCCCCAACTGCAGGCCATAGGGGTTGGTGTAGGCCTCGCTGCAGTTGGCCGCGGGGGAGGCGAACGGGTGCAGCCCCAGTTCCAGCGCGCCGGCCTTCAGCAGTTCGCCGGAGTAGAAGGTCTTCAGCGCCGCGGTCGGATAGGGTGCATGCCGGGGCGCCTCGAACGGGTTGCCGCCCGGCAGTATCCGCCCCTGCAGGTTGCCGGCCTGGCCGGCGGTGCCGCAGACCTTCTCGAAGCGATCGAAGCAGGGCTCCAGTTCCTCATAGCTCACGCCCCAGTCCTGGATGGTCATGCCCTCGGGGATGGCCGCCTTGCCATGCCGCTCCAGGGTATTGCTGCGCAGTTTCAGGTCGTAAGGCTGCATGCGCCAGTGCATGCCATTCCAGTGCACGCCGGCGCCGCCCACGCCGTTGCCGGGCAGGAAGGCGCCCAGGCGTCGGTAGGGCACCGCCCGGTCGGCCAGGCCATGGCGCAGGGTCACGGTTTCCCGGGCGAGGTTCTGGAACAGCTTGTAGCGGATGCCATAGGTCAGCTCGTCGGCGATCCTCGGGTAGGCGAAGTCCGGGTAGGTGTCGCGCTGCTCCCCGCGCTCCAGGGCGACCACTCGCAGCCCGGCATCGACCAGTTCCTTGGACATGATCGAGCCGGTCCAGCCGAGGCCGACCACCACCACGTCCACCGCCTCCCTGCGCGTGGCGCTCATAGCTCACCCCGCTGGCCGGAGATGCTGACCGGCCCTTGCGGGTAGGCCTTGTTCGGCTGGTCCACCCAGTCGGTGAAATCGGCGCGCGCACCGGGGAAGCCGATCATCCGCCAGGACGCCATGCTGCGGTTGCCGCCATGGATGGGATCGGCCAGGTAGCCCTCCCGGGTGTTCTGCCAGAGCTGTTCGAAGAACATCGACTCCGGGCAGGCCTCGAAGGCTATCCGGCCGCCCTCCATCTGCGTCAGCAATTCCTCCTGGCGGCCGCGCGGCAGTTCCTGGAAGCGCTTGCCGGCGAACTGCTGCCGACAGTGGCGCTGCAGCGCGGCGATACCCAGGCGGTAGATTTCCCTGGGGCTCAGGCGGCTCTGGTGGCCCAGTTCGGCGGGCGCCTCGAAGAACGGCCCCTGCAGGTACCAGATGCCGCCATGGCCATAGGCGGTCTCCATCTGCCGGTCGATGAACTCGGGCACCCCTTCGGCCACTGCGCCGGGGCCGTTGTCGTCATCGGGGATCAGGCAGTCGCAGGCGGCCAGCAGGAACAGCCACTCCTCGGAGTTGAAAAAGCGTGGCTGATAGGCCTGGCCCGGCTCCGGTGCGCTCTCGGCGCGAACAACGCCAGTCCCCATCACCGCCACGGCGGGAATGAGGCTCAGCGAGCCCTTGAGGAAACGGCGACGGGATGGGCCTGCAGCAGAGGCATTCCTTGGCATGGTTTGTTGACCTTCTCGAAGAGGAAACGCTTCGATACTAGCCATAGAGACCACACAGTTAGCAGGCTAATTATTGCAATAACGCTCTGTCGATTCCGCAAAAATCCCCGCGCAATCCAAGATCAAAAACCCGCTTTGCTTTTCGTAGGAGCGAGCTTGCTCGCGAACAAACGCGGTGCCATGCGGTTCGCGAGCAAGCTCGCTCCTACGAAAAGCGCGAGTCCCCAACCCTCAGCGCAACTCGGTGAAAGCCAGCTTGACCCCCAACCCCACCAGCACCACCCCCATCATCCGGTCGAACCAGTGCCCCATGCGGGCGAAGCCGGCGCGCACGCGCTGCTGGCTGAACAGCAGCGCCACGAAGCTGAACCAGGCTGCGGTGGCGCAGGCCAGGTAGACGCCGTAGCCGGCCTGCACCAGCACCGGGGTGTGCGGGTTGATGACCACGGTGAACAGCGAGAGGAAGAACAGCGTGGCCTTGGGGTTCAGGCCGTTGGTGACGAAGCCGGCGACGAAGGCGCCGCGCGGGGTGCGTTCGCTGGGCGCGGCGGCCGCCACGCTGCCGTCGCCACCGCTGGGTTTGGCGCGCAGGGCCTTGATGCCGATGTAGAACAGGTAGGCCGCGGCCAGCCACTTGAGGGTGTTGAACAGCATGATCGACTGCGAAACGATCAGGCCGATGCCCAGCAGCGAGTAGGTCACATGGATGGAAATGGCGCAGCCCACGCCCAGCGCCGTCCAGGTGCCGGCGCGGCGGCCGTGGGTGACGCTCTCGCGCACCACCACGGCGAAGTCCGGGCCCGGGCTGGCCACCGCCAGCAGGTGGATCAGCGCCACGGTGAGAAATTCCGTCCAGTACATGCAACCTCCGCAGGGGTGGGAAAAAACCGTTAGGCTGGCAACTTTAAGAGCCTGCTCACGATCTCGCGAGCTAGAGCAGAACAAGGCGAAAACAGGCGAGGAAGCGCAGTTTAGTCCGCTAAATGAGCATTACTCGCCTGTTTTTAACGCAGTTATGCCGACGCGCAGCAGATCGTGAGCAGGTTCTCACGCCAGCCCCGCTTCCCGCAAAAGGTACAGCCAGCGATGAACAGCACTCGCGCCGTCTTTCTCGACACCGCCTCCCTCGACCTCGGCGACCTCGACCTGCAGCCCCTGCGCCAGGCCTTCGGCGAGCTGGTCCTGCACCCCGCCAGCGCCCCGGACGAGATCGCCGGGCGCCTGCACGAGGCCAACGTGGCCATCAGCAACAAGGCGCCCATCAGCGCCGAAACCCTGGCCCAGTGCCCGGACCTCAGGCTGATCCTGGTCACAGCCACCGGCACCAACAACATCGACCTGGCCGCCGCCCGCGAACGTGGCATCGCCGTGGCCAACTGCCAGGGCTACGGCACCGCTTCGGTGGCCCAGCACGCCATCCTGCTGCTGCTCGCCCTGGCCACCCGGCTGCCCGACTACCAGGCGGCGGTCCGCGCCGGGCGCTGGCAGCAGTCCACCCAGTTCTGCCTGCTGGACTTCCCCATCGTCGAGCTGGAAGGCAAGACCCTCGGCCTGCTCGGCCATGGCGAGCTGGGCGGCGCGGTGGCCCGCCTGGCCGAAGCCTTCGGCATGCGCGTGCTGCTCGGCCAACTTCCTGGCCGCCCGCCGCGCGCCGACCGCCTGGTGCTGGACGAGCTGCTGCCGCAGGTCGACGCCATCAGCCTGCACTGCCCGCTGACCGAGCAGACCCGCGGGATGATCGGCCAGCGCGAACTGGACCTGATGAAGCCCGGCGCCTTCATCGTCAACACCGCCCGCGGCGGCCTGATCGACGAGCAGGCCCTGGCCGACACCCTGCGCCGCGGCCACCTGGGCGGCGCCGCCACCGACGTGCTCAGCGTCGAGCCGCCGAAGGACGGCAACCCGCTGCTGGCCGGCGACATCCCGCGGCTGATCGTCACCCCGCACAACGCCTGGGGCAGCCGCGAGGCGCGGCAGCGCATCGTCGGCCAGGTGACGGACAACGCCGCGGCCTTCTTCCGCGGCGACAAGCTGCGGCGGGTCGACTGAAGCGCGAAGTGCTAAACTCGCGCCCTTTTTCAGGAGGCCGCATGTCCAACGCCCCCACCAGCGAGGTGCTGCTGCGCCAGATCGAACGTTTCGCCGGCCGCGTGCTGCTGGCAGGCCTGCCCGCCGACGGCCTGCTCGGCGAGCTGCCCCAGGCTCTGGGCTGGAGCTGGCACGCCGGCGAGCAGCGGCAGCTGGACGGCCGCTACCCGGGACGCTGCCATTTCGGCGTGACGCCGCCGGAGGGTGAGTTCGACGCCGCCGTGCTGTTCCTGCCCAAGTCCCGCGAGCTGACCGACTACCTGCTGGCCGCCCTGGCCAGCCGCGTGCCCGGCGGCCAGCTGTACCTGGTGGGCGAGAAGCGCGCCGGCGTCGAGCGCGCCGCCAAGCAGCTCGGCGCCCTGGCCAAGGCCGCCAAGCTCGACAGCGCGCGGCACTGCCAGCTGTGGCACGCCGCTATCGACGGCGCCCTGCCCTGCCCCGACCTGCACGCCCAGTCCCTGCGCTACACGCTGGCCCTGGCCGACGGCGAACTGCAGGTGGTCACCCTGCCCGGCGTGTTCAGCCATGGTCGCCTGGACCGCGGCAGCGCCCTGCTGCTGGAACACCTGGACGGCCTGCCCGAAGGCCACGTGCTGGACTTCGGCTGCGGCGCCGGCGTGCTCGGCGCGGTGCTCAAGCGCCGCTACCCGGGCAGCCGCCTGAGCCTGCTCGACGTCGACGCCTTCGCCCTGGAGAGCAGCCGCCTGACCCTCGCCGCCAACGGCCTGGAAGGCGAGGTGATCGGCGGCGACGGCATCGACGCGGCGCCGGCCGGCCTGGCCGCCATCGTCAGCAACCCGCCCTTCCACCAGGGCGTGCACACCGACTACCAGGCCAGCGAGCGCCTGCTGCGCGAAGCCGCGCAACACCTGCGCCCGGGCGGCGAACTGCGCCTGGTGGCCAACAGCTTCCTCAAGTACCCGCCGCTGATCGAACAGCACCTGGGCCCCTGCCGCAGCCTCGCCGAGGGCGACGGTTTCCGCATCTACAGCGCCCGCCGCCCCTGAGCCCGGGCGCCTCGCCGCAGCCCCACTACACTCCACCCAGACCGAAAGGGCGCGCCGGGCCGGCGCGCCTCACGAGCCGAGGATCGCCGTGAAAAGCACCGTGAAAGAAGCCGAGCTGACCTTCGTGAAGTCGCCGGAGACGACTCCAGCGCACCTGAAGCGTTCGCTCAAGCCCAGGCACCTGAACATGATCGCCATCGGCGGCTCGATCGGCACCGGGCTGTTCGTCGCCTCCGGCAGCACCGTCGCCACCGCCGGCCCCGGCGGCGCGCTGCTGGCCTACGCGCTGATCGGCCTGATGGTGTTCTTCCTGATGACCAGCCTGGGCGAGATGGCCGCCTACATCCCCGATTCCGGCTCCTTCTCCACCTACGGCAGCCGCTTCATCGACGATGGCTTCGGCTTCGCCATGGGCTGGAACTACTGGTACAACTGGGCGGTGACCATCGCCGCGGAACTGGTGGCCGCGCAGCTGGTGATGCACTTCTGGTTCCCCGAGGTGTCGGGCATCTACTGGAGCGCCGGCTTCCTCGCCATCATGTTCGGCCTCAACTTCTTCTCGGTGAAGGGCTTCGGCGAGAGCGAGTTCTGGTTCGCGCTGATCAAGGTGGTGGCCGTGGTGATCTTCATCGGCATCGGCCTGGCCAGCATCTTCGGCATCATGCACGGCATCGACTCCCCCGGCTTCAGCAACTTCACCACCGGCGACGCGCCCTTCGTCGGCGGCCTGCAGGCCATGGTCGGGGTGGCGATGATCGCCGGCTTCTCGTTCCAGGGCACCGAGCTGATCGGCGTCGCCGCCGGCGAGTCGGAGCACCCGCACAAGTCGATCCCCATCGCCATCCGCCAGGTGTTCTGGCGGATCCTGATGTTCTACATCCTGTCGATCTTCGTCATCGGCATGCTCATCCCCTACACCGATCCGAACCTGCTCAAGACCGACAGCAGCGACATCAGCACCTCGCCCTTCACCCTGCTCTTCGAGCGCGCCGGCCTGGCCGCGGCGGCCGGAGTGATGAACGCGGTGATCCTCTCGGCGATCCTCTCCGCCGGCAACTCGGGGATGTACGCCTCCACCCGCATGCTCTACACCATGGCCCTGCATGGCCAGGCGCCGCGCCTGTTCCGGCAGATCTCGCAGAGCGGCGTGCCACGCTACGCGCTCTACGCCACCACGCTGGTCGGCGGGCTGTGCTTCCTCACCAGCTTCATCGGCGACAAGACCGTCTACACCTGGCTGCTCAACACCTCGGGCATGTGCGGCTTCATCGTCTGGCTGGGCATCGCCATCTCCCACTACCGCTTCCGCAAGGGCTACCTGCTGCAGGGCGGCAAGCTGGAGGAGCTGCCCTACCGCGCCAAGTGGTTCCCCTTCGGCCCGCTGTTCGCCTTCGCCCTGTGCCTGGCGATCACCCTCGGGCAGAACTACCAGGCGTTCGTCGGCGAGACGATCGACTGGACCGGGCTGGTCGCCACCTACATAAGCCTGCCGCTGTTCCTCGTCATCTGGTGGGGCTACCGCCTGAAGAACGGCAGCCGCTTCGTCCGCTACGAGGAGATGGACGTCACCTCCGGCCGCGACGTCGACTGAACGCCGGGCTTGCCCAAGCCGGACGACTTGGGCAGAATGCGCCCCGTCCTAGGGGAGTAGTCTCCCGCGAGCGGTTCCCGCCCTCGCCCGGCACGCGTCAACACACTTGGTCCGCAGACCATGGCGCGTGCGGCCCCAAGGCCCGCAGCAGTCGGGCCCGGGTTTGACAAGACCTATGACACGAGCGATCCGACCCGGGGTGGGCGGATGGCACGTGTCATTGGTGATTAGTCGACCCGCCCCCTTAGGAAAGCCTGATGGAATCCCTGTTCGTCCCCATCCTGGTGGTTGCCCTCGCCGAAATCGGCGACAAGACGCAACTGCTCGCCCTTGTCCTCGCCGCACGCTTCCGCAAGCCCTGGCCGATCATCGCCGGCATCATCGCCGCTACCCTGGTCAACCACTTCGCCGCCGGCGCCGTAGGCAAATGGGTCTCCACCTTCTTCTCCGAAGCCGCCCTGAGCTGGCTGCTGGCCGCGTCCTTCCTGGCCGTGGCGGCCTGGACCCTGGTGCCGGACAAGCTGGATGACGACGAAGAGGGCGGCCTGAAGAAGTTCGGCCCCTTCCTCACCACGCTGATCGCCTTCTTCCTCGCCGAGATGGGCGACAAGACCCAGGTCGCCACCGTGATGCTGGCCGCGCAGTACCCGCACTTCTGGCTGGTGGTGCTGGGCACCACCATCGGCATGCTGCTGGCCAACGTGCCGGTGGTGCTGGCCGGCAACTTCGCCGCCGAGCGCCTGCCGCTGGCGCTGATCCGCCGCCTGGCCGCCTGCGCCTTCGCCGTTCTGGGCCTGGCCGCAGCCTGGCACGCGGCCAAGCTGTCAGGGCTGTTCTGACAGCCGCTCCGGCGTGGCGGCCAATGTTGCCGCCACGCCTTCGTCCTACAGTTGTGTCTGTCGTCCCTTCGCTGAAGGAAACAGCCATGACCGACAAGGACCTGAAACGCCTCGCCCGCCAGCACATCGACCTGAGCTGGAACAAGGGCCGCCTGGCCCTGGCCACCCAGCTGCACAGCCCCGACTTCCTCTACAAGAGCAGCTTCTCCGCCCAGCCCCTGGACAGCGCCGGCTACCGGCAACTGATCGAGGGCATCCGCGCGTCCATGGACGACCTGGAAGTGGTGGTCGAGGAATGCATAAGCGAGGGCCACAAGGTGTTCACCTGGAGCACCCTGGTGGGCACCATCAGCCGCCCCGCCTTCGGCTACCCGGCCAGCGACAAGGTGGTCAGCATCCCCGGCATGGCCCTGTGGCTGTTCAACAGCCAGGGCAAGCTGCAGGAGCTGTGCACGCTGATCGACATGGAAAGCTTCCGCAGCCAGATGGGCCTGCAGAACCGCCCGCTGGCGGAGCAGGCGTTGCCCTGAGGCGGCAGCCTTCTCTTGTAGGAGCGCGCCTTGCGCGCGAAATCGCGGGCAAGGCCCGCTCCTACAGTTACAGTTTGCGGTGAGGCACGGAGTTTCCCCGTAGGAGCGGACCTTGTCCGCGATAGCCGGACGTATCGGCGCGATTCGCGGATAAGATCCGCTCCTACGCCACCCCACCCACGCCATTCCAATGTAGGAGCGCGCCCTGCGCGCGATTCGCGGGCAGGGCCCGCTCCTACAGTTTGCGGTGAGGCACGGCATTCCCCGTGCGGACATGGCTTTTCGTAGGAGCGAGCTTGCTCGCGAATAAGCCCCGCAGCGGAATCTGTTCGCGAGCAAGCTCGCTCCTACGAAGAGCACCCCGGCGCAGTCGGCAATACTGTTGCGCCTACAGGTACCCGTTGGCGTGGAACCAGTCGATGGCCCGCTGCAGGGTGTCTTCCAGCGGCACGTGGCTTTCGAAACCCAGTTCCTCGCGGGCCTTGCGTCCGTCGAGGAACTGCCCGCCGGCCATCACCTCGATGGCGGTTTCGTCCAGCAGCGGCAGCTTGCCGGTCAGGCGGTAGCGCCAGCGGCCCAGGGTGGCCAGGGCGCGGGCGCGGTGCAGCGGCATCGGCTGCGGTGCCGGGCGGCCCAGCAGGTGGGCGATGGTGGCGGTGAGCTCGGCCATCTCCACGTTGTGCCCGGTGAGCAGGTAGCGCTCGCCGATGCGCCCGCGCTCCAGGGTCATCAGCAGGCCGCGCCCCGCTTCGCCGGCATCGATCACGTTGCGCCGGCCCGGCACGTAGTGGGACATCTCGCCGCGGCCGATGGCGGTGATCAGGCGCCCGGTGGTCGGGCCCATGTCCAGCTCGCCCAGCACCATGCCGGGAATCCCGATCACCACCGGCAGGCCGCCACGGGCCTGCTCGCGGGCCTGTTCGTCCAGCGCCCACTTGCACATCACGTAGGCGCTCTTGCCGGTGGGCAGGTTCTCGTAGAACAGCCCCTCGTGGCCGGGCAGGCCCTGGGGGTGCGGGGGCATGGCAAAGGCCGAGCCGACGTAGAGGATGCGCGGCACCTTGTTGTGCAGGCAGGCCGCGTAGAAGTGGTTGGTCTGGTCCAGGGCGCTGGCCACTTCCTCCTGCCAGCGGCGCGGCCGCTGCGGGTAGTAGCCGGCGCTGAAGATCACCGCGTCGAGCCCGCTCAGGGCGCGCTCCAGCCCCTTGTAGTCGAACAGTTCGGCGACCCGGCACTCCGGCTCCAGGTAGGCCAGGCGCTGGATCTGCGAGGACGGGCGATGGACCAGCACCAACTGGTGGCCGGCGGCCTTGATGGCGCGCGCGGCGTGGTGGCCGAGGAGCCCGGTGGCTCCGAGTACTGCGATTTTCACTGGCGCTCCCTGGTGATGGTCGAACCGGCCGCGTCGGCGGCCGGCTGCAACGGATCGACGGCGTCGATCCCCCCGCTCGTCAATTGCGGCCCTTGGCCTGCTCGTACAGCGGCATCACCTTGGGAATGGCGGCCTGCAGGTTGGCCATGCGCGTGCTGTCCGCCGGGTGGGTGCTGAGGATTTCCGGCGGCGCGTCGCCACCGGCCTGGCCCATCTTCTGCCACAGCGTCAGCGCGGCCTGGGGGTTGTAGCCGGCGCGGGCGGCCAGCTCCAGGCCGATGAGGTCGGCCTCGGTCTCGTTCTGCCGGCTGTTGGGCAGGGTCAGGCTGTACTGCACCACCTGGTCGGCCAGCTGCTTGCTGGTCTCGCCCAGGCCCAGCAGCGCGCCGCCGAGGTTCTCGCCCATCTGCACGGCGTAGGCGCGGGACATCTGCTCGCGGCCGTGCTCACGCAGGGCGTGGGCGATCTCGTGGCCCATCACCGCGGCGATCTCGTCGTCGCTGAGCTTCAGCTGATCGATCAGGCCGCTGTAGAAGATGATCTTGCCGCCGGGGCCGCAGTTGGCGTTGAGCTCGTCGCTCTTGATCACGTTGACCTGCCAGTCCCAGCCCGGGGCGTCCTGGCGGAACGCGCCGGTCTGCGGAATCAGCCGCGCGGCCACGGCCTTGACGCGCTTGGCGTCGCTGCTGTCGTTGTCCAGCTTGCCCGCCGAAGTCGCGTCAGTGAGGGTCTTCTGGTACGACTGCGAGTACATCTGGTCGACCTGCTGGCTCGACAGCATGCTGAACATGTACTGCTTGCGCTCGACGCCGACGGCGCCGCCGCTGGTGGTGTTGACCTGCTGGCACCCGGCCAGGAGCAGGGCGGCGGCCAGGCCGGTGAAGCGGAATAGGCTGGGCATGATGCTCTCCTGAAGCAATGCAATCTCCCTTGGACAGCGCGCAATGGTAGGCCGCCCCCCGGTGGCCGGCAACCGCTCCGCAAAGGAGACGACACAAGGGCGTTACAACCCATTACAGGCATTTCCTAAGGAAACTCTGAAGTCCTGCCGATACAGCGGAACAGGCTGTCCCTGGTACGCGAGTATTTCGTCATGAAGTTCAAGTCGATCCAGTTTTCCGTGGTGGCGTTGGCCGGGGCCAGTGTCCTGGCTGTGGTGGCTGCGTTGGTACTCTATGCCCTGTTCGCCGGCGGGCGCACCCAGACGCTGGTGCAGGAACGCACCCAGGCGCTGCTGGAGAAGGTCATCAACGAACGCCTGGTGGCCCTGGCGCGCGCCCAGGCCAGCCAGATCCAGCGCGAGCTGGAATACCCGCTGACGGTGGTCAAGGGCCTGGCCCAGGCCAACATGCTGATGGATGGCAAGGACGCCGAAGGCAAGCCGCTGCTGGGCATCAGCCGGGGCGAGATGTCCAACCTGCTGCGCCAGACCGTGCAGCAGAACCCCAAGCTGCTGGACGCCTTCGCCGGCTGGGAGCCCGGCGCCTTCGCCGGCCCCGACAGCCTCTACGCCGGGCAGACCGGCGCCGGCTACGACGCCAGCGGGCGCTTCATGCCCTGGTGGTACCGCAAGGCCGACGGCAGCCTCACCGTGGAAGCCATGGGCGACACCCTGGAAAGCCAGAAGGTGCTGCCCACCGGCGTGCGCGAGGGCGAGTACTACCTGTGCCCGAAGGAACGCCACAAGCCCTGCGTGATCGACCCCGCGCCCTATGAAATGGGCGGCAAGATGGTGCTGATGTCGTCCTTCAACGCGCCCATCCTGGTCGACGGCCAGTTCCGCGGCGCGGTGGGCGCCGACCTGTCCCTGGACTTCATCCAGGACCTGCTCAAGGCCGCCGACGCCACCCTCTACGACGGCGCCGGCGAGCTGGCGCTGATCTCCGCCAACGGCCGCCTGGTGGCCTACACCAAGGACGCCGGCAAGCTCGGCGAACCGGCCGACAAGGTGCTGGACGCGAGCCAGGCCGCCAGCCTCGGCAAGCTGCAGGGCGAAGAGCCGCTGTACCAGCAGGACGAAGCCCGCGACACCATCGCCGTATTCCTGCCCTTCGCCATCGGCGACACCGGCACGCACTGGACGCTGATGCTGGAGATCCCGCGCCAGGCGGTGTTCGGAGAACTCAAGCAACTGCAGGGCGCGCTCAAGGCGCAGAGCGATTCCGACACCCTGGGCATGACCCTGGTCGGCCTGCTCATCGCCGCCGGCGGCCTGCTGGTGATCTGGCTGGTGGGCCACGGCATCGCCCGGCCGCTGCGCCAGCTGGTCGGCATGCTCGACGACATCGCCCAGGGCGAAGGCGACCTCACCCGCCGCCTGTCCAGCGAGCGCGCCGACGAACTGGGCTCCATCGCCCGCGGCTTCAACACCTTCCTCGGCAAGCTGCAGGGCATGATCGGCCAGGTGGTGACCTCGGTGCAGCACGTCAGCGACTCCTCCGAACACACCGCGGACATCGCCATCCGCACCAACCAGGGCGTGCAGAAGCAACTGGCGGAGATCGAACTGGTGGCCACCGCCGTCCACGAGATGACCGCCACTGCCCAGGACGTGGCGCGCAACGCCACCCACGCGGCGGAAGC
>Ga0222426_100495_pt1 | contig 24689 bp, 19 predicted proteins | sample 2B50Ametagenome_FD_180087 | JGI IMG/M metagenome (GOLD analysis project Ga0222426, IMG submission 180087) | Enriched microbial communities from leaf-cutter ant dump, University of Wisconsin, Madison, United States - 2B50A (version 2) | ecosystem: Environmental > Terrestrial > Nest > Insects nest...
TTCGCCTGGCTGGCGGCCAACCACATAGCCGCGCGCCTCGCCGCGCCGGCCTCGCAACAAGCAACCCTGGAGCACTGACGATGTACTACGAACTGCGCACCTACAGCATCGACCCGCTGAAACTCGCCGACTGGCTGGCCCTGTACCGCAGCCATGCCTACGAGGTGCAGACCGAGCACCTGGGCAGGCTGGTGGGCTTCTTCACCACCGAGTTCGGCGAATGCAGCCAGGTGGTGCACCTGTGGGCCTACGAGAGCCTGGACGAGCGCATGCAACGCCGCGCCAGCATGGCCGCCGACCCGCGCTGGGCCGAGTTCGGCAAACTGAACCGGGAACTGGGCGCCGTGCTCAAGCTGGAATCGCGGCTGATGAAGCCCACCGGCTTCTCCCCGCTGCAGTGATGGCCCCGGCGCGCGGAGTCCTTCCGCGCGCCCCGATAACAACAAGAGAAAGCCCATGCCCACCTTGCAAACCCTCGATTGCGACGTCCTGGTGATCGGCTCCGGCGCCGCCGGCCTGGCCGCCGCGGTCAGCGCCGCGCACCACGGCCTGCGCGTGGTCGTCGCGGAAAAGGCCGCGCAACTCGGCGGCACCAGCGCCTGGTCCGGCGGCTGGCTGTGGATCCCGCGCAACCCGCTGGCCCTCGCCGATGGCCGCGTCGAGACGGACGATGCGCCGGAGCGCTACCTCAAGGCGCAGGTCCATGCCGAGCAACTGGACGAGCGCCAGGCCGCCTTCCTCCGCTACGGCCCGGAGATGATCGAGTTCTTCCAGCGCCACAGCGCCGTGCAGTTCTTCAGCGGCACGCGCATGCCGGACATGCGCGATGGCGAAGGATCCGCCGCCGGCGGCCGCTCGCTGTGCGCCCAGCCCTACGACGGCCGCGAACTCGGCCCCTGGCTGCGCCACCTGCGCGAGCCGCTGGACATCGTCAGCCTGGCCGGCATGGGCATCGCCGGCGGCGCCGACCTGGCCAACTTCCTCGACGCCACGCGCTCGCCAAAAGCCGCACTCTACGCGCTCAAGCGCATCGCCCGGCACTGGTATGGGCGCCTGCGCTACGGGCGCGGCACGCAGTTGGTCAACGGCAACGCCCTGGTGGCGCGCCTGCTACGCAGCGCGCTGGACCTGAAGGTGCAGTTGCTGACGCAAACGCCGATCCACGAACTGCTCCACGAAGGCGGCAAGGTGACCGGTGCACGCAGCGACACCCTGGAGTTCCGTGCCCGTCGCGGCGTGGTCCTGGCCTGCGGTGGTTTCCCCCACGACCGCGAGCGCATCGCCCGACTCATGCCCCACGCCCCGGACGGCTGGCAGCACCGCTCCGCCGCGCCGCCGCAGAACAGCGGCGACGGCCTGCGCCTGGGCGAGTCGGTAGGCGCGCAGGTCCGCGACGACCTGGCCCACGCCGGCGCCTGGGTGCCGGTATCGCTGGTGCCGCGCCGCGATGGCAGCGTCGGCCACTTCCCGCACCTGATCGAACGGGCCAAGCCCGGCTTCCTCTGCGTGCGCCGCGACGGCCGGCGCTTCGCCAACGAGGCCGACTGCTACCACGATTTCATGAACGCCCTGTTCGCCACCACGCCGCCGGGCAAACCCCACGAGGCCTGGCTGATCGCCGACGCCCGGGCGCGGCGGCGCTACGGCATCGGCTGGGTGAAGCCCTTGCCCTTCCCGGACCTGCCCTACGAGCGCCGCGGCTACCTGGTCAAGGCCCGCAGCCTGGCGCAACTGGCGGCGCGCTGCGGCATCGACGCCGAGCAACTGCAGGCGACGGTGAAGCGCTTCAACGAATACGCGGCGCTGGGCGAGGACCCGGACTTCCAGCGCGGCCGCTCGGCCTACAACAAGGCCCAGGGCGAGGCGCGGCAGCGCCCCAACCCGTCGCTGCGGCCCCTGGCGAAAGGTCCGTTCTATGCGGTGAAGCTGCTGCCCGGCAGCCTCGGCACCTTCGCCGGCCTGCGCACCGACGCCCACGCGCGGGTGCTGGACGGCAGCGGCGCGGCCATCGAGGGGCTGTACGCGGTGGGCAACGACATGGCCAGCGTGATGGCCGGCCACTACCCCAGCGGCGGCATCACCCTGGGGCCGGGCATGACCTTCGGCTACCTCGCCGGCCTGGAGCTGGCCGGGCTCAGCGCTGGATGTAGCGCAGCACCGCCTCGCAGATCATCTGCTTGTGGCGTTGCTTGACCTGCTCGTCGGCCAGGTCGATCTGGAAGATTTCGCCGAAGGTGTTGCGGTTGGATACGCGGTAGAAGCAGAACGAGCTGATGAACAGGTGCAGGTCCAGCGGGTCGATGCCCTCGCGGAACAGGCCCTGCTCGGCGCCGCGGCGGAGAATCTCGGCCAGCGACAGCAGCATGTTGTTGCTCATCGAGCGGATCGCCGTGGACTTCTTCACGTACTCGCCGTGGTGGATGTTCTCGATGGAAACGATGCGCACGAAGTCGACGTTGCGGTCGTGGTGGTCGAAGGCGAACTCCACGGTGCGGCGGATCGCCTCCAGCGGCTCGAGTTCCGCCAGGTGCAGCTTGTCCTCGGTGTGGCGGATGTCGCCGTAGAGCTTCTCCAGCACTTCGACGTAGAGCTGCTCCTTGCTGCCGAAGTAGTAGTAGATCATCCGCTTGGAGGTGTGCGTGCGCTCGGCGATGGCGTCCACCCGGGCGCCGGACAGGCCCTGCTGGACGAACTCGGCGATGGCCGCCTGGAGGATGCCCTCGCGGGTTTTCTCGGGGTTGTTCTTGCGGCCCTTGCCACGCACTTCGGCGGGGTCCAGGGATTCGACGACATTCGGCATGGTTGGCTCGCAGCCTCACGGAGAGCGCCGATTATGGGCCTCGCCACCCCGCCAAGGGAAGCGGCGCGGGGCTTGCCGCGCCGCCCCCGGGCGCTACAGCTTGGGCTTGCGCGCGGCGCCGCTGCGCGCCTGGGCCATGGCCGCCAGGCGCACGGCGACATTGGCCGCGCCGTAGCCGGCATAGCCGTTCCTGCGCTGGAGGACTTCGAAGAAGAAGCGCCCCTCGAACGGCTCGGTGTAGACGTGGAACAGCTCGCCGCCCTGGGCGTCGCGGTCGTAGAGCACGTTGAAGTAGGCCAGCTCGCTGAGGAACTCATCGTCGAAGTCGAAGCGCGCCGCCAGGTCGTCGTAGTAGTTCAGCGGGATGTCCAGCAGCGGCACCCCGGCCTGCTTGGCGCGGGTGACCTCGGCGAAGATGTCCTCGCAGGCGAAGGCGATGTGGTGCACGCCCGAGCCGCGGTAGCTGGACAGCGCGTGGGAAATGGCGGTGTTGCGGTTCTCCGAGATGTTCAGCGGCAGGCGCAGGTTGCCGCCGCGGCTGCGGATGGCGCGGCTTTTCACCAGGCCGTAGGGGTCGGGCAGGACCACCTCGTCGTCGGCCTCGAAGTCGAACAGCGCCTTGTAGAACAGCACCCAGCTGTCCAGGCTGTCGGCCGGCAGGGCCATGGCCATGTGGTCGATGCGCTGCAGGTTGCCGGAGGCGCGGGCCTGGGCGTCGAGGCGGAAGTCGCTGTCGTAGATGGTCTGCCCCGGCGCGCCCTGCTCCACCAGGTAGATCAGGCTGCCGTCGGGAGCGCGCACCGCGGGCACCTCGCGCTCGTTGGGGCCGACCAGGCCGCGGAACGGCTGGCCACGGAAGGCCTGGGCGCGCTCCAGGGCTTGAGCGCCGTCGCGCACCCGCAGGGCAGTGGCGCACAGCGAGGGACCGTGGGCTTCGAAGAAGTTGTGGGCGAAGGAGTACGGCTCGGCATTGAGCACGATGTTGATGTCGCCCTGGCGCAGCAGGCTCACCGCCTTGGAGCGGTGTTCGCCGGCGCGGGCGAAGCCGAGCTTCTCCAGCCAGTTGCCCAGGCGCGCGCCCAGGTTCTCGTCCACGGCGAATTCGAGGAATTCCACGCCGTCGTAGCGGCTGGCCGGCGGCGGCGCGAAGAGGATGCCGGGGTCGCCGGCGGGCGCGGCGTCCTGCTCCAGCAGACGGCGCGTCTTCTCCTCCAGGTAGAGCAGCGAGCGCAGGCCGTCGGCGGCGTTGGCGCGGGTCGGCGCGGCGCGGAAGCCGTCGTTGAAGATTTCCAGCGACAGCGGGCCCTTGTAGCCGCTGCGCAGGATGGGCGCGAGGAAGCCCGCCAGGTCGAACTCGCCCTGGCCGGGGAAGCAGCGGAAGTGCCGGCTCCACTCCAGTACGTCCATGGCCAGCACGGGCGCGTCGGCCATCTGCACGAAGAAGATCTTCTCGCCGGGGATATCGGCGATGCCGCTGGGGTCGCCCTTGATCGACAGGGTGTGGAAGCTGTCCAGCAACACGCCCAGGGCCGGGTGGTCGGCGGCTTTCACCAGGTCCCAGACCTGCTGCCAGGTGTTGACGTGGCGGCCCCAGGCCAGAGCCTCGTAGCCGATGCGCAGGCCGCGCTTGCCGGCGCGCTCGGCCAGCTCGCGCAGGTCGTCGACGAGAATGTCGCGCTCGCCCAGGGAATCGGCGACGGTGTTGCTGCACACCAGCACCAGGTCGGTGCCCAGCTCCTGCATCAGGTCGAACTTGCGCTCGGCGCGCTCCAGGTTGCGCGCCAGGCGCTCGCGGCGGCAGCCCTCGAAATCGCGGAAGGGCTGGAACAGGGTGATCGCGAGATTCAGGTCGGCGCACATCTGGCGCACGTCGCGCGGGCTGCCGTCGTAGTACAGGAGGTCGTTTTCGAAGATCTCCACGCCGTCGAAGCCGGCGGCGGCGATGGCTTCGAGTTTCTCGGGCAGGGTACCGCTCAGGGAGACGGTGGCGATCGAGCGCTGCATGCTGGGGCTCCTGTGCTGCTGGCTTCTGCGAGCCATGGCCTGGCCGCCGGCTGTCGGCGACCTTCGGAAATATCGCCAGCCGTAGGACGCACGGCTGGCCATTGGATTATTCGCAGGGTATTTTCCAGCGGCAAGGCAAATTGTACGAACCAGTTAGTTTTGTGTTCGATCAGCGAACAAAAGGCCGATCAGCGAATTGACGGTTTTTCGTCCAGTGGCCGACCATGGATTCACCGCGACACACCAGGGCCATGCCTCCCCTGGCCCGCGAGACGCCTTGCCCTATAACAATTTCAACAAGAGTCCCTGCCCATGTTGACTGCACGCCTCCTCACCGCCGCCGTCTCCAGCCCAACACGAACGCCGGCTCGCCCCCAGCCCTGAGCCGCGCCGCCCGGCGCATTTCCGACACGGGCCCCGGCCAGGGGCCTTAGCGACGACCTCAGTGCCCCTGTTCGATCAGCGCACACGCCCCCGAAGGGCGCGGTGCCCGGGCAGGCACCGACAACAACAAGAACCGGAGACAACGATGGCGACTTCCTCCAGCTCCCAAGCCAAGAAAGCCACCGCCAGTGGCTGGATCGGCTCGGCCCTCGAGTACTACGACTTCTTCATCTACGCCCAGGCCGCTGCGCTGATCTTCCCGCAGCTGTTCTTCCCCTCCTCCGACCCGAAGATGGCCATCGTCGCCTCGCTGGCGACCTACGGCGTGGGCTACCTGGCCCGCCCGATCGGCGCCTTCTTCCTCGGCCACTGGGGTGATACCCGCGGGCGCAAGAACGTGCTGCTGCTGTGCATGTTCATGATGGGCCTGTCGACCATGGCCGTGGGCCTGCTGCCGACCTACCACGACGTCGGCTTCCTCGCCCCGGCGCTGCTGGTGGTGCTGCGCCTGGTGCAGGGCTTCGCCGTGGCCGGGGAAATCTCCGGGGCCAGCTCGATGATCCTCGAGCACGCGCCCTTCGGCCGCCGCGGCTACTTCGCCAGCTACACCCTGCAGGGCGTGCAGGCCGGCCAGGTGATGGCCGCCGCGGTGTTCCTGCCGCTGGCCTACTTCATGCCCAACGACGCCTTCAACGCCTGGGGCTGGCGGATTCCCTTCCTGCTCAGCGCCGTGGTGCTGATCGCCGGCCTGATCATCCGCCGCGAAGTCCACGAGACCCCGGCCTTCGTCAATGAAGAAGCCAAGCAGCAGGTGGCCAGGTCGCCGATCTCCGAGGCCTTCCGCAACAGCTGGAAGCAGATGCTGCTGGTGATGGTCATGTCGCTGATGAACGTGATCCCGGTGGTGGCGACCATCTTCGGCGCGGCCTACGCGGTACAGCCGGCCTACGGCATCGGCTTCGACAAGAGCGTGTACCTGTGGATCCCGGTGGTGGGCAACATAGTCGCGGTGCTGGCCATTCCCTTCGTCGGCAACCTCTCCGACCGCATCGGCCGCCGCCCGACACTGATCGTCGGCGCCCTGGGCTCGGGCCTGCTCGCCTTCGGCTACCTGTACGCCATCAGCATCCAGAACGTGCCGCTGGCCTTCGTCATGTCGCTGCTGATGTGGGGCCTGGTGTACCAGGGCTACAACGCGGTGTTCCCGTCCTTCTACCCGGAGCTGTTCCAGACCCGCTACCGCGTCTCGGCCATGGCCATCGCGCAGAACATCGGCACCATGCTCACCGCCATGCTGCCGGCGCTGTTCGCCGCCGTCGCCCCGCCCGGCTCGGACAACGTCCCGATGCTGATCGGCAGCCTGGCCTTCCTCATCACCTGCCTGTGCGCCTTCGCCGCCTACCTGGCCCCGGAAACCCACCGCCTGCCGATGGAAGACCTGGGAAAGCCTGACGCCAAGCCGCTGGAAAAGGCCACCTACGACAGCGCGCGGCAGAACAGCCTGCGGGTGGCGAGCCACTGAGCAGGTAATGCCCGAGCATGAAAAAAGGCCCCGTGAGGGGCCTTTTTTCTTGGGGCGGCATCAGGCGACATGCACCGCCCGCACCTGGATTTCCACCCCCAGGGTACGGCGCAGGGCATCGAAGATCGCCGCCAGGTTGTCCATGCCCGGATTACCCGAGGCCGACAGCATGCGGTGCAGGCTTTTGCTCGGCCGTTCCGTCTCCAGCGCCAGGCGCTCGAAGCCCAGGGTGGCGTTGACCAGATCGCGGAGGATCAGGCGCGCGGCGTCCGGCTCGCCGTTGAGGAACAGCGAAGCGGCCTCGTCGAGCAGCGCGGTGGCGAATGCCGGTTCGCGCTGCACCCGCGCGACGACGGTCTGTTTGAAATCCCTGGTCAGTGCCATTGGAATCACCCTCTCATCTGCGGCCCGAACCGGGCCTTCTTCCGTTGCTTGTACTCGGCATGCAGCGCCTTCGCCTTGCGGATATCCGCTGCCTGGCCGGCCTTGCTGCCACCACCGAACAGCACGATGAGCGCCTCGCCGTCCCTCGCCAGGTAGATCCGGTAGCCCGGCCCCCAGTCGATGCGGTATTCGCCGATGCCAACGTTGGAGGTGTTGCCCACCGCCATGCGCACCTTGGCGGTGGCAACCTTGGCCGCCGCCTGGAAATGCAGGGCGTCGAACCACTCCTGATAGGGGCAGGACGCGTCTTCCCGGACATACTCGACCACTTCTATGGCCGTCATAGTAACCTCCTCGTTACCATTTACCAATAGGTCTCAGACGAGGCGAGTGCTGCTTCGGGAATGGAACCCCCCTCACCGGCGTCTGTGCGAGGGGAAGAAAGTACGGTTACCGGGCGCCTGCCCGGGGTGCGCTGCTGCACACCTGGCTATCACCCCTGGAGAAGAAACGGAAGCTGCCTACATCGCGAGAGCCCAGGTCCGACGCCCCGCAGCGGAAAATCGCGGACAGAGTCCGCTCCTACGGTTCCAGGAAGCACGGACGTAGGAGCGGACTCCGTCCGCGATTGGATTCACCGGCCCCGCCGGACGCATCGGTGGCACGGACGGAGGCGGATAACCGCGAACGGTTATGCACCCTACGCACCAGGAATATCAGGATGACTCCAGACTTCCCGGCGGCTCAGGACAGCCCCCTCTCCCTCTGGGAGAGGGTTGGGGTGAGGGGCTCTTGAACCCAGCACCGACGCCACCGGAAAACTCCCTTCGCGAGCAAGCTCGCTCCTACACGGCCCCCTCACCCCCGACGCTGCATCCAGGCCGCCGCCAACCCGCTCAGGCAGATCACTGCAATCCCCACCAGGGCACTGGCGCTCGGCACATGGCTGAAGACCAGCCAGCCGATCACCCCGGCGAAGACGATCTGGCAGTAACCGAAGGGCGCCAACAGCGCCGGCGCGGCGTGGCGGAAGGCCTGGGTGAGGAACAGGTGGGCGGACATGCCGCAGGTGCCCAGGGCAAGCATCAGCAGCGCATGGCCAAGGCTCGGGGTGTGCCAGACGAAGGGCACCATCGCCGTGGTCAACGCGGTGTTCAGCAGGCCGGCGAAGAAGTTGCTGGTGGTCGGGCTGTCCACCGCCGCCAGCTTGCGCGTCAGCAGCTGGTAGAAGCAGAAGCACAGCGCCGAACCCAGCGGCAGCAACACCGCCGGGGTGAACAACTCACCGCCGGGATGGACGATCGCCAGCACCCCGGCGAAGCCCAGGCTCACCGCGGCCCATTGCCCGGCGCTGACCTTCTCGTGCAGCAGCGGCACCGACAGCGCGGTGACCATCAGCGGAGCGAGGAAGTTGACCGCCGTGGCCTCGGCCAGGGGGATGTACTGCAGGCCGGTGGTGAACAGCAGGCTGGTGCCCAGCAGACACAACGCGCGCAGGGTCTGCAGCCCCGGCCGGCGGGTGCGCAGCACGCGCAGGCCCGACTGCGGCAGGAAGATGCCGGCCATCAGCAGCGTGTGCACCACGTAACGGGCCCAGACCACCAGCAGGATCGGGTAGAAGCCGGAGAGGTACTTGGACAGGGCGTCGTGGGTGGAGAACAGCGAAGTGGCCAGCACCACCAGAAGGATGCCCTTCAGGGGCTGGCTGCTGCCGGACAACGCGGAGGCGGCGGTCATCGGGTTTCCCGTGGTTTACAAAGCAAGGCGCCCGGCAGTGTGCCGGGCGAACGGGTGGATGGGAATGGCGCAGTTGCCGGCATCAGAGCCGGGCGAGCACCGTGCGTGCCTTATCCAGCGCCAGGCTGGCCCGCTCCAGGGCGCTGACGCCCTGCTCCAGCAGCTGCCGGGTGGGGATCTCCAGGCTCAACGGCACCGTCGCCGGCAAGGTCCGCAACAGACCCGCCAGGTCACAGTCGCCATCGCCGGGGAAGCGCCGCTCGTTGCGCGCCTGACGGAGGATTTCCTGCATGTCGTCCGGGCGCGGGCCGGCCACGTCACACAACTGGGCATAGCGCATGCGCGAGGCCGGCAACTGTGCCAGGTCCTGTAGCGAGGAGCCGGAACGGTCGAAGTGGAAGGCGTCGACCAGCACGCAGCCGTTGTCGCGCCCGGCGTTGCGCACCACGCGCCAGGCCGTGGCCAGGTCGGGGGCGTCGGTCCAGGGCATGAACTCCAGGTGCGGGTGGATGCCGTAGCCCTCGGCCAATTCGCACAGCTCGGCGAAGCGTTCGGTCATGCGCGCCTCGTCCGCATCGTTGCCGGCCACCAGCAGCTCCGTGCCGCCGAACTCGGCGCCGACGGCGAGGATGGGCTCGAAGTCGGCCACGCGGGTTTCCGGCTTCAAACGCAGGATCTCCAGGTCCAGCACGCGGATGCCGGTGTCGCGCAGGCGCGCCTGGGTCTGCCGACGCAGCTCGGCATCGGCCACCAGCGGGAAGTGGTGCTCCTCGGCGGTGGCCGGCACCAGGCGCAGGCCGACGTGGCTGTAGCCGGCGCGGGCGGCGACCTCGACCATGTCCGGCGGCGACAGTTCGAGGACAGTCAGGGCGGCGAGGGAGAAGATTCGGTCGGTCATGGGATCGGTATCCAGGTCACAGGTGGATTAGTAGGAGCGAGCTTGCTCGCGAACGGTGTTTGCCGGCGGCCCAGGTGTCGGGTCCAAGAGCGCCCTCTCCCCAACCCTCTCCCGCAAGCGGGAGAGGGGGCTGTCCGGCATGGGCGGGAAGCTCGGCGTCAACCTGTAGGAGCGGACTTTGTCCGCGATAACCGAAGGTGCCGATGTGGATCGCGGACGAAGTCGTAGGATGGGTTGAGCTTGCGATACCCATGCGGTCGTGGTGATGGGTATCGCTCCGCTCCACCCATCCTACGGTGGCCCCTCTCCCGTACGGGCTCACTCACCCAACCCGCGCCGGCGCACACGCTCGGCCGCTGGAGGCGGCCTCGCGGATGGCCTCGATCAGCGCCAGGGTGCGACCCCCGTCCACGGCGTCGGTCAACGGCCGCTCCTCGCCACGCACCACGCGCACGAAATGCTCCAGCTGCCGGCGCAGCGCCTCGCCTGGGGTGAAAGGCTCGCAGCTGCGCAGCAACGGCTGGTGCCAGCCGGCGCCCGGCTGCGCGTAGTGCCAGCGCTGCAGTTGCGGGATGCTCAACGCGCCCTCGGTGCCAGCCAGCAGGTAGCAGGGCTGGTCGACCTGACGCGGATAGACCGGGCTTTCACCGGAATCCAGCTCCCAGCTCCAGGGCGCGGCCACGCTGTCGGAGCCGGTCAGGCTGCCAAGGGCGCCGTTCTCGAACTGCAGGAGGATGGCCGCGCTGTCCTCGTTGACCAGGCCGCGCACCGCGTTGCCGGTGAAGGCCTGCACCTGCGCCACCTCGCCGCACAGGTAGCGCAGCAGGTCGAGGTCGTGGATCAGGTTGGTGAGCAGGAAGCCGGCGCCCGGCTCGCGACGCCAGGGCACCTCGAAGTAGCTGTCGGGCTTCTGCAGCTGCCACAGCGCGGTAACGTTGACCAGACGGCCCAGGGCGCCCGCGGCCAGGATTTCCCGCGCCTTGCCGATCAGCGGGTTGTGCCGGCGGTGATGGCCGACCAGCACCGGCACGCCGCTGCCCCGGCTTGCCTCCACCAGCTCGCGCACTTCGTCCAGGTGCACACCCACTGGCTTCTCCAGCAGCACCGGCACGCCGGCGGCCAGGCAGTCCAGGGCGGTGGCCACGTGCAGGTTGTTGGGGTTGGCGATGATCGCCGCCTGCGGTTGCGCCTCTTCCAGCATGCGCCGGTGGTCGGCGTAGTACGGCACCCCGCATTCGGCAGCGAAGCCGGCCGCACCAGGGCCCGGGTCGGCCACCGCGCAGAGTTGCAGGGCGGGCACCTGGAGCAGGTGCTGGTGATGCTGGCGGCCCATGATGCCGGCGCCGATCAGGGCAATGCGCAAGGGAGCGGTCACGCGGGATTCCTCTTCTGCTTGTTGTGCTGGAGCCTCGCTGCACGGGGCTCCATGGAATGGCATGAACAAATTTAGAACTCGGTTCCATTTTTACTCAAGCGCAATGCGACAAGCAGCGGGCGATTATCGACCGCCGTTACATCCGGGCAGGCGCAAGCGGCCCTCCTCCGCGGGAGGAAGGCCAGCAAGCAAGGGGGAATCAGGCGAAGAGGTCGGAAGCCTGGCTGGCGGCGGACAGCTCAGCGCTGGCGGCCAGCAGCAGCGGCGCCAGTTCGTGCAGGCGCGCTTCCGGCAGGCGTGCGCTGGGCCCGGCAATGCTCAGCACGCCGATCGCCCGGCGGTCCACCGGGCTGTGCACCACGGCAGCCAGGGCCGAGGTGCCGAGTGCCGAGGTTTCTTCGACCCAGGCGTAGCCACGCTCGCGGGCACGGCGCAGGTAGCCGAGCAGCTCGTCCTCGCTGCGCGGCGCGCGCGGGCCGAAGTTGGCGGGGTCGCCCACGCCCTGCCGGCGCACCAGCTCCAGGGCCTGGGCATCGTCCAGGCTGGCCAGCCAGGCGTGCCCGGAGGCGGTGTAGAACAGCGGCGCGTCGCGGCCCATGTCCGGGTCGTAGCGCAGCCCCGAGCGGGCGCCCTGGGACTTGGCGATCCAGGTCTGGCGGCTGCCGTCGATCACCCCCAGGCGCACCAGCTCGCCGCTGTCCTGGGCCAGGCGGTCGAGGATCGGCTGGACGATGTCGGCGCCGCTGCAGGACAGGTAGCGGAAGCCCAGCGCCACCAGCTTGGTGGACAGCTGGTAGCGGGCGTTCTCCGGGTTCTGCCGCACGTAGCCCAGGCGGATCAGCTCGGCGAGCATGCGGTGGGTGGCGCTCTTGGGTATCTCCAGGCGCTCGGCGAGGGTCTGCATCGGCAGGCCGCGGGGTTCGCTGGTGAGGCTTTCGAGAAGGCTGAAGGCGCGTTCGATCTGGCTACCGGCCATGGGCGTCGTCCACTACGAGGATCGGCGGATTCTAATGAGATAGACCGGGCCGGGGAACCGCCGGGCTGGATCGGATAGCTTCTCTAAATGTTCGAACCAGTTAATTAATGTTCGCTATTCGCACAAGAAGCGTTTTCGCCGATTGTCCGCCGCCCGCCGCCCTTCCACTATCGAACCGTACCGAAACACCCGGCAGCGCCTGCTGCCCTCGGACGCGAATACCCTCGAACAATTACAAGAAGGTCCAGAGCAATGCCACACAGCACACGCCCCTCTCTCGATCCGCGAACGCCGGGCCGCCCAGCCGCCTAGCGCCGCGTTTCCCGGCGCCCCGCCGCGCCGCACAAGCCTCTCCCACAACAATGACTCCAGAGAGATCGTCATGGGCTACCCCTGCATCCGCCGTTTTCCCCGTTACCTGCCCGCCGCCCTGGCCCTGGCCGGTACCACCCTGCCCGCCTTCGCCGACGGCTTCCTCGAAGACGCCAAGTCGAGCCTGACGCTGCGCAACTTCTACATGAACCGCAACTACCTGGGCGACACCGCCCAGGGCAAGGCCGAGGAGTGGACGCAGAACTTCATCCTCGACTTCAAGTCCGGCTTCACCCAGGGCACCGTCGGCCTGGGCCTGGACGTGCTCGGCCTGTACAGCGTCAAGCTCGATGGCGGCAAGGGCACCGCCGGCACCCAGTTGCTGCCGGTGCACGACGATGGCCGCCCGGCCGACAACTTCGGCCGCCTGGCGGTGGCCGGCAAGGCGCGCATTTCCAAGACCGAGTTGAAGGTCGGCGAATGGGCGCCGGCACTGCCGATCCTGCGTTCCGACGACGGCCGTTCGCTAACGCAGACCTTCCAGGGCGCGCAGGTGACCTCGAAGGAACTCGCCGGGCTGACTCTCTACGGCGGCCAGTTCCGCCAGAACAGCCCGCGCAACGACGCCAGCATGGAGGACATGAGCCTGTTCAACCGCACGGCGTTCAAGTCCGACCGCTTCAACTTCGTCGGCGGCGAATACCGCTTCAACGGCGAGCGCACCCTGGTCGGCCTGTGGAACGCCGAGCTGAAGGACATCTACCAGCAGCAATACCTGCAGGTGCAGCACTTCCAGCCGGTGGGCGACTGGGTGCTGGGTGCCAACCTCGGCTACTTCTGGGGCAAGGAAGACGGCAGCGCCCGCGCCGGCGACCTGGACAACCGCACCGCCTCCGGGCTGTTCTCCGCCAAGTACGGCGCCGGCACCTTCTACCTGGGCCTGCAGAAGGTCATGGGCGACGACGAGTGGTTCCGCGTCAACGGCGCCAGCGGCGGCACCCTGGCCAACGACAGCTACAACTCCAGCTACGAGAACGCCAAGGAGCGCTCCTGGCAGCTGCGCTACGACTACGACTTCGCCGGCCTCGGCTTCCCCGGCCTGACGCTGATGAACCGCTACATCCACGGCAGCAACGTGCACAACGCCAGCACCGATGACGGCAGCGAATGGGGCCGCGAGAGCGAGCTGGCCTACACCGTGCAGTCCGGGCCGCTGAAGACGCTGAACCTGAAGTGGCGCAACTCGACGATGCGCCGCGATTGGGGAAGGACCAACAGCTTCGACGAGAATCGGTTGATCGTGAGTTATCCGCTGGATCTGTTGTAACGCCCGAACCGGGCGCTTTTCGTAGGATCGAGGGGGACGCCTGGTTCTTGCTCGCGAATGAGCCCCGCAGCGGAGTCTGTTCGCGAGCAAGCTCGCTCCTACGATGCGTCCGCCTCCGAGCCCACCTGTAGGAGCGGGCCCTGCCCGCGATTCGCGCGCAGGGCGCGCTCCTGCAGGGGCATGGTTGTGTGCCCGAGGCGCGGGAGAAACGCCGCCCTACCCGGCCTCCAGGCTGTAGCCCACGCCGTACACCGAGCGGATCGGGTCGTGCCCCGGGGCCACCGCCGCCAGTTTGCGCCGCAGGTTCTTCACGTGGCTGTCGACGGTGCGGTCGGCGACCACGCGGTGGTCCTGGTAGATGTGGTTCATCAGCTGGTCGCGGGACAGCACCTGACCAGGGCGCGCGGCCAGGGCGGCGAGCATGCGGAATTCCACCGGGGTGAGGTCCAGCGCCACGCCCAGGTAGCGCGCCTGGAAGGCCCGCGGGTCCAGTTCCAGGCCCAGGCTCGGCGCCTGGGCGCCGCTGCGGCGCAGCACGGCCTTGACCCGCGCCACCAGCTCGCGGGGGGAGAAGGGTTTGCAGATGTAGTCGTCGGCGCCCAGTTCCAGGCCCAGCAGGCGGTCGATCTCCTCGACCCGCGCGGTCATCATGATCAGCGGCATGCGGCTGAAGCCGCGCAGCTCGCGGCAGATGTCCAGGCCGTCGCGGCCGGGCAGCATCAGGTCGAGCAGCAGCAGGTCGTAGGCCTTGCCGCGCAGCGCCGGGATCACCGCGTTGCCGTCGGCGAGGTGTTCCACCTGGTAGCCGGCGACGCGCAGGTAGTCGCCCACCAGCGCGGCCAGCTTGGGCTCGTCTTCCGCCAGCAGGATGTCGCCCTGGCTCATGGCGCGTCTCCGGCCGGCGGCAGTTCCAGCGTCATCAGCAACCCTCCCATGCTCGATGCCCGGGCGCTCAGGCGGCCACCGTGCACCTCGGCGATGCCGCGGCAGATCGCCAGGCCCAGGCCGGTGCCGCCGCTGGCGCGGTTGCGCGAGCGCTCGGCGCGGTAGAAGCGCTCGAACAGGCGCTCCAGCGCCGCCGCATCCACGCCCGGCGCGGAATCCTCGCACTGTACCAGCACCCGTTCGCCCTCGCGCAGCGCGCGCAGCACGGTGCGGCCGCCGGGGTCGGTGTAGCGCCGGCTGTTCTCCAGCAGGTTGTGCAGCAGTTGGCCCAGGCGCGACTCGTCGCCCAGCACCCACAGCGGCTCGTCGGGCAGCTCCACGTCCAGGGCCAGGCCGCGTTCGGCGAAGCCGGCGCGGAAGGCGTCGGCCACCACCGGCAGCAGCACCCGCAGGTCGATGCTCTCGCGGCGGTAGGTGGGCCCGCCGACCTCGGCCAGGGACAGGTCGAAGAGGTCGTCCACCAGCTTGGCCAGGGCCCCCACCTCGGCCTGCAGCGAGCGCAGGGCGGTGCCGTCCAGCGGGCGGATGCCGTCTTCCATGGCTTCCAGCTCGGCGCGCATCACCGCCAGCGGGGTGCGCAGTTCGTGGGAGATGTCGGCCATGAAGTCGCGGCGCAGGCGCTCGTTGCTGGCCAGGGTGGCGGCCATGCGGTTGAAGTCGGCGGCCAGCTGGCCGGCCTCGTCGGCCGAGCGCACCGGCAGCTGGATGGCGTAGTCGCCGGCGGCCAGGCGATGGGTGGCCCCGGCCACCTGGCGGATCGGCCGCAGCAGGCTGCGGGTGAGCCACCAGGCGATCACCGCCGTGGCCAGCAGGCAGGCCAGGCCGATGAGCAGGCTGGAACGCAGCTGGTTGAGCTGGAAGCGCCGGTCGCCGACGCTGGTCACCGACTGCAGCGGCGCCAGGGCCATCCAGCCGACCACCTGGCCCTGGTGGCGAATCGGCCGCAGGACCATCTCCCGCGGCGGCGCCTTGTAGCCGATGATCAGGCGCTGCGCCTCGTCCAGCAGGGCGAAGCGGACGAAGGCGCCGGTGAGGTCGGAGACGGTCAGCAGGCTGGGGTCGAAGTCGCGGTCCTGGGTCGCCGCGTCGGGGCGCAGCATGTCGAACCACTGTTCGTGGTCGCGGCGGATGAAGTCCCAGCTGCCGTGGGTGGCGAAGGCCCGCTCGGCGCGCGGGACGATGAGTTCCATGCGCTCCTCGGCCTGCTGGTTGAGGTAGCCGAGGAAGCCGTACCTGAGGCTCAGGTAGGCGGCGAAGACCATGCCCAGCACGGCGAAGGCGCAGACCGCCAGCATGGCCAGGAAGAATTTGCTGGAGAGGCTGATTTTCATGGCACCGCCGGGCTCTGTCGGGATGCCGCCATTGAAGCGCGGCCCCCGCGGCCCTTCAAGGCGCGGCGGGCAATCTCCCAGATTTCTGCACATTGCCTGCACATTCGCCGAGCACCCTTGACGCTGAATCCAACCTGGATCGGAGTCCCGGATGTCCCCCCTCGCCCCCCCGCTTTCTTCGCTGGCCCGCGCCCTGTTGCTGGGCGCCGGCCTGCTCGCCCTGGGCGGCTGCCTCGACGACGAGGCGGCCGCGCCGCAAGCCGACCTGCAGGAGGTCGGCATCTACCAGGTGCGCAGCGCGCCCCAGGCGCTCAGCCTCACCCTCCCCGGCCGCGCCAGCGCGCACCTGGTGGCGGAGATCCGCCCGCAGGTCGGCGGCATCATCCAGCGGCGGCTGTTCGAGGAAGGCCAGACGGTGAAGGCCGGCCAGGCGCTGTACCAGATCGACGCACAGCCCTACGAGGCCGCCCTGGCCCAGGCCGAGGCCAGCGTCACTTCCGCCCGCGCCACCCTGAAGGCGGCCGAGCTCAAGGCCCGGCGCGACGCCCAGCTGGTGAAGATCGACGCCATCAGCGCGGAGGACAACGAGAGCGCCCAGGCCGCGCTGCTGGAGGCCCGCGCCAGCCTGCAGTCGGCCCAGGCCGCGTTGAAGACGGCGCGCATCAACCTGGGCTACACGCGGATCGACGCGCCGATCTCCGGGCGCACGGCCACCTCCTCGGTCACCGCCGGCGCGCTGGTCACCGCCGAGCAGACCACCGCCCTGACCACGGTGCAGCAGCTGGACCCGATCTACGTCGACTTCACCCAGCCCAGCACCACCCTGCTGCGCCTCAAGCGCGAGCTGGCCGAGGGCAAGCTCGCCCCCGCCGAGGCGCAGGACGCCACGCGCATCAGCCTGCAGCTGGAGGACGGCAGCGCCTACGCCCACGAGGGCACCCTGACCTTCAACGGCGTGAGCGTCGACGAGAGCACCGGCAGCGTGACCCTGCGCGCCCTGGTGCCCAACCCCGAGGGCCTGCTGCTGCCGGGCATGTACCTGAAGGCGACGCTGCAGGAGGGCGTGCAGCCGGACGCCATCCTGGTGCCGCAACAGGGCGTGGCCCGCGACGAGCGCGGCCAGGCCAGCGCCCTGGTGGTGGTCGACGGCAAGGTCGAGCAGCGCCAGCTGAGCCTGGCCCGCGCGGTGGGCAACCGCTGGTGGGTCGACAAGGGCCTGGCGGACGGCGACCAGCTGATCGTCCAGGGCGCGCAGAAGGTCCGCGTCGGCCAGCAGGTCAAGACCCTGGACGCGCAGCTGACCGCGCAGAACGACGCGCGCGACTGAGGACCCGCCATGGCACGCTTCTTCATCGACCGGCCCATCTTCGCCTGGGTGCTCGCCATCCTGGTGATGCTCGGCGGCACCCTGGCCATCTTCCAGCTGCCGCTGGCCCAGTACCCCAGCATCGCGCCGCCGCAGATCCGCCTCAGCGCCACCTACACCGGCGCCTCGGCCAAGACCATGGAAGACTCGGTGACCCAGGTCATCGAGCAGCAGATGACCGGCCTGGACGGCCTCACCTACATGTCCTCCAGCAGCAGTTCGGCGGGCAGCGCCAGCATCACCCTGACCTTCGACGCCGGCACCGACATCAACACCGCGCAGATGCAGGTGCAGACCAAGCTGGAGCAGGCCAAGGCGCGGCTGCCCGACGAGGTGCAACAGCAGGGCATCGAGATCCGCAATTCCTCCAGCGACTTCCTGATCATCCTCTCGCTGGTCTCGGACAACCCCGAGGTCGGCGCCACCGACATCAGCGACTTCATCGCCAGCACCCTGTACGACCAGGTCAGCCGCGTCAGCGGCGTCGGCGAGGTGACCACCCTGGGTTCCAGCTACGCCATGCGCATCTGGCTGGACCCGGACAAGCTCAAGCAATACTCGTTGATGCCCTCGGACATCAGCAGCGCCCTGCAGGCGCAGAACGTCGACACCTCCGCCGGCCAGCTCGGCGCCCTACCGGCGCGCCCGGGGCAGCAGCTCAACGCCAGCATCAACGCGCGCAGCAAGCTCAAGACCGCGGCGCAGTTCCGCGAGGTGGTGCTCAAGTACGCCAGCAACGGCGCCGTGGTGAGCCTCGGCGACGTGGCGCGGGTGGAGCTGGGCAGCGAGAGCTACGACGTGGTCGCCGAGCACGGCGGGCGCCCCTCCGGCGGCCTGGCCATCAGCCTGGCCACCGGCGCCAACGCCCTGGACGTGGCCGAGGCGGTGCAGGCCAAGGTGGCCGAGCTGCAGCAGTTCTTCCCCAGCCGGCTGCAGCTGCGCGCCGAGGTGGCCTACAACACCGCGCCCTTCGTGAAGATTTCCATCGAGGAGGTGGTCAAGACGCTGTTCGAGGCCATCGCCCTGGTGGTGCTGATCATGTACCTGTTCCTGCAGAACCTGCGCGCCACGCTGATCCCGGCGATCGCCGTGCCGGTGGTGCTGCTGGGCACCTTCGGCGTGCTGGCGCTGATGGGCTACTCGATCAACACCCTGACCATGTTCGCCATGGTCCTGGCCATCGGCCTGCTGGTGGACGACGCCATCGTGGTGGTGGAGAACGTCGAGCGGATCATCGCCGAGCGCGGCCTGTCGCCACGGGAGGCCACGCGCGAGTCGATGGGCGAGATCAGCGGCGCGCTGGTGGGCATCGCCGTGGTGCTCTCGGCGGTGTTCGTGCCCATGGCCTTCTTCGGCGGCTCCACCGGGGTGATCTACCGGCAGTTCTCGGTGACCATGGTCGCCGCCATGACGCTGTCGGTGCTGGTGGCCATGACCCTCACCCCGGCGCTGTGCGCCACCCTGCTCAAGCCTGGCCACGGCCAGCCGCGGCACGGCTTCTTCGGCTGGTTCAACCGCAACTTCGAGGCCGGCTCGCGGCGCTACCAGCGCGGCGTCGGCAACCTGCTGGCGCGGCCCGTGCACGCGCTGGCGGTCTACGCGCTGGTACTGGCCGGCGTCGGGCTGATGTTCCACAAGCTGCCCACCGCGTTCCTCCCCGAGGAGGACCAGGGCATGCTGATGATGCAGATGACCCTGCCGGTGGGCGGCACCGACGAGCGCCTGCAGGCGGTCACCCGCCAGGTGACGGACTACCTGCTGCAGCAGCCGGAGGTGGACTCGGTGCTCACCGTGCGCGGCCTGGGCAACGGCGGCAACGCGCAGAACAGCGGCCGCGGCTTCATCAAGCTCAAGGACTGGAGCCAGCGCCAGGGCGAGGCGCACAGCGCGGCGGCGGTGGCGCGGCGGGCCAACCGGGCGCTGGCCGGGATCATCGATGCCGACGTCTTCGTCATCGCCCCGCCGGCCATCCAGGGCCTGGGCGAAAGCTCCGGCTTCGACGTCGAGCTGCAGGACCTCGCCGGCCTCGGCCACGCCGAGCTGCTGGCGGCGCGCAACCGCTTCATCGAACTGGCCCGCCAGGACCCGCGCCTGGCCAACGTGCGCGCCCAGGGCCTGGAAGACACCCCGCAGCTGGACCTGCACATCGACGACCGCAAGGCCGGCGCGCTGGGCGTGGCCGCCAGCGACATCAACGACACCCTGAGCGTGGCCCTGGGCGGCAGCTACGTGAACGACTTCCTCGACGCCGGGCGGGTGAAGAAGGTCTACCTGCAGGGCGACGCCGACAAGCGCATGCAGGCCGAGGACATCGGCGACTGGTACGTGCGCAACGACCAGGATGCCATGGTGCCGCTGGCCACCTTCGTCAGCACCGGCTGGAGCACCGCCTCGCCGCTGCTGGAGCGCTACAACGGCTTCGGCGCCTACGAGATCGTCGGCGAGCCGGCCGCCGGCGTCAGCTCCGGCGACGCCATGGCCGCGGTGCAGGCGATCATGGCGCAGCTGCCCGAGGGCATCGGCTACGCCTGGACCGGGCAGTCCTACCAGGAACGCCTGGCCGGCAACCAGGCGCCGCTGCTCTACGCCATTTCCATCCTCTTCGTGTTCCTTTGCCTGGCGGCGCTCTACGAGAGCTGGTCGGTGCCCTTCGCGGTGATGCTGGTGGTGCCCCTGGGCATCCTCGGCGCCCTGGCCCTGACCGGCCTGCGCGGGCTGTCCAACGACGTCTACTTCCAGGTCGGGCTGCTGACCACCGTGGGGCTGGCGGCGAAGAACGCCATCCTCATCGTCGAGTTCGCCAAGGAAGGCTACGACCGCGGCCAGGACCTGCTCGCCGCGACCCTGGAAGCGGTGCGCATCCGCCTGCGCCCGGTGCTGATGACCTCGCTGGCCTTCATGCTCGGCGTGCTGCCCCTGGCGCTGAGCCAGGGCGCCGGCGCCGGCGGGCGCCAGGCGATCGGCACCGGCGTGCTCGGCGGCATGCTCGCGGCGACCCTGCTGGGCCTGTTCTTCATTCCCCTGTTCTACGTGCTGGTGCAGCGCCTGGTTGCGCGCCGTGCCCCAGCCACCGTCGAAGGAGACGCCTGATGCGCACCTCCCCTCTTCCCTTGCTGCTGGCCCTGCTGCTGGGCGGCTGCGTCAACCTGGCGCCGGACTACCAGCGCCCCGCCGCGCCGGTGGCGGCGCAATGGCCCGGCGCCGCGCCGGCCGGCGCCAGCCAGGCCGACGTCGACTGGCGCGAGTTCTTCGTCGACGCCCGCCTGCGCGACACCGTGGCCCGCGCCCTGGCCAACAACCGCGACCTGCGGGTGGCGGCGCTGAACGTCGAGTACCAGCGCGCGCAGTACCGCATCCAGCGCGCCGAGCTGTTCCCGGCGGTCTCGGCCAGCGCCGAGGGCACCCGCCAGCGCGCCCTCTCCGACGGCACCACGGCGGTCAGCAGCCAGTACAGCGTCGGCCTGGGCGTAAGCAGCTACGAGCTGGACCTGTTCGGCCGCCTGCGCAACCTCAAGGACGCCGCCCTGGAGGACTACCTGGCCCTGGAGCAGACCCGCCGCAGCACGCAGATCAGCCTGGTGGCCGAGGTGGCCAGCGCCTGGATGACCCTGGCCGCCGACCAGCAGTTGCTCAAGCTGGCCAGCGACACCCACGCCAGCCAGCAGAAGACCTACGAGCTGGTGCAGCGCAGTCACGGCCTGGGCGGCGAGTCCGGGCTGAGCCTGGCGCAGGCGCGCAGCACGGTGGAATCGGCGCGCGCCGAGGTGGCCAGCTACGCCAGCCAGGTCGAGCAGGACCGCAACGCCCTGGAACTGCTGGTGGGCGAACGCCTGGCCGACAGCCTGCTGCCGGGCGACACCGGCCTGGACGCCGCGCTGCTGGTGACGGTGCCGGCGGGCCTGCCGTCGAGCCTGCTGCAACGCCGCCCCGACGTGCTCGCCGCCGAGCACACGCTCAAGGCGGCCAACGCCGACATAGGCGCGGCACGCGCGGCCTTCTTCCCCAGCGTGAGCCTGACCGCCAGCGGCGGCAGCGCCAGCGGCGAGCTGTCCGGGCTGTTCAAGTCCGGCAGCCGCGCCTGGAGCTTCGCCCCCTCGATCAGCCTGCCGATCTTCGACGCCGGCAGCAACCAGGCCGGCCTGGACGCCGCGAAGATCACCCGCGACATCGACGTGGCCAACTACGAGAAGGCCCTGCAGACCGCCTTCAGCGAAGTGGCCGACGCCCTTTCCGTGCGCAGCCACATCAACGAGCGCCTGGACGCCCAGCGCGAACTGACGGCGGCCACCGACAAGAGCTACGACCTGTCGCTGGCGCTGTACAAGCAGGGTTCGGACAGCTTCCTGGAAGTGCTGGACGCGCAGCGCTCGCTGTACTCCGCGCAGCAGACGCTGATCAGCCTGGAGCTGGCCGAGCAGGTCAACCGCGTCACCCTGTACAAGGTCCTGGGCGGCGGCTGGCAAGGCTGACGATCTGCTGCGCGTCGGCATAACTGCGTTAGAAACAGGCGAGGAATGCTCATTCAGCGGCCTGGACTCCGCTTCCTCGCCTGTTTCTGCCTTGTTCTGCTCTAGCTCGCGAGATCGTGAATAGCTCTCTCAAAACAGGCGCGGCAACTCGATGCGCACCAACAGCCCGCCGCCCTCGGCGGGCTCGGCGCTGATCCGCCCGTGGTGCAGTTGCACCGCGCGGCTGGCGATGGCCAGGCCCAGGCCGAAGCCGTCGGGGCCGGCGTCGGGGCCGCGCTCGAAGGGCTCGAAGATGCGCCCCAGGCGGCTCTCGTCGACGCCCGGGCCGTGGTCGCTGATGCACACCACCAGGCGTTCGCCGCCCTCCACCAGGCTCGCGCCCACGCGCACCTCGGTGCCCGCCGCGGTGTAGCGCACGGCGTTGCGGATGACGTTCTCGAAGGCCCGGTAGAGCAGCTCCTCGTGGGCGCGGCCGAGGAACGGCTGCTCGGCTACAAGGCGCACCTGGCAGCCCTTGCCCGCCGCTTCGAAGCGGGCGTCCTCGACGATCTGCGCCAGCAGCTCGACGACGTCCAGCAGGCGGTATTCGCCGCTGTCCTGGCGCGACTGCGCCCGCGCCAGGGTGAGCAGTTGCTCGATCAGCTCGTCCATGCGCCGCGACTCGCGCTCGATGCGCTCCAGCATGCCGGGCTGCCCCGGCGCCTGCCGCAGCAGGCCGATGGCGGCACTCATCCGCGTCAGCGGCGACCGCAGCTCGTGGGAGATGTCGTGCAGCAGGTGCTGCTGCGCCTCCACCAGCGCCTTGAGCTGCCCGGCCATGCGGTCGCAGTCCTCGGCCAGGTCGACGATCTCGTCGCGACGGCGCCCCAGGCGCGGCTTGACGCGCACCTCGAAGCGGCCCTGGGCGACCTGGCCCATGGCCTGGCGCAACCAGGCCAGCGGCCGCGCCAGGTACTGGCTAAGCAGCAGGGCGAAGAGCGCGCTCATCAGCATGCCGGTGAACAACGGGCCCAGGCTGCGCGGCGGCGGCGCCTGGTCGAGGGTGGTGGCGGCCGAGGCGCGCAGCAGCAGGCGATGGCCGTCCTGGCTGGTGACCGCCTGTTCGAAGCGCACCTGGGCCACGGCGCGCCCGGCCAAGAGCGCGCCCTGGGCGTCGTAGAGGCCGACCTGGACGTCCGGCTGCTGCGGCGACACCTCCAGCAGCTGGCGCCCCGCCGCTTCGCCGAAGCGCTGCAGCAGGCGCACCTCGGTGGCCAGCAGCGAGCGCAGCGCCGGGGTGTCGCCGCGCAACTCGTCGAACATGAAGGCGCCGGCGCCCACCAGGAAGGTCAGGCTGTTGGCCAGCCAGAAGGCCAGGAACAGCTTCCAGAACAGCCGCCCGCGCTTCATTCGACGATCAGCAGGTAGCCCATGCCACGCACGCTCTGGATCCAGCTGCTGCCGTCGGCGCGCGGGCCGAGCTTCTGGCGGATGCTGCTGACGTGCACGTCGATGCGCCGGTCGTAGCGGGTCAGCGGGCGGCCCAGGGCGTCCAGCGACAGGTCCTGCTTGCTGACCAGTTGCCCGGCCCGGCGCACCAGCACCTCCAGCAGGCTGAACTCGGTGCCGGTCAGTTCCAGCGGCTGGCCATGCCACAACGCCTGGCGCTTGCCGGGCCAGAGCGCCAGGGCGCCGCTGCCGACGGCCTCCGGCGCGCTGCCGAGCGGCACCTGGGGCTGCACCCGGCGCAGGATGGCGCGCAGCCGCGCGACCAGCTCGCCGGGCGAGCTGGGCTTGGGCACGTAGTCGTCGGCGCCCAGTTCCAGGCCGGCGATGCGGTCGATGTTGTCGCCCCGCGCGGTCAGCAGCAGAACCGGCACCTGGCTGCGCGCGCGGATGCGCCGCAGCACCTCGATGCCGGACAGGCCCGGCAGCATCACGTCCAGCACCACCAGGGCGTAGGCGCCGCCCAGGGCCTCGGCCTCGCCCTCCTCGCCGGTGCCCACGGCGGTGGCCTGGAAACCCTCGCGGGCCAGGTACTGGCTGAGCATCTCGGTGAGTTCGCGGTCGTCATCGACCAGCAGTACGGGAATCATGCAGGGCACGCGGTTCAAGGCCTGGAGGGCGCAATGATCCCTTCCGCGGGGCCGCCCTGTCACCGCCGCGCGGGCAAACTTTACACATCTTTACCCTGGGTTAACCGCGCCGAACACAGCCCACTCTTATCCTCATCGGCCGCCAGCCCGGGCCGGGCGGCAGCGCCCGGACGATCGCCGTGCGAACCGTCCGCGCCCCCTGCCACCGCCTGTCTGGAAGTCACGATGCGCCCTACCCGCCTGCTGTTCCCGATCCTGCTGTTCAACGCCGCCCTGGCCCACGCCGCAGGCTTCAAGATCGCCGACATCCGCGTCAACGGCCTGCAGCGCGTCTCCGCCGGCAGCGTGTTCGCCGCCCTGCCGCTGAACGTCGGCGACCAGGCCGACGACCACGCCCTGGTGGAAGCCTCGCGCTCGCTGTTCCGTACCGGTTTCTTCCAGGACATCCACCTCGGCCGCGACGGCAGCGTGCTGGTCATCGACGTGGTCGAGCGCCCGTCCATCTCCGGCATCGAGATCGAAGGCAACAAGGCCATCAGCACCGAAGACCTGATGAAGGGCCTCAAGCAGTCGGGTCTGGCCGAAGGCGAAATCTTCCAGCGCGCCACCCTCGAAGGCGTGCGCAACGAACTGCAGCGCCAGTACGTGGCCCAGGGCCGCTACTCGGCCACCATCGAAACCCAGGTCACTCCGCAGCCGCGCAACCGCGTGGCGCTGAAGATCACCGTCAACGAAGGCACGGTGGCGGCCATCGCCCACGTCAACGTGGTCGGCAACACCGTGT
>Ga0222426_100498_pt1 | contig 24630 bp, 28 predicted proteins | sample 2B50Ametagenome_FD_180087 | JGI IMG/M metagenome (GOLD analysis project Ga0222426, IMG submission 180087) | Enriched microbial communities from leaf-cutter ant dump, University of Wisconsin, Madison, United States - 2B50A (version 2) | ecosystem: Environmental > Terrestrial > Nest > Insects nest...
GCAGCAGTTCCTCGCCCTCGGCGGAGAACAGGCGGAAGCGGAAATTACCATCGGCGTCGCGGAAACTGGCAAGGCGCGGCATTTTGCCCGCCTTGCCGGCGGCCTTCGGCTGGCTGGCCGGCGCCGCGGCGGTAACCATCTTGCGCAGGCCCAGCATCTCGCGCACCGCGGCCACCTTCGGCGTGGCGACCGCACGGGCCTTGCGTGCGCCTTCGTGCAGGATTTCCTCGATCGCGCCCGGGTCGGCGATCAGCGCCTCGTAGCGCTCGCGCATCGGCGCCACGTCGGCCTCGATGCGCTCGAACAGCACCTGCTTGGCCTCGCCCCAGCCGATGCCGTCGAGCAGCGCCTGGCGGAATGCCGCGCTCTCGGCCTCACTGGCAAAGGCGCGGAACAGGGTGAACAGCGCGCTGCCGTCCGGATCCTTCGGCTCGCCCGGCAGGCGCGAGTCGGTGACGATGCGCATGATCGTCTCGCGCAGATGCTTGGCGCCGCCGGCGAACAGAGGAATGGTGTTGTCGTAGCTCTTGGACATCTTGCGGCCGTCCAGGCCCGGCAAGGTCGCCACCTGTTCCTCGATCAGCACCTCCGGCAACACGAAGAACTCGCTGCCGTGCTGGTGGTTGAAGCGCTGCGCCAGATCGCGCGCCATCTCGATGTGCTGGATCTGGTCACGCCCCACCGGCACCTGGTGGGCGTCGAAGGCCAGGATGTCGGCCGCCATCAGCACCGGGTACATGTACAGCCCGGCGGTGACACCGGCGTCCGGGTCTTCGCCGGCGGCGACGTTCTTGTCCACCGCCGCCTTGTAGGCATGGGCGCGGTTGAGCATGCCCTTGGAGGCCAGGCAGGTGAGGAACCAGCACAGCTCGGGAATCTCGGGAATGTCCGACTGGCGGTAGAAGGTGACCCGCTGCGGATCCAGCCCGGCGGCCAGCCAGGTGGCCGCGATCTCCAGCCGCGAGCGCTCGATGCGCGCTGCGTCGTCGCTCTTGATCAGCGCGTGGTAGTCGGCCATGAAGAAGAACGCATCCACCTCGCTGCGCCGGCTGGCCTCGATCGCCGGGCGGATCGCGCCGACGTAGTTGCCCAGATGCGGGGTGCCGGTGGTGGTGATGCCGGTCAGTACACGGGTCTGCATGATGTTCTCGGAAACGGATGGATCAACGGATCAGGGTGGACTTGCCGAACAGCGACTCGACCAGGTCGACCGCCAGCTTGGCGGTGGCGTTGCGCTTGTCGAAGGCCGGGTTCAGCTCGACGATGTCGAGCGAAGCCATGCGGCCGGTGTCGGCGATCATCTCCATGCACAGCTGCGCCTCGCGGTAGTTCGGGCCGCCACGCACGGTGGTGCCCACGCCCGGGGCGATGCTGGGATCGAGGAAGTCGACGTCGAAGCTGACGTGCAGGTGGGTGTTGTCGTCCATGCCGGCCAGTGCTTCTTCCATCACCCGCTTGATGCCGACCTCGTCGATGTGGCGCATGTCGTGCACCTCGATGGCCGCTTCGCGCACCAGCTTCTTCTCGCCCTCGTCCACCGAGCGGATGCCGATGTAGCGGAACACGTCGGGGCGGGTCGCCGGGCGCTGGCCGCCGATGCCGGTCAGCTGGTCCGGGCCGTTGCCGCACAGACAGGCCACCGGCATGCCGTGGATGTTGCCGGTGGGCGTGGCGTCGGCGGTGTTGAAATCGGTGTGCGCATCCAGCCACAGCACGCGCAGCTGCTTGCCCTGCTCGCGGCAATGGCGCGCCGCGGCGGAGACCGAACCGATCGCCAGGCAATGGTCGCCACCGAGCATGATCGGCAAATGGCCGGCCGCCAGTTCCGCGTAAAGCGCGTCGTGCACCGAAGTGTTCCACGCCGCCACTTCCGCCAGATGGCGATAACCGTCCACCGGCGGCAGCCACGGATTGAGCGGGCCAGCCAGGTTGCCGCGATCGACCACCTGCAAGCCGCGTCGCTCCAGTTTCGCCGCCAGATTGGCCACGCGCAGGGCTTCCGGACCCATCGCGGCACCGCGATGGCCGGCACCGATGTCGGTGGGCACGCCGATCAGGGAAACGGTCTGCTTGCTGCTCATCTGCTCTCACTCCGTGCACGACGCCGACGGGCCGGCATGTCCGGCGGGCAGCAGCCACCTGCCGCCCTTGCCATGCGGGCCACGGCCGTCGTCAATGGGAAGGACACCGCGGCGGAAACGCCACGGATCCCACGGAGTTTACCGGATCAATCCGACGCCCGCCGAGCGCCGGGGACCATGCATCAATGCTGCGTCGACCCGCTCATTCTCGCCAGCTCGTCCTCACGCCGTGATCGCGCGCCGGGACTCCACGACACCAGGTCGTGATCCTGGACGTGTCTGGCCGGCTCATCCTGCACGGACTTTCCCCGAAGCATCCCTGCAAACGTCGACACCCCCCGCCAGAAAGCGGAATGTGCAAGCAAAGTTTGCATGTTTTTCGCCCCTATGCCACCGGTCGGCAGCGGGCCGATCCTAGCAAGCTTTCACGTGGCGTGCACACAGGGGGCAAACGGCTTGGTGCATGGCCCATGCGGCGGGAGAGTCACGCCGCCGATCACTTCCCGCCGCGCTTGATCGCCGTCGGGAAGATGGTGCCGGCACCAGGAATCGAACCCGGGACCTACTGATTACAAATCAGTTGCTCTACCAACTGAGCTATACCGGCAAGAAGCGGAAACACCCGACGGGTCAGGCACCTGGATCAGGCGCCGGAGATGCCATGGCGGCGGACCGTTGCCATCGATCACCACGACATGGCCCGCGCTGGCGACGGCCCGCGATTCTAGCAGGCACCGGGCTGCGGTGCTCAAAAACAACCGGTGCCCTTGGCGCTGATGCCACTGGCGCTGATGCGGCTGCGCCAGTCGAAACCGCTGCCGTCGGCGACGACCAGATCCAGCCAGTACTCCGGCACGATCTGGCTGCGCTCAGCCATGCGGGCGGGGAAGCCGGCGGCGATGACCTGCTCGCGACGCTTGCGGGCGTTGGCCGGATCCTTGAACAGGCCCAGCGAAATGGTGTTGGGCTGGTCGCCGGAACTGACCACGAAGTAGTCGCCGATCTGGCGGGCGCCCAGCCGGCGTGCCTGTGCCAGCGCCTGCGCACGACTGCCGGCTGCCGGCAGATAAACCCACCAGCCGGTGGTCTGGCTGGTCTGCTCCTGGCGCGAGCGCATGCGCACGACCTGCGATGACAGCGCCTGGCGTGCACTGCGTGCGTCCTGCGGCGAGGCGAAAGGCCCCAGCGCCATGCAGCTGTAGCTGCGCGCCGGAACACTGCTCGCGGTCGCCGGGGCCACGGTGCCTGGTGGTACCGGATCGTGCCCGGGTATCTCCGTCAGCAGGCGCAATCTCGGCACGCCGGGGTCACTGGCCGGATAGTTGCGGGCGTATGGCTGGCCCAGCAGCAGCCAGGCACCCACCGCGATGTTGAGCGCACACAAAAGCACGAAAAGCAGGCGCAGAAACATCGAACTCCCCTTGCCGACTGCAGCGCGCATTCTAGGTGTGCGGGCGGCAGAAATCATGCATGCGGCGTGCGGTCGTGATCACGCAATCAACGATCAGCCAGCAACATCGTTTGCCCATGCCGCCAGTCCACGCAGCACGCCATCTTCGCTCAACCGGGCCGGGATCGACAGCAACGGCTTCAGCGCAACGGCATCGCCACCACCGAGAACCAGCGCCGGCGAACCACCCAGATCCGGTCCCGCCCGCGTGACGAAACGCTCGATCAGCGCCACGGCCGCCTGCCAGCAACCGGAGGCCACCGCGTCGGCGGTGTTGTCGGCCCGTTCGAGGATCTCGCCGGGGCGCTCCGGCCGGATCAGTGCGGTGGCGCCCAGCAGCGACTGGCGCATCAGGGACGGCCCCGGCGCGATCAGGCCACCGAGATGACGGCCGTCAGCAGCCAGCGCGTCGAGAGTCAGGGCAGTGCCGATGCCGGCCAGCACGCACGGCGCATGGCCGTCGGCACGGGCAGCCACCATCGCCAGGAAACGATCCACGCCCAGCCGGCCGGGTTCGGCATAGGCGTTGCGTACGCCGCAGGCCTCGGCCGGGGTGCGCAACCATTCCGGCACGTGCCCGAACCGGCCCTGCAACGCCTGGCACACCTGTGCCTCGCGCGCCGCATCGACCACCGATGCAGCCACCACCCTTGCCGGCGACGGCAATCCCTCCCAGGCGGCGACCAGCACGCCGGCCAGATCGTCCAGGCCCCAGTTCACGGCGCCGTGCGCCAACCAGTGGCCGGGCCGGTCCTGCAGCGCCCATTTCAACCGGGTATTGCCGAGGTCCAGCAGCAGGATCATGCGCGACGCACCGTCACGTCGGCGCTGTCGACACGGCGCACGCCGCCGTCAGCCATGCGCACCTGCAGCGCGCCGCGCTCGTCCACGCCATCGCCGATGCCGTCGAAGCTGCCCAGCGCACCAGTCAGCTGCAGCGGCTGTCCGCGCAGCAGGTCATGCCGCGCGTAGTCGGCGGCGAACGCGGCAAATCCCTCGCGCTCGAACTGGCCCAGTCCGTCGACCAGCGCGCTGATCAGCGCCGCTGCGACCCGGTTGCGATCCGGCACCTCACCGCCGGTCAGACTGGCCAGATCGCAGGCAGGCTGGCCAGCCTGCTCACGCAGGGCCGAGGTCAACCGCAGGTTGAGCCCAACGCCGATGACTGCCGCGCAAGGTCCCTGATACTCGCCACCCAGCTCGACCAGGATGCCGGCCAGCTTGCCGCTGGTGCCGGGGGCCACGGCCAGCAGGTCGTTCGGCCACTTCAGGCCAGCCCCGGCAATGCCCAGACTTTCCAGCGCACGCAAGACGATCACGCCGACCGCCAGTGACAAGCCACCCAGCGCAGCGAAGCCCGCCTCGAAACGCTTCAGACAGGACAGATGGATGTTCAGCCCCGGCGGTGAAAGCCACTGCCGGCCGCGACGGCCTCGCCCGGCGCTCTGCGTCTCGGCCAGGATCATGCCGAGATCTCCGGCGGCCGCACCGCGGCGCAGCAATTCGCTGGAGGTGGAGTCCAGCTCCCAATGCACTTCCAACGCTCCGGGCTGGCCAGCCGGCAGCATTTCGCGGATCCGCGCCTCGTCCAGCAACTGGATCGGCCACGGCAACTGGTACCCCGCCGCCGCACGCGACTCGATCGGCACGCCACGGGCGCGCAGCGACTCCACCTGCTTCCAGATCGCGGCACGAGTCACGCCGGCATGCCGCGCCAGCCCCGCCCCCGAGACCGGCTCGCCGGCGGCCAGCAGGGCCAGCAACTGCGCCGGCTGCATCAGCAGGCTCCGGACACGGGCTGGCGGAGGGGCGACGAGGCTTGTTGAGGACTGGGCATCCGGCAATTTTACGGTAGAAAGCCGGCACGCGCGGCCCACACCACCACGCTGTCGCGACAATTCCCTGATCGGCGCCCCCGGAAGGCGGCCCCGCCCGCAGCACTGGCACACCGGCCGGCTTTCTGACACGATCAGCGGACTGTGCTTGTGGGGATGGGAGTTCAGCGCCATGCGTGCCATCTGTCGATTCATCGGTTGCGCCTTGTGCCTTGCCGGCATCGGTAGTGCTGCTGCGTCCAGCCTGGACAACCACGAGCTTGACGGTACCCCGCAGACCATCATCGACAGCTCCGGCCAACATGAAGGCGGTGGCGACGGCAACAGCCTGAACCGGGATTGCCCGCCGTCGGAGAATGGCGACGGCAACAACCGCAGCTCCACCGGCAGCTCGGGCTCGCCGATCGGCGGTGCTTCGGCGACCCCTTCGTCGCCTCGCCGCTCGCACCTCGGTTGGCAATCGCTGCTGCCAGGTTCCATCCAGTAGTCGCAGCGCCGTGCCCGGACACTGGTGGCGGTCACTGCGAGCGCACTTCGAGCCCGCGCCGATTGCCGACGCATTGTGGCGACGCGCGCTGACCGCCTGCCCGCTGGCGAGCGGACTGGACCCGCAACGGCAGCAGCAACTCCGGCAACTGGCCACCCGATTCCTTGCCCGCAAGCGCTTCCACGCGCTGGCCGGCGCGGTGCTGGACGATTACTGGCGACTGCTGATCGCGATGCAGGCTTGCCTGCCGGCCCTGCAGCAAGGCGCTGCCAGCCTGCGTGGCTGGCGCGACGTACTGGTTTACCCGGGTGAGTTCAAGGTAAGGCGAAGCCACCATGACGTGCACACCGGTGTGGTCACCGAGGGCGAGGAAACCCTGATCGGCGAGGCCTGGGAACGCGGCCCGCTGATCCTCTCGCTGGCCGACGTGCAACTGGACCTGGAACAGCCCTGGGACGGCTACAACGTGGTCGTGCACGAGATGGCGCACAAGCTGGACATGCTCGATGGCCCACCCGACGGCGTACCGCCGCTGGGCAGGATTCCGCGGCGCCAGTGGATCGGTCACTTCCAGCGCGCCTACGATCGCCTGGTCGCCAGTGCACCGAACTGCCAGGACAGCCCGATCGACCCCTACGCCAGCGACAGCCCCGGCGAATACTTTGCCGTGGTCAGCGAACTGCACTATTCGCAACCGGCCCTGCTGCGCCGCGCCGAGCCGGAAGTGGCCGCCATGCTGGAAGCCTTCTACGGGCCATCACCCGCGCAGCAAACCCGATCCGGGTAGAGCGGAAAAGCAGGAGTGAGTGCAGAGGAGTGAGAAGTGAGTGAAAAGCACGGTGGTTGCCGTGGCTCTTTCTCACTTCTCACTCCTCTGCACTCACTCCTCGCTCTCCGCCGCAGGCATCAGCTGGCGGGCAGACTCACACTGAAGCGGGCGCCGCCGAATTCGGCGGAGCGGTCGACCAGCAGCTCCCCCTGATAGGCGTGGATGATGTCCTGCACGATGGAAAGGCCGATGCCGTGGCCCTGCACGCGCTCGTCGCCACGCACGCCACGCTGCAGGACTTTTTCGATCTTGTCAGGCGCGATGCCTGGGCCATCGTCCTCCACGCTCAGCCACAGGCCGGAGCGCTGGCTGTCGGGCTGGGGCTGCATCTTCACCACCAGCAGCACGCGGTGGCCGGCCCACTTGAAGGCGTTCTCCAGCAGATTGCCCAGCAATTCCAGCAAGTCACCCTGCTCGCCGTAGAACACCGCACCGTCCTCGATGTCGAACTCGCACAGCACGTTCTTGGCGGCGTAGACCTTTTCCAGACTCTGCACCAGATCCTCCGCATGGCCGGCGATCGGCACCGCGCTGGCGAAGGTCTGCCGACCCGAGGTGGCCGCACGCGAGAGCTGGTAGGCGACCAGCTCGTTCATCCGGCGCACCTGGTCGAGCACGTTCTGGCGACGGCCGGACTCATCGCCGTTGCTCGACTCGAGCTGCGAGCGGATCACCGCCAGCGGCGTCTTCAGGCTGTGCGCCAGGTCGGCCAGGGTGTGCCGGTAACGGGTGCGCTGCTCGCGCTCACTGGTGATGAAGGCGTTGATGCGGCGGGTCAGGCCGGTCAGTTCCAGCGGATACTGGCTGTCCAGTTGCTCGCTGTCGCCGGTCTCGACCCGGCTCATGTCGCTGGCCACCTTGCGCAACGGGGTCAGGCTCCAGCGCAGCAGCAGAAGCTGCAGCACGATCAGCATCACGCCCAGGATCGACAACCACACCACCAGCGCGTGGCGGAACGCGGCGTTCTCGCCTTCCAGCTGGTCCTCGGTCTGCGCCACCATCACGGTGAAGCGCACCGACTTGCCGTTCTCGGTGTCCCAGGCCGCGCCGTAGCTGTAGTAGTACAGCCGGCCCATGCGCGTATCGACCGGGCCGACGAACTCGCTCTGGCCCGGCTCCAGCGGCTGCAGGAAGCTGAAGTCGCGGCCGATCGCCGAGGACGACTGCCAATGGAAGTCGTGGTCGCCCACCGCCACCGCGTACAGGCCGGAGCCGGGCCGCGAGAAGCTGGGGTCGGGCGAGTTGTCCAGCGGCAACAGCCGGCCGTACCGGTTCACCTCGGTATTGGTGATGTATGCGATCGCGAAGTTTTCCAGCCGGTCGTGCAAGGTGCGCAGCGCGCGCGCCTTGTTGGTCTGGGTCAGGGTGAGCCCGACCAGGCCGAGGAAGCCGGCCAGCACGAGGGTGGTGGCGATCGCCGCGCGCGCCGCCAGCGAGAACGGGCGGCGCGGCGGTGGATCATTCGTCGTCGCCGTCGGTGCGGGGGATGGCAAAGCGGTATCCGCGTCCACGTACCGTCTCGATGGGTTTGAGGGTGCCTTCCGGATCCAGCTTGCGGCGCAGGCGGCCGATGAACACCTCCAGCACGTTGGAGTCGCGGTCGAAATCCTGCTGGTAGATGTGCTCGGTGAGGTCGGCCTTGGAGACCAGCTCGCCGGCATGCAGCATCAGGTATTCCAGCACCTTGTACTCGTAGCTGGTCAGGTCGACCGGCGCGGCGTTGACGCTGACCGTCTGCGCGGTGGTGTCCAGCTTGATCGCGCCGCAGGCCAGGATCGGCTTGGACCAGCCGCTGGCACGACGAACCAGTGCATTGATGCGCGCCAGCAGTTCCTCGACGTGGAACGGCTTGACCAGGTAATCGTCGGCGCCGTGCTTGAGGCCCTCGACCTTGTCCTGCCAGCTGCCGCGGGCGGTGAGGATCAGGATCGGGTAGCGCTGGCCGTGCTCGCGCAGCGCCTTGACCAGATCCATGCCGGACATCTTCGGCAGGCCCAGGTCGATGATCGCCAGATCGAACGGCACCTCGCGGCCAAGGTAGATGCCTTCCTCGCCGTCCTGCGCCGCGTCGACGGCGAAGCCGTCACGTTTCAGGCGCGCGGCCAGCGTCTCGCGCAGCGGCGCTTCGTCCTCTACCAACAGGATGCGCATCAGCGTTTCTCCTTGCTGCCCGCATTGGCGGGCGGATTCTTGGTTGACTGGGATGATGGCGGATTCTTGCCCGGCTCGGACGAAACCGCCAACACCTTCACATGCCCGTCCGGAGACAGCACCTTGATGCGGTATTCCAGCCGGCGCCCGACCCGGCGCGGTTCGGCCGACAGCACGGTGCCACCGGTGTCCTGCTTCACCTGCTCCACGGCCTGGTCCAGCGTCACTCCGGGAGGCGGCTCCTGCTGCGCGATGGCGGCGCCCGCCCACAGCAGGGCCAGCAGCATCGGAACAAGGCTTTTGCGCGTGGTCATCCGCCGATCTCTCCGCCGGGCCGTGATCGAAACGCCCAGACTAGGCAATCCGGGCTGAATGTTGACCGGATGGGCCGCGCCTGTCACGCCGCCTGCAAACACGGCGCCAGCGCCTGCTCCAGCAGCGACCAGTCCGCACCCGGCAGATGCGCGCCCTGACTGATCGTGCGACGGAACGCGCGCGCGCCCGGCTCGCCCTGGTACAAGCCCAGCAGATGCCGGCTGACGTGCTTGAGCGCGGTGCCGCGAGCCAGCTCGGCTTCCACGTACGGACGCATCCGGTGCAGCACGTCATGGCGCGACGGCAGCGGCTGGCCGTACAGCGCCGCCTCGACCTGCGCCAGCAGGTACGGATCATGGTAGGCCGCACGCCCCAGCATCACGCCGTCGAGCTGCGCCAGGTGCGCCCGCACCTGCTCCACCGTGGTGATGCCGCCGTTGATCACCACCTGCAACTGCGGGAATTCGCGCTTGAGCCGGTACACCCGCTCGTAGTCCAGCGGCGGCACCTCGCGGTTCTCCTTCGGCGACAACCCCTGCAGCCAGGCCTTGCGCGCGTGCACCACCAGAATCTCCACGCCGGCTTCCAGCATGACCTCGGTGAAGTGCTGCAGGTCGGCGTAGTCGTCCTGGTCGTCCACGCCGATGCGGCATTTCACCGTCACCGGCACCGACACCACGTCGCGCATCGCCTTCACGCAATCGCCGACCAGCGCCGGCTCGCGCATCAGGCAGGCACCGAAGCGCCCCGATTGTACCCGGTCGGACGGACAACCGACGTTGAGGTTGATCTCGTCATAACCGGCCTCGGCACCGAAACGCGCCGCCTGCGCCAGCTCGCCCGGCTCGCTGCCACCGAGCTGCAAGGCCACCGGATGCTCCTGCTGGCTGTGTTCCAGCAGCCGCAGCTGGCGACCGCGCACCAGCGCCGCACTGGTCACCATCTCCGTGTACAGCCGCGCACGCGGCGACAGCAGCCGATGGAAATAGCGGCAGTGGCGGTCGGTCCAGTCCATCATCGGCGCCACGCACACGCGCCAGTCGCCCGTGCCGGGCGGCAGCGGGAGGGTGGGCGGAAAAGGCATGGCTTCCGGGGCCGTCGTGTTGGCTGGCATGGGCATTCGGGGCTCGGGGTGCGGCGTCACGGGGCCACAAGGGCCTGTTCTTGCGGCACCATCTGGGTGACGACCGCACAGGATACAACGGCTGGCCCCGCAGCCGCCCCGATATCCCCCGGAAAGGAGTACGCATGCAGCAGCAGATCAAGGCCGTCGCCTTCGACGCTTTCGGCACCCTGGTGGAGATCCACGACAAGCGCCGGCCGTTCGCGCGGATCGCCCGCCAGGCAACCCGCCGCCCCGACATCTCGCCGATGTGCCATCCCGTGACGCTGGAGCAGATGGCTGAACTGTGCGGTGCCGACATCGACGCCGGCACCATGGCGGCATGGCAGGCCGACCTGCAGGCCGAGCTGGCGGCGACCCGCCCGTGGCCGGAAGCGATCGACGTGCTGGCCGAACTGAAACGGCAGGGCCTGCGCACCGCCGTGGCCTCCAACCTGGCGCTGCCCTATGCCGCGCCGATCCATGAGCAACTGGGCGCATATCTGGACGTGTCGTGCCTGTCCTTCGAGGTCGGCTTCGTCAAGCCCGATGCCGGCTTCTATGCCGCGCTGTGCGAACGCCTGCAGCTGGCTCCGCAGCAGATCCTGATGATCGGCGACACCTGGCGCTGCGACTACGCCGGCGCCCGCGAAGCCGGCCTGCAGGCGATCCATCTCGATCGCCGTGGCAATGCGACGCCGGAACAGGCGCCGGTGGCGACACCGGACCTGCGCGGGGTGCTGAAGTACCTGGATGGCGAGCGCCCCGGCTGATCGCGCCTGCGGCAAGCGGGCCGGGGATCGCGTATCCTGTGCCGTCCGCCGCCGGGTTCGCCCCGGCGCTCGCAAGGCACCGCGGCCTCGCCGCCCTCCCCGCGAGTCACCCCATCCGGCATCGCCGGACAGGCGCGTGCGCAGCTTCCCGTCCCCCGACACCGCAACAACGAGACAAGCAACCATGGTGGCAATGGCAACCGAGCACGTGATCGACGTGCGGCACTGGAACGACAGCCTGTTCTCCTTCCGCACCACGCGCGATCCCGGCTTCCGCTTCGACAGCGGCCAGTTCGTGATGATCGGGCTGGAAACCGAAGGCCGCCCACTGATGCGCGCCTACTCGATCGCCAGCGCCAGCTGGGAGGAGCACCTGGAGTTCTTCTCGATCAAGGTGCCCGACGGCCCGCTGACCTCGCGCCTGCAGCATCTCAAGCCGGGCGATCCGCTGATCGTCACGCGCAAGCCCACCGGCACCCTGGTGCTGACCGACCTCAAGCCGGGCAAAAACCTGTACCTGCTGGGTACCGGAACCGGGCTGGCGCCGTTCATGAGCATCATCCGCGACCCGGACACCTACGAGCGCTTCGACAAGATCGTGCTGGCCCACGGCGTGCGCCACATCAACGACCTGGCCTACGCCGACTACCTGGAAAACGAGCTGCCGCAGCACGAATACCTGGGCGAGCTGGTGCGCGAGAAGCTGATCTACTACCCCACGGTGACCCGCGAGGCGTTCCGCAACCGCGGCCGCATCACCGACGCCATCGCCGACGGCGCGATGAGCGCCACCACCGGCCTGCCCCCGCTCAACCCGGAAACCGACCGCGTGATGATGTGCGGCAGCCCGGCCATGCTCGACGACCTGTGCGCCCTGCTCGACGGCCGCGGCTTCCAGGTCTCCCCGCGCACCCGCGAACCGGGCGACTACGTGATCGAGCGGGCCTTCGTGGAAAAATGAAAAAGCGAGGAGTGAGTGCAGAGGAGTGAGAAATTAGAGAAAAGCGCGGTGGCTGCCGTTGCTCTTTCTCACTTCTCACTCCTCTTCACTCACTCCTCGCTCTTGCACCCACTCCTCGCCTCTAGTCCCGCACGCGCCCTTTGCCTTCGTTGTCCCAGTAGCCGAACACGCGGCGGGCGATCAGCTTGTACAGGCGCTTGCCGGTGGCGCGCCACAGGCGTGAATGCGGGGCGGGGGTTTTCAGGATGGCCCACTGGCGCGCACTGAGTGACTCGATGCAATAGGTGCGTTTGTGCTTGAGCAGGTGGCGCAGGTCCTCGCGCGCCAGCAGGCGGAACAGCGCGCCGCGGCGACCACGGGTCCAGGCGATCTGGAAATCGACCAGCGCCGGGCGGCCATCCTCGCGCACCAGCCAGTTCGGCTCCTTGGCCAGATCGTTGTGCACGATGCCGCGGCGATGCAGCCGGGCCAGCAGGCGCAGGGCCTCACGGTAATAAGCGCGATCACGCGGTTGCGCCTGCTGCATCGGCGCGCCGGCCACGTAGCCACGCAGCAACTCGCGGCCATCCCAGCCAAGCAGCGCCGGCACGCCGTCGAGACCGGCCAGCCGGGTCAGCGCCCGTGCCTCTCGCGCCGCCGCGCGGCGGGCGAACCAGCGCGCCCACCAGCGCGCCGCCGCGATGTCGCGACGGATCATGCGCGTGCCATCGCGCTCGACGATCTCGATGCGACCCAGCTCGTCGGCCTTGAGCAGGATCGGTTGGGCTGTATCCACGAAGACTTCCGGCGAACAGGCGAATGCCCATGATAGGACCTGATCGGCTATCGTCGCCGCACTGACCACGATGGCGGAATCCGATGCTGGACATCGCGCTGTACGTATTGGCCGCACTGCTGATGCTGGGCGGCCTGGCCGGGGCGATCCTGCCGGCCCTGCCCGGCCTGCCGATGCTGTTCGGCGGCATCTGGCTGGCCGCCGCGGTGGACGGCTACCGCCACCTCGGCGTGTGGTGGCTGCTGGCCATCGGCATCATCGGCGTGGCCGGCGTGATCATCGACTTCGTCGCCAGCGCGCTGGGCGCGAAAAAAGTCGGCGCCAGCAAGCTGGCCCTGTGGGGCGCCACCATCGGCACCATCGTGGGCATGTTCCTCGGCATCCCGGGCCTGCTGCTGGGCCCCTTCATCGGCGCCCTGATCGGCGAACTGGCCTCCGGCACCAGCGTGCTGCGCTCCACCCACGTCGGCATCGGCACCTGGCTGGGCCTGCTGTTCGGCACCCTGATCAAGCTGGTGCTGTCGTTCGTGATGATCGGCCTGTTCGGCCTGGCGATGATTTTGCCTGCGGCCGGGATTGGGGATTAGGGATTCGGGATTCGCAAAAGCACCAGGACCGCGACGCCTTCGCCCTTGATCTTGCGAATCCCCAATCCCGAATCCCGAATCCCGGCTATTCGATGATGAACGCCCCGAAGGCCACGCCGAGGTTCCAGCCCTCACCCTTGCCGCTGAGTGCCAGCGAGACGTTGCCCTTGGTGACGACCTGGGCGTCGGCCGACTTGGAGGCGCCGGCGTGGGCTTCGGCGTTGGCGTAGTGGCCGCGCACGTCGGAGATGTCATGGATGCCGCTGAACTTGCCGATGCCGCCGGTGATCCTGGTCTTGCCGAAGGTCAGCCCGCCGCCCTTGGCGCGCAGCTTCACCTTCAGGGTCTGGCCGTTGTCGCAGTGCACGGTGCCGCTGCCGCTGGCGGTCTTGTAGAACACCGACCAGCCGGACAGGTCGAAACTCATCTTGCAGGAGATGTCAGCCGCTCGCGCCGGCGTTCCGACGGTGGCTGCCGCAAAGGCCAGTGCTGCCACGGCGCTCCACTTGATCAGGTTCACGAGTTCGCTCCTTATGCTTGAAACCGGCCCTGTTGCCGAGCCGCGATTGTGGCAGGACTTGCCGCCACGGTGATGACAGCCGCGCCACCAGCCTGAAACCACGTTCATCCAGCGCAAGCAGGTCAGCGACGGCTGCATCGTGGAATGGACGTCCAGACGTCCCTTGCCAGCCATCCCCCGGCAGGCTTACGCTGGCATCGCGACCGCACGATCCCCCTGCTCCAGCAGCGTGACGGCCGCGCACAATCCCACGGTTGTCAGGAGGTCGCCATGTCGTCCGCAAGCCTGGCTGTTGCCCGTCGCGCACACCCCGACAGTGCCCGCATCGCCGCCATCAGTGCCGCGATCGCACTCAACCTCGCCTTCCTCGTGGTCGCTTCGCGACCGACCACGCCGGCCGCACCGCCACTGCTTGAGCAGATCACGCCGATCGCGCTGATCGAACTGATCAAGCCACCACCGGAAGTGCCGCCACCGCCGCCGATCGAAATGAAGCCGTTGCCGCATCCACCGGCGGCTCCCGCGATCCGCGTGCCGCGCCTGCCGGCGAGTCCACCGGCGGCGATGCCCACCGACCAGGGGCTGATCGAAGCCCCGCCGGTCGACGCGCCAGGCCTGCCGCCGGCCGAGGCGACGCCCGGAATCGACAGCGGCACGCCCATCGAGGCCAGCCTGGCCTACCGCTCGGCACCGTTGACCTATCCGCCCCGGGCACTGGCCCAGCGCATGCAAGGCACGGTGCTGCTGCGGGTGTTGGTGGACGAACAGGGCAAGCCGATCGACGTGGCGGTCGAACACAGCAGCGGCCATGCCCTGCTCGATCGCAGCGCCTGTGCGCAGGTACTGGCCAGCTGGCGGTTCCAGCCGGCGCAGGTCCAGGGCCGGGCAATCCGTGCATGGGCGCGGGTGCCGGTGAGCTTCTCGCTGCGCCCATAGGACCGTGGTGGACGGGAATCCATGGCCTCCGGAACATGGGTTCCCGCTGTCACCACACAGGTGAAACCACCCGCCGCGAAGCCCCGCGCGGGTCTTACGGAGGCTTAACAGAGGCCATGCTCCACTGCGCCTCCGACCCCGCCGGAACCTCACCCATGGGCCAGTCTTCCAGCATCCTGAAAACCCTGCGCTCGATCGCGCTCGACCATGCCACGGTCGAACGTCCCGATCTGGCCTCGATGGCCCGTGAGCTGGGCAGCGTGGTGCACCGTGATGCGCCTGCCCTGATCAGCCGACTGGAAGGATTGCGTGCGCGCCAGCAGGGCTTCGAGCGCTGGCTGCTGGCCGAACGCGCCAAGCCCGCCGTCAGCGTGCTGGTAATGGCCTGGCCGCCGGGCCATCTGACGCCGTTGCATGACCATGCCGGCCTGTGGGGGCTGGAAATGACACTGAGCGGTGCGCTGGAAGTGCAGTCGTATGCGCGTGATCCGGCTTCGGGTGAACTGCGCGAGAAGGGCCGTGACTGGCTGGGGCCGGGCGATGGATCGTGGTTCGAGGGTGACAGCCATCATGTCCACCGCTGCCGCAACCTGTCGCGACACGATGTCGCGCTGACGTTGCACGTCTACGGTGGCACTCTGGCGAGCTATTCAACCTATGAGCAGACCGGCCCGGCGCGACGCTGGGAAGCACGGCCGCAGCATGGCGTGATCGCCGGCCGGCTGCCGGCCTGAACCGGCAAAGCCACCCACATACCAGGGAGTTTTCATGTTTCGACGGGTCGCCATCATCGGCGGCGGTGCCGCCGCCGCGTCCTTGCTGACCGAGCTGCTGGAGCGCCAGCCGCCGCAACCATTGCACCTGGACTGGTACTCCGGTGGTGCCGGCGCCCCGCGCGGCGTGGCCTACGGCACGTCTTCCGATCGCCACCTGCTGAACGTGCGCGCGGCCTCGATGAGCATGTTCGCCGGCAAGCCGCGCGGCTTCCTCGATTTCATGCAGCAGCAGGATCCGGGCATCGCCGGCACCGACTTCCTGCCGCGCCGCCGCTACGGCGACTACCTGGAGGCCGAGGTGGCTCGTGCCCTGCAACAGGCCAAGGCGCAGGGCCACGACGTCAACATCATCCCGTTCCCGGTGGACGCGCTGGTCCCCGAGGACGGCGGCATCAACGTGATCCATGGCGAGGAAACCCTGCGCGCGGACGCCGCGGTGCTGGCCCTGGGCGCCCTGCCGCCACGACCGTTGGCCGGCATCCCGGCCTACGTGCTGGCCAGTGGGCGTTATGTGGTCGATCCGTGGCAGATGCTGGCCCGTGCCGAGACGTCGCCACCGCCACGACGCGTGGCGCTGATCGGCCTGGGCCTGACCGCGGTCGACATGCTGCTGGAACTGTCGTCACGCTGGCCGCAGACGGAATTCATGGCGATCTCCCGCCACGGCCTGTTGCCCGAGGCACACCTGAACACCGCGGCGGCGCCCGTCGACGACGGCAGTGCGCTGGTCGAGGCGATGCATGAGACGCCTCAGATCCGCCAGTGGATGCACCTGCTGCGCGAAACCATCGCGCAGAACGGCCATCAGGAGTGGCGCAGCGTCGTCGACAGCCTGCGACCGCACCTGCCCGGGCTGTGGAAGGCGCTGCCGCGCGAGCAACGTTCACGCTTCCTGCGCCATGCCCGCTGGGCCTGGGAACGGGCCCGCCACCGCATGCCGCCACAGGTGGCCGAGGCGATGGCCGCGCTTGAGCAGGCCGGGCGCCTGCATCGCGTGCAGGGCAGGATGCATTCGGTGGCATCGCGCGGCGGGCAATTGGAGATCACCTCGCGGCATGCCGGCACGCCGCAGGTGCTTCAGGCCGACCTGGTGATCCAGACCGTGGGCCTGGACACCGACGTGCGCCGCACCGATCACCGGCTGGTCAGCCAGCTGCTGACCAATGCGCACATCGAAGCCGATCCGCTGGGCCTGGGCGTACTGGCCGACGATGCCGGCCGGCTGCGCCGCGGTGACACGCACTGGCCGCACCTGTTCGCGATCGGCAGCCTGCTGCGCGGCACGCTGTGGGAATCCACCGCGATGCCGGAAATCCGCCAGCAGGCACGCGCCCTGGCCGACCGCCTGCTGCAGGCCTGAGCCGGATCAGTCGCGCCCGGGCTTCGTGCGCCAGGCGCGGCTGCACAGCACCCAGCCCAGCCAGATCCCCAGCGCCACGCCCGACAGCTCGCACAGCGCGCGCAGGCCGATGCTGTCCGGGTCATGCACCGCGGCCAGCTTGACCTTGAGCAACTGCAGCGACTGCACCTTGCCGTAGTTGAAATAGAACAGGTTCCACAGATCTCCGCTGGCGGTCAGCACCGTCGCGGCAAGAAAGGCCCAGCCGATCTGCGGGCCGAAGCTCCAGCCGTTGCGCCGCCCCACCCAGTGGAAAAACACGAACAGCAGCAGGCCGGCCACGGCGGAAATCAGCCCGGCCTCGATCCCGCCGACGATCCCGTAACCCATCCATGACTGGTCGTAGTGCATCGCTCGCCCCTGCAGCGTGTCGTCATCACAATCGGACATTATGGTGCATCGGCACGGCCGGGGCTTCCGAACATCACCCCGTCTTTCATTGTCAGGCAGTCGGGCCGATTCCGACTGCCCACGGCGACGTGGCGTACGGGTGGAAGCGGTGACGCCTGTGCGGAACAGCTCAGAGCATCGCTAGACTTGCCCGACCCTCAACACCCGACGAAACCACCTGCCATGTCCTTCTCACCCTCTGCCAACGCCGCCCTGCTCGTGGTCGACGTGCAACCGGACTTCATGCCCGGCGGCTCGCTGGCCTGCCACGAGGGCGACGCCATCGTCCCCGGCATCGCGCGATTGCTGCAGGCACGCCGCTTCCGCCACGTGGTTGCCACCCAGGACTGGCATCCGCGCGGCCATGTCTCGTTTGCCAGCTCGCACGCCGGCAGTGCGCCGTTCCAGCAGATCGAGCTGTACGGCCATGCGCAGACGCTGTGGCCGGACCACTGCGTGCAGGGCACGGCGGGCGCCGAACTGCATCCGGGCATCGACTGGGCGCCGCTGGACGTGCTGATCCGCAAGGGCAGCGATCCGGCCGTGGACTCCTACAGCGGCTTCCGCGAGAACCACGGTCCGCACGGCCAGCGTCCCAGCACCGGACTGGCCGGCTGGCTGCGTGATCGCGGGGTGGACGAGGTGTTCGTCTGCGGCCTGGCACGCGACGTGTGCGTGCTGTGGACCGCCCAGGATGCAGTCGATGCCGGCTTCCGCACGCACCTGCTGTGGGACCTGAGCCGGCCGGTAACCCCGGACCATGACGCGACCACCCGCGCGGCGCTGGACGCCCGGGGCATCGCCATCGTCGACACGCTGGACCTCGGCGATTGACGATCAGCCTTTGCGCAACGACCAGCTCTGCGGCAGGCCGATCCAGAACAACCCCTCGCGCGCGCAACGCGGAGCCAGCTTCAGCACCTCGTTGTCCTTGCTGACCAGCCAGCGCGCGGACGCGGCCTGCGCCAGCTCCAGGAACTTCTGGTCGTCCGGATCGCCGCAACGCGGCAGCGGCACCGTCGCGTCCGCCATCGCCTGATCCTCCGGCAGGCAGCGCACCAACGCGTCATGCGCCGCCGCGATCGCCGCCCGGTTGCCGTCATCGATCGGCAGCCGCGGATAGTGCAGCACGCGCAGCCATTCATCGCGGCAATCCGCCCGCGTCACCGCCTCGACCAGCCCCTCGCGCATCGCCACATGCAACGCCGCCGCCTGCGGCTCGTTGAACACGAACAGGTCCAGGCAGACATTGGTGTCCAGCACCACGCGCGGGATAGGGTCGGAAGTCATCGCGCCATGATGAAGCATGCAGGCCGCGCGATACACTGCCGTCTTTGCCGACGGGACAGCGAGCATGGCCGAGCGCGAATTCGACGACTACCTGGTGCGCTCCGGCACCACCCTGGAGGGCTCGCGCCACACCGCCTGGCTGGCCGTCACCCCGCGTCGCCACGGCTACCCGGTGTACTACGCCATCTGCGAGAACCGCAGCTTCCGCGACCGCGACATCGCCGAAGCCGCCGCCGCCAAGGCCCTGGCCGACATGCAGGGCCTGGAAGCCGACGGCACCCCGATCTTCCCCGACGACTACACCGGCTTCGACGACGCCTGAGCCTGCCGCGGGCCGGTCGAATGCCCTCCGGCGGAGCGATGCTCCGCTGTTCAAGAGCATCGCCCGCGAGCGGGCTCCTACCGTTCGCAGGCAAACGCGCAGCTTCACCCAAACCGGCTTCGACGACGCCTGAGCCTGCCGCAGGCCGGTCGAATGCCCTCCGGCGGAGCGATGCTCCGCTGTTCAAGAGCATCGCCCGCGAGCGGGCTCCTACCGTTCATGGGCAAGTGCGCGGCTTTGCCGATGTCGGGCGGTGCCCGACCTACGACTCCAGGGCGTCTCCTGCGATGCGGCCTTCCACATGGGCAACCATCCTCATCGTCACAAGCAAATCACCAATATTCATATGGACGTCCATACATCCAAATGATCATCGCGCAATAGACTGCGACGTCACGGCGAAGAATCCGCCAGCCACCGCAGGAAACCCGATGAAGCTCGACACCCTCGCCGTCCACGCCGGCTACGCGCCTGACCCCACCACCCGCTCCTCGGCAGTGCCGATCTACCAGACCGTCGCCTACGCCTTCGACAATGCCCAGCACGGTGCCGACCTGTTCGACCTGAAGGTGCCAGGCAACATCTACACGCGCATCATGAATCCCACCCAGGACGTGCTGGAGCAGCGCGTCGCCGCGCTGGAAGGCGGCATCGGTGCGCTCGCGCTGGCCTCGGGCATGGCGGCGGTGACCTACGCGATCCAGACCATCGCCGAAGCCGGCGACAACATCATCTCCGCCGCCACCATCTACGGCGGCACCTACAACCTGTTCGCCCACACCTTCCCGCAGCAGGGGCTGGAAGTGCGCTTCGCCGACGCCCGCAAGCCGGCATCCTTCGCTGCGCTGATCGACGAACGCACCAAGGCGATCTTCTGCGAATCGGTGGGTAACCCGCTGGGCAATGTCAGCGACATCGCCGCGCTGGCCGAGATCGCCCACGCCCACGGCATCCCGTTGATCGTCGACAACACCGTGCCCAGCCCCTACCTGTGCCGTCCGATCGAGCACGGCGCGGACATCGTGGTGCAGGCGCTGACCAAGTACATCGGTGGCCACGGCAACAGCATCGGCGGCGCCATCATCGACAGCGGCAAGTTCCCCTGGGCCGGGCACAAGCAGCGCTTCGCCCGCCTCAACGAACCTGACGTGTCCTACCACGGCGTGGTCTACACCGAAGCGCTGGGCCCGGCCGCCTACATCGGCCGTGCGCGGGTGGTGCCGCTGCGCAATACCGGCGCGGCGATCTCGCCGATGAACGCCTTCCTGATCCTGCAGGGCATCCAGACGCTGGGCCTGCGCATGGAGCGCACCTGCGACAACGCGCTGGCGATCGCCCGCCACCTGCAGCAGCACGACAAGGTGGCCTGGGTGAACTACGCCGGCCTGCCCGACCACCCGGATCACGCGCTGGCGCGGAAATACCTGAGTGGCAAGGCCTCCGGCATCCTGTCGTTCGGGGTCAAAAGCCAGCCCGGCGAAGACCCGCGCGCCGCCGGCGCGCGGGTGCTGGATGCGCTGAAACTGTTCACCCGGCTGGTCAACATCGGCGACACCAAGTCGCTGGCCACCCACCCGGCATCAACCACCCATCGCCAGCTGGACGCCACCGAACTGGCCAAGGCCGGCGTCAGCGAAGACATGCTGCGACTGTCGATCGGCATCGAACACATCGACGACCTGCTGGCCGACCTCGACCAGGCCCTCGCCGCCGCCTGACACCTCGCACGCCGGAGCCGTGGGATGGCATTGCCCGCGGCTTGGCACACAACCGGGCTCCGCGACGTCGGGTGGTGCCCGACCTACGCGGAGCGTTCCAGCTGTTCGATGGCGGCGGGGATTCCGGCGGGGGATTCCACCGTGAGCATGCGCGCCTCGTTGCCGGACAGGCCGCTGTCCAGCTCGTGCGCCCAGGTCACGTGGTACGGCATGTGCACGCCCCAGCCGCCCAGTTGCAGCACCGGCTCGATGTCCGAGCGCAGCGAATTGCCGACCATCACGAAACGCTCCGGCGCGAGATCGAACTCGCGCAACACCCGGCGATAGGTCGCCGGGTCCTTCTCGGACACGATCTCGATGCGCTGGAACAGGTCGGCCAGGCCGGACTGCGCCACCTTCTTCTCCTGGTGGAACAGGTCGCCCTTGGTGATCAGCACCACCTGGTGCGTCTCCGCCACCGCCTCCACGGCCTCGCGGATGCCCGGCAACAACTCCACCGGATGCTGCAGCACCTGCTTGCCCAGCTCGATCAGGCGATGGATGTCGGCCGCGTCGATGCGGCTGCCGGTGATCGCGATGGCGGTTTCCACCATCGACAGCGTCATGCCCTTGGCGCCGTAGCCGAACAACTGCAGGTTGCGCCGCTCGGTGGCCAGCATCTGCTCGTGCACGCGCTGGTCGGCCAGATCGACATGGCGGCCGACGATGGCGGCGAAGGCATCGTTGGCCTCGCGGTAATAACCCTCGCTGTGCCACAGCGTGTCGTCGCCGTCGAAGCCGATCAATGGCAGGCGGCTCATGCGCCCACCCGTCGGCGCACGGCGTCGATGTCGCGCAACGGGCGAAGCTCGATGCTGCCCAGGCTGGCCCACGGGAACGATTCGGCGATGCGCATCGCCTCGTCCATGTCGGCCGCCTCGATCAGGTTGAAGCCTCCCAGGTACTCCTTGGTCTCGGCGAACGGGCCGTCGAACACGCTGCGCTGGCCACCGCGAACCCGCGTGGTTCGTGCCGTGGAAGCCGGTTCCAGTTGCAGCGAATCAAGCAGTTTTCCCTCGGCATGCAACGCATCGGCATGCAGCAGGCAACCGCGCATCAGTCGGTCGAACTCACCCTCAGGCAGGGCTTCGAGCAGGCTGTCGTCGCAATGGATCATCATCAGGAATTTCATCGTGCATTCCGCCGCGCGGGTGATGGATGAGCGGGGGGTGGGATAATCGCCACCCTCGCCACCGGCCTTCCATCATGCCCGACGCTTCCGCCACGTTCACCTGCCATCCGTTGGCCTATGTCCGTTCGCCGTACGCCCGGCGCATCGATGCGCCACACCAGGCGACCGTGACCGAGGGCACCGAGAGCGGCGAGCAGGCCGAGGCGCGGATCGAGTTCATCGACGACCTGCCCGCATCCGCCTTCCGCGACCTGGAGGGCTTCGAGCGGATCTGGCTGCTGTTCCAGTTCCACCGCAGCGAGGGCTGGCGTGCCGAGGTACGGCCACCACGCGGCGGTGGCAAGCGCAGCGTGCTGGCCACCCGCTCGCCGCACCGTCCCAACCCGATCGGATTGTCCGCGGTGGAACTGGTAGCGGTGGAGGAACGTGCACTGCGTGTGCGCGGCATGGATCTTCTGGACGGCACACCGATCCTCGACATCAAGCCTTATGTGCCCTACGCCGACGCCTTCCCCGGGTCACGCGCCGGCTGGATCGACGCGATCGACGCCGCCCAGGGCCGCCACTCCGCGCCGGGCCCGCGGCGCCCGCGCTGACGGCGTCGCACCCCTTGAGACACGCTGCCCCGATCATCGGCGTGCCCCGCCGGTTTCCGGCAGCGGCTACCCGTCACCTGGCAGTGACCGCTTCAGGATTTGCCGCGCCGGACCTTCGTCCGACGCGGCTTTTTTTGGTGAGTCGCGCCGACATCGCCGTCATGGCTGCATGCGCTACAGTGCCTGCCACGCTGCTTTCCGGAGAATCCTCATGAAGCATTTGCTGATGTTGCTGCCGCTGGCGCTTGCCGCCTGCACCGCCACTTCCGACTCGCCCCCGCCCGCACCGACCGCGACCGCCCCTGGTCCGGCCAACACCGCACCGGCGGTGTCCAGCGCCACCCTGGCGCGCTTCCACTGGCAACTGCAGGACGCCGTGGACGGTGACAACCGCCGCATGGACGGTCTGTTCGGCGACACCCAGCCGCCGCTGCAACTGGATTTCACGGCTGACCGCGTCAACGCCAGCCATGCCTGCAATGCCATCGGTGCCAGTTATCGCATCGTCGAAGATCATCTCGACACCGAGATGATGATGCACACCATGATGGCCTGCCCGGACCCGATACTGATGGCGCGTGAATCGGCGATCAGCAAGCTGCTGCAGGAAAAGCCCACGCTGATTCTCTCCGGCACCGACGAGACGCCCTCGCTGGTCCTGACCGCCCCCAGTGGCCAGACCATGACCTTCGCCGGCACGCCGACCGCCGAAACCCGCTACGGCGGCCCCGGTGAGACGGTATTTCTGGAAGTGGCTGCCGACGAAGTGCCCTGCAACCACCCGTTGATGCCCGGCAAAACCTGCCTGCAGGTACGCGAGCGCCACTACGACGCCCAAGGCCTGGTCAGCGGCGAGCCCGGCCCCTGGCAACCGCTGCAACAGGAGATCGAGGGCTACACCCATGAAGCTGGCGTGCGCAACGTGCTGCGCCTGAAGCGCTACACCATCAAGAACCCGCCGGCCGATGCGCCGGCGCTGGCCTACGAGCTGGACATGGTGGTGGAAAGCGAGGCGCCGAAAGCCGACGCGCCGCAGTAAAAAAAAGCGCTTCGAAAATTTCGAAGCGCCCCCGGAACGGAGCAGGCCGACATGCCGGCCTGCTCCGCTCAGGAAACTCCCGTGCTCTCCTGTCGTGCCAGTGAAATCAAGGCTGCACGGTCGAACACGACCAAGACGCCGGAAGCACGATCGCGTACCGCAATGCGGAAGTCCTCCGTCCCGAGCAGAAGCGTCTCATGACTGTCCGTGGCATCGAGCACCTGCGCCTGACTCGCCGCAAGCAGAGCCGGCTCACCGTCAAGAACGCAGCTGGCCAGTCCCGTCATGGCAGGCTGCCCGCCAATGGCCGGCGAACCATGCATCGCCGTCCCTTCCTCGACCCGGCGCCGCCACCGTGACCTCTCATGGTCATCGCCAGCCGAGGCCAACCCCTTCGAACCAATGGCAACCACGTTGCTCATGCCTCGCATCCCTTCCCTGAGTCGGCTGGCGCCTGCCCAGGCACCACGCCTCCCTGACTGAACCCCATGCCGCAGTGCGGATGCCGCCCCTCCCCGATTCCCCGGAGAGGAGCGCACCTGCAACGGTCATGGATCATCCCTTACCAGCTGAAGCCCGCACCGGCACCGACCGTGCTCTCCGAACCGGAGGACGAGACACCGATCGAGACGCTGGCGCGGTTCTGGCTGAAGCCGCGCTGGTAACCCACCGCGATCGCCTGGCGACCGGAGTAATTGCCCACACCCACGCCAACGCGGTTGGCGCCGGACAACCCGGAGGTATTGCCGATCATCTGCGCCATCGCCGTGCCCATCGCGCCGATCCGGTCCATGCGCCGGTTGACCGTATGGAACTGGTCGTTCACCTGACCGCGGAACGAATCGAAGTCGGTGCTGCTGACCGAGTCGCCGAACTTCTGGTCGGCGTACTTGTTGGCGCTGTCCAGCGTCTTCTGGTCACCCGCATCGGCGTAGGTCTTGGCGGTCTGCAAGGCCTCGTCGACCTGGCTGACATTGGCCGCATCGGTGGCCTGCGTGCCGGCCTTCACGTTGGTGATCTGGCGGTTGTTGGCCGCCGTGCCCACCGACACCGTGTTGGCGCGATCCGCCACCGAGCCCTGGCCCAGCGCCACCGCACCTTCGGCCGTGACCGAGCTGCCCTGGCCA
>Ga0222426_100501_pt1 | contig 24486 bp, 19 predicted proteins | sample 2B50Ametagenome_FD_180087 | JGI IMG/M metagenome (GOLD analysis project Ga0222426, IMG submission 180087) | Enriched microbial communities from leaf-cutter ant dump, University of Wisconsin, Madison, United States - 2B50A (version 2) | ecosystem: Environmental > Terrestrial > Nest > Insects nest...
CGCCGAGCAGGATGCCAAGAACGAGGAAGCCAAGGACTACCTGTCGCGCCTGGTGGCGGCGAACAACAACCAGCTGGGCCTGAAGGACCTGTTCGAGCTGGCGTTCGAGATCACCAAGGTCGGCGGCCAGCCGATCGTCCACACCGACATCGACGGCGCCGCCTCCAACGGCACCACCATGACCATCAAAGCGCTGACCAACATGTACCTGTTGCTGCACCTGATGGACCGCGAGCAGGCCGGGCGCATCCGCCTGCCCTACTACCTCGACGAGGCCGCCGACATCGACGAACGCAACCAGGCCGCGCTGCTGGAAACCAGCCTGCAGCTGGGCTTCGTGCCGATCCTGGCGAGCGTCAAGCCGCAGGTATCGGCGCAGGTAGCCATCGACCTGGAAGGCGGCAGCGGGCCCAACGGCATCTACATCGACGAGGCCGACTGGAAGTTCATCCGCCGCCGCGAACTGGCCGTCGACCACCCCGCCGCCACGGCCGAAGAGGCCGCGGAGCCGGCCTGAGCGCCCCCGCCGCCGGCGCGCAGCCGGCGGTGGCATTCATGAGCAAGCTATGGAGTTTGGCCGGAAAGGCCAGGTTACATATAATGGCTTGCATTCTCATTGGCGACACCACGGGAGTTTCCATGTCTGTTCGTCTGCTCGCCGGCGTCAAGGGCGCTGTCCTGGCCTGCCTGCTCGGCGGCCTGTCTCTGCACGCCGCTGCCGATCCGGTCACCCTCACCCTGTACAACGGCCAGCATGCCGCCACCGGCATCGCCATCGCCAAGGCCTTCACCGACAAGACCGGCATCCAGGTCAAGATCCGCAAGGGCGGCGACGGCCAGTTGGCCAGCCAGATCACCGAGGAAGGCGCGCGCTCGCCGGCCGACGTCATCTACACCGAGGAATCGCCGCCGCTGATGCGCCTGTCCGGCGCCGGCCTGCTGGCCCCGCTGGACGCCGGCACCCTGGCCCTGGTCGAGGCGCAGAACGCCGGCGGCAAGGGCGACTGGGTGGGCATCACCGCCCGCGCCCGGGTGCTGGCCTACAACCCGAAGAAGATCGACGAGAAGGACCTGCCCAAGAGCCTGATGGACCTGTCCGACCCGCAGTGGTCCGGGCGCTTCGGCTTCGTCCCCACCAGCGGCGCCTTCCTCGAACAGGTTTCCGCGGTGATCAAGCTCAAGGGCCGCGACGCCGCCGAGGACTGGCTCACCGGCCTGAAGGCCTTCGGCGGCATCTACACCAACAACGTCACCGCCATGAAAGCCGTGGAGAACGGCGAGGTCGACATGGCGCTGATCAACAACTACTACTGGTACACCCTGAAGAAGGAGAAGGGCGAGCTGAACTCGCGCCTGTACTTCTTCGGCAACCAGGACCCGGGCGCGCTGGTCACCGTCTCCGGCGCCGCCGTGCTCAAGTCCAGCCAGCACCCGCAGGAGGCCCAGCAGTTCGTCGCCTTCATGCTCAGCGAAGAGGGCCAGAAGGCCATCCTCAGCCAGTCCGCCGAGTACCCGCTGCGCAAGGGCATGCAGGCCGACCCGCAGCTCAAGCCGTTCGCCGAGCTGAACCCGCCGCAGCTCAGCCCCGCCGACATGGGTGAGGCCAAGGACGCGCTGGACCTCGAACGCGACGTCGGCCTGAACTGATGTCCATCGCCGCGCCCGTGGTCCAGTCCCGCGGCGGCCACGGGCGCAAGGCGCCGCTGTGGCTGCTGCCGCCGGTGCTCCTGCTCGCCCTGCTGGCGGCGCTGCCGCTGTTCTACGTCGCGGCCAAGGCCTGGGACTCGGGCTGGCACGTGGCCTGGGAACTGCTCTGGCGGCCCTACGTGTTCCGCCTGTTCGGCAACACCCTCAAGCTGCTGGTGCTGGTCACCGTGCTCAGCGCCCTGCTCGGCCTGGCCTGCGCCTGGCTGGTGGAGCGCAGCGACCTGCCCGGGCGGCGCTACTGGAACGTGCTGCTGTGCCTGCCGTTCGCCATCCCCTCCTTCGTCAGCAGCTTCACCTGGGTGTCGCTGAGCCCGGCCTACGAGGGCCTGGGCGGCGCGGTGCTGGTCATGGCGATGTCCAAGTACCCGCTGGTGTACCTGCCGCTGGCCGCCACCCTGCGCAACCTCGACCCGTCGCTGGAGGAAAGCGCGCGCATGCTCGGCGTGTCGCGCCGCCAGGTGTTCTGGCGGGTGACCCTGCCGCTGCTGCGCCCGACCCTGGCCGCCACCAGCCTGCTGGTGGCGCTGCACATGCTGGTGGAGTTCGGCGCGCTGTCGATCCTGCGTTTCCAGACCTTCACCACGGCGATCTACCAGGAGTTCGAACTGGAGTTCAGCAACGCCACCGCGGCCATGCTCTCCTCGGTGCTGCTGGCGCTGTGCTTCCTGCTGCTGTGGCTGGAACTGCGCATGCGCGGCCGCGGCCGCCTGGTGCGCACCGGCCAGGGCAGCGCGCGGCAGGCCGAGCGGGTGCGCCTGCACGCCTGGAAATGGCCGCTGCAACTGCTGCTGGTGGCGCTGGTGGTGATCGGCACCGGCATCCCCATGGCCATGCTCGGCTACTGGCTGCTCACCGGCGCCTCGGCGGCCTTCCCGCTGCTGGAAATCGGCCAGGCGCTGCTGTCGTCGCTGTCGCTGTCCTTCGGCGGCGCCCTGCTCGGCTGCCTGCTGGCGCTGCCGGTGAGCATCCTGGTGGTGCGCTACCCCGGCCCGCTGGCGCGCTGGGCGCAACGCCTGCCCTACCTGCTGCAGGCCCTGCCGGGGCTGGTGATCGCCCTGTCGCTGGTGTACTTCGCCCTGCACTACGTGCCGGACCTGTACCAGACCAGCGCGCTGCTGCTGATCGCCTACGCCCTGCTGTTCCTGCCCCTGGCCCAGGCGCCGATCCGCGTGGCTCTGGAAAAGGCCTCGCCGCAACTGGAAGAAGCCGCCCGCACGCTGGGCCAGACACCGCTGCGCGCCTTCCTGCGCATCACCCTGCCGATCATCTCGCCGGCCATGGGGGCGGGGTTCGTGCTGGTGTTCCTGGATAGCATGAAGGAACTGACCGCCACCCTGGTGCTCGGGCCTACGGGGCTGACGACCTTGGCTACGGCGGTGTGGGTGCATACGTCGACGCTGGAATATGCGGCGGCGGCGCCGTATGCGGCGTTGCTGATTCTGATTTCCGGGGTGCCGGTGTACCTGCTGACGACGCGGGCAGCGCGGAGTGGGCGCTGAGGCGGGAGCGCTTTTCGTAGGAGCGAGCTTGCTCGCGAACCAAGCTCCTTGTGACACAGGCGCGGAGGGACACTCCGTTCCCTCTCCCTAACCCTCTCCCTGAAGGGAGAGGGGACCGTTCGGCGCGGCCTGGCTTTCCCGAGTCAGCCGGTCAGCACGGTAGTTTCCAGCAGAAACCATACCTTCTCTCGGCACGGACAAGCCCCCTCTCCCTTCAGGGAGAGGGCTGGGGAGAGGGGCTCTTCGAGCCAAACACCAAGCGCCTGTTGTTCGCGAGCAAGCTCGCTCCTACGAAAATCAAAAGCCCCGCCCGCCCCAAGCAAAAACGCCCCGCCGGTCTCCCGGCGGGGCGCTTGGTCTCGGATAAGCGGCGTATAACCGCGAACGGTTATACGCCCTACTCGCCCACCGCCTTCCCCAGCGGAATCTTCGGCGCCCACTGCAACCACTCATCCTGGTACTCGTCGAACAGCGCAAAGGTCTGCCCCGGCCGCGCCGCAGCGCCCATCTGCGCATTGTCCGGCGTAGCGAAGGCCACACCGCCGGCAAGAATGGTCTCGAAGGACTCGGTACGCACCTTCACCCCCTTGAACAGGCCGGCATCCACCCCCACCCCGCTGGTGTTCCAGAAGCGGCTGCCAGTGCGCACCAGGGGCGCGTAGCGCGGTTCGATGAGGATGTGGATCAGCACCCGGTCGCCCTGCTCGCCCAGTTCGAAGGAAGTCACCTTGCCCACCTGCACCTCGCGGTAGGTCACCGGCACGCCCGGCTTCAGCGAGCCGCGGCGGGCGGCGCTGAGGGTCAGGCGCAGGCCGTCGGCGTCGAGCAGGCGGTTGGGTTCCTGGCCCAGCAGCTTGAAGCCGGTCTGCGCCGGGCCCGGCTTGGCCGCCGGCAGCACTTCGATGTACGGGCCGCTGACCAGGGTGCCGAGGTTCTCCGCGCCACCCAGGCCGAGCTGCGCCGAAACCACCCAGAAGCGGCTGCCCTGGCGGGCGATGCTGTCCTGGGCCTTGATCAGGCGCGCCTTGAGCACCACGCCGCCGAGGTCGCGGCTGAGGTCCACCTGTTCCACGCGGCCCACGTCCAGGCCGCGGTAGCGGATCACCGTGCCCTCGCGCAGGCCGTCGGCCGAGTCGGCGCGCAGCTCGATCAGTTGGCCCTTGGCGTGGGCGCTGTCCTCGCTGTCGTAGAGGGCGAAGCGGCGCACCTTGGTGATGGGCGCGGCCTTGGGATCGGGGGTGTCGAAGGCGATGCCGCCGCTGATCAGCGTCTGCAGCGATTCGCTCTTGAACTTGATGCCGTTGAGGTCGCCGCTCAGGGTCACGCCGCTGACGTTCCAGAAGCGCGTCGAGGTGTTCACCAGGGCCGCGTATTCAGGCTCGATGTGCACGCCCACCACCACCCGCTGGCGATCGCGGGATAGCTGGTAGCTCTGCACGGTGCCGACCTTCATCTGCCGGTAGAGGATGGGCGTGCCCACCTCCAGCGAGCCCAGGCGGTCGCTGGTCAGCACCAGGTGCAGGCCGGGCGCGTCCAGGTTCAGCGGCGGCGCCTTCGGGCGCACGGTGAACTCGCGGGTCGGCTCGCCCTCCTTGGAGAAGCGCACGGCGATGTAGTTGCCCTTCACCAGCGCCTCCAGCCCGGTGATGCCGGCCAGCGAGATGCTCGGCTTGACCAGCCAGAACTCGGTCTTGCCGTTGAGGAAGTCCTCGGTGCGCGGGTCCATGGACAGGGTGGCGGTGGCGCCGTTGAAGTCCTTGTTCATGTCGATGGCCTTCACCGTGCCCACCTGCACGCCGTTGTACATCACCGGGGTGCTGCCGGCGGAAAGGCCGCTGACGTCGTCCACCTTCAGGCGCACCGCCAGGCCCGCCTGGGCGGCGTCGTAGTCCTCGTAGAGGCGGAAGGGCTTGGTCGGGTCGGTGGGCGGGCTGTCCGGGTAGCTGTCCGGGGTGGCGAAGGCGATGCCGCCGGCGGCGATGCTGGCCAGCGACTCGGTGCGCAGCTTCAGGCCGCTGAGGCTGCCGGACAGGGTGATGCCGCTGGCGTTCCAGAAGCGCGTGTGCTTGCGCACCAGGTTGGCGTAGGCCGGCTCGATGTGGATCTTCACCTCGATGGTCTTCTGGTCGTCGGCCAGCTGGTAGCTCTTCACCTGGCCGACCTGGATCTGCCGGTAGTAGATGGGGCTGCCCTGCTCCAGCGAACCCAGGCGCTCGGCCTTGAGCATCAGGTGCAGGCCGGGCAGGCTGTCGGACAGCGGCGGAGGCTCCTTGAGCGCGACGAAGTCGTGGTTGAGCTCGCCCTTCACCGGGTCGACGGCGATGTAGTTGCCCGACACCAGGGTCTCCAGCCCGGTCACCCCGGCCAGGGACACGCGCGGCTTGACCAGCCAGAAGCGCGTGCGCTTGCTAAGGTACTCGATGCTTTCCTTGCGCATCTCGACCACCGCGGTGACGCCCAGGGTAGGCTTGTTCACGTGCAGGTCGATGACCTTGCCCACGGCGATGCCCTTGAAGATCACCTCGGTCTTGTTCGGCTGGATGCCGTCGCCGCTCTCGAACTGGATGTTGATGGTCACCCCGGCCTGGTCGTAGGCGCGCCAGGCCAGCCAGGCGCCGATGGCCAGGGCGATCAGCGGCAGGATCCAGATCGCCGACCAGTTGGTGGTCTTGCGCAGTTTCGGGGTGGGGAGTTCACTCATCGTCGTTTTCCGCGTCCGTGTTATCCCAGATCAGCCTGGGATCGAAAGTCACTGCCGCCAGCATGGTCAGCACCACCACAGTGGCGAAGGCGGCTGCACCGAGGTTCGCCTCGATGCTGGCCAGGTTGCCGAAGTTCACCAGGGTCACGAGGATGGCGATGACGAAGATATCGAGCATCGACCAGCGACCTATCCACTCGATGAAGCGGTACATCAGAATGCGTTGCCGCGCCGACATCGGCTGGTGGCGCTGCACCGAATAAAGCAGCAGGGCGATGCCGACCAGCTTGAAGGTCGGCACCAGGATGCTGGCGACGAACACCACCGCGGCCACCGGGATCATGTCCGCGTGGATCAGCTCCACCACCCCTTCCATGATGGTCGCCGGGGTGCCGCTGCCGAGGAAGTTGACGGTCATGATCGGCAGCAGGTTCGCCGGGATATAGAGGATGGCCGCGGTGATCAGCAGCGCCCAGGTGCGGGTGAGGCTGTTCGGCCGCCGCGCGTGCAGCACCGAGCCACAGCGCGAACAGTGCTGCGGCTCCTCGTCGGTGGCGCGGTTGAGCTGGTGGCATTCGCCGCAGGTCAGGATGCCGGCGTCAATGGCCCTCATCGTCGAACTCCCCGGCCAGCGATTCCCACACCTGGTGGCGCGACATGGTCACCTCCAGCCATATCTGGCTGAGCAGCAGGCCGATGAAGCAGGCCAGGCCCACGCCGATGTGCAGCTCGGCCATGTCGATCAGTTTGACGATGGCCACCAGGATGCCCATCAGGTAGACCTCCAGCATGCCCCACTCGCGCAGGTGCTGGTACCAGCGCAGCAACTGCATGGCCTGCCCGCGCGCCACGTCGAAGCGCAGGCTGCAGAGGACGAACAGCTGGCACAGCAGCTTGGCCAGGGGAATCACCATGCTGCACAGGAACACCACGATGCCGACACCCTTCATGTTCGAGTTGTACAGCCCCTGCACCCCGCTCCAGACGGTGTCGACGCCGGTCTGGCCGAGGATGTCGATCTTCATGATCGGCAGGAAGTTGGCCGGGATGTAGAGGAAAAGCGCGGTGAGCACCAGCGCCAGGGCGCGGCGCACCATGTGCGGCCGGTGGATCTCCAGCTCGTAGCCGCAGCGCGGGCAGACCGAGCGGTTGCCCGTGGGGACCGGCTCGCGGCGCATCAGCAGGTCGCATTCATGGCAGGCGATCAGCTGCTCCAGCGGCAGGTCTTGCAGCGCACGGCTGTCGGTTTCGGACATGGGGGGACTCAGGATGGTTTGTGCCTATTGTAGACGAGGCGGCCCCCGAGGCGCTGCGCCCGCAGCGCCTCGGAATCGGCCGAAAAGCCGCTCGCGGGGCTTGCCGTAGACGGCATTTTCAGGTCTTGCGCGGCTTGGCCCGTGCGGTGGGTTCGGCGATCAGCGGATCGTCCGGCCAGTAGTGCTTGGGGTAGCGGCCCTTGAGGTCCTTCTTCACTTCGGCGTAGGTGCTGCGCCAGAAGTTGGCCAGGTCCTGGGTGACCTGCACCGGGCGCTGCGCCGGCGACAGCAGGTGCAGTTTCACCGCCAGGCGGCCGCCGGCGATGCGCGGGGTGTCGGCCAGGCCGAACAGTTCCTGCAGGCGCACCGCCAGGACCGGCGGGAATTCGCTGTAGTCCAGGCGGATGTTCGAGCCGGACGGCACCTGCAGGGTGCGTGGCGCCAGTTCGTCCAGGCGTTGCGGCAGCGGCCAGGGCAGCAGGCCGTGGAGGATGCCGGGCAGCTCCAGGTTGGCGAAGTGGGCCAGGCGCGAGACCTTGCCCAGGTACGGCAGCAGCCAGTCCTCCAGGGAGGCCAGCAGGGCCGCGTCGCCGACGTCCGGCCACTCGCTCTCGCCCTTGCTTTCCAGATAGAGGCGGCGCAGCAGGCTCACCCGCGCCTGCCACTGGCGCAGTTCCGGGGTCCAGGGCAGCAGTTCCAGGCCCTTGCGCCGCACCAGGCCGAGCAGCGCGCGGCTGCGGGCCTCGGCATCCAGGCCGGGCAGCGCCTCGCTGGAGAGCACCAGTTCGCCGACCTTGCGCTGGCGCTCGGCGCGCAGCACGCCTTCGCGCTCGTCCCAGTCCAGTTCGTCGTGCACCCTCACCTGCTCGGCCAGCACCGAGTCGAACAGCGCAGCGTCCAGGGCGGCGGCCAGGTAGATGCGTTCTTCGCGCTGGCCCTGGCGGCTGCCGAGATCGGCGACCACCAGCCAGGGCTCCTTCATCAATGCATCCGGCTCGCCGAACTGCGCGGCGCGGCCGTTGGCCAGGCGGTATTCGCCGCCGCCCTCGCGACGTTGGCGGGCCACGCGGTCGGGGTAGGCGAAGGCCAGCAGCGCGCCCAGCCAGCGCGGGTGGTCGGGATCGGCCACCGCTTCGCTCGACTTGCCGCGCAGGTAGCCGCGGAACTGCCGGGCCAGTTGCTTGGCCCGTTGTACTGCGCCGCGACTGGCGCGGTTGCCGGCCGACTCTCCGGCAAGCAGCGCCGTGCGTTCGTGCAGGTCGGCACCGGCGCCGCGCAGGATGTCGCGCTCGCCCAGCAAGGCGGCAACGTCGCAGGCCAGACTGCCCAGGCCCAACGCCTGGCCGCGCAGCAGCAGGTGGGCGATGCGCGGGTGCGCCGGCAGTTCGGCCATGGCCTGGCCATGGGCGTTCAGCGCGCCGCTGTCGTTCAGTGCGCCGAGACGCGCGAGCAGCTCGCGGGCCTGGGCGTAGGCCGCCACCGGTGGCACGTCGAGCCAGGCCAGCTCCTCCGGCGCCACGCCCCAGCGGCCCAGTTGCAGCGCCAGGCCGGCGAGGTCGGCCTGGAGGATTTCCGCCGTTCCGTAGGCCGGCAGTTGCTCATGCTGCGCCTCGGACCACAGGCGGTAGCACACGCCCGGCTCCAGGCGCCCGGCGCGGCCGGCGCGCTGGGTGGCCGAGGCGCGGGAGATGCGCTGGGTCTCCAGGCGCGTCATGCCGCTGCCCGGGTCGAAGCGCGGCACCCGCGCCAGCCCGGCGTCGACCACCACGCGCACGCCGTCGATGGTCAGGCTGGTCTCGGCGATGTTGGTGGCCAACACCACCTTGCGCTTGCCGGCCGGCGCCGGCTCGATGGCGGCGCGCTGGGCGGACAGTTCCAGTTCGCCGTGCAACGGGCACAGCAGCACCTCGTCGCGCCCGGCCAGGGCCTCGCCCAGTTGCTCGGCGACGCGGCGGATCTCCGCCTGCCCCGGGAGGAACACCAGCAGGCTGCCGGGCTCGTCGGCCAAGGCCTGGAGCACCGTCTGCACCACCCGCGGCTCGACGAACTCGCCGACCTGCCAGGGCCGGCCCCAACGCAGCTCCACCGGGAACATACGCCCCTCGCTGCGCACCACCGGCGCCTCGCCGAGCAAGGCGGACAGCCGCTCGCCCTCCAGGGTGGCGGACATCACCAGCACCTTCAGCGGGGTGTCGCGCAGCAGCTCGCGGCCATTCAAGGTCAGCGCCAGGGCCAGGTCGGCGTCCAGGCTGCGCTCGTGGAATTCGTCGAAGATCACCAGGCCCACGCCTTCCAGCGCCGGGTCGTCCTGCAGGCGGCGGGTGAGGATGCCCTCGGTGACCACCTCGATGCGCGTCTTCGGCCCCACCTTGCTGTCCAGGCGGATGCGGTAGCCGACCGTCTCGCCGACCTTTTCCCCCAGCTCCGCGGCCAGGCGCTCGGCCGCGGCGCGGGCGGCCAGGCGGCGCGGTTCGAGCATGAGGATGCCCTGCCCGGCCAGCCAGGGCTCGTCGAGCAGCGCCAGCGGCACCCGGGTGGTCTTGCCGGCGCCGGGCGGCGCTTCCAGCACGGCCTCATGGCGCTCGCCCAGGGCCTGGCGCAGGGATGGCAGAATGGCATCAATGGGAAGGGCATTCATGGCTATATTTCATCCACCCTTAAGCACACGGAAACAACGAACCGGCGATTATAACGGCGAACCACGGCCGGCCCGCCGCAGTCCTATGCAACAAGGAACAGCGGCCGACGATAGAGGCCCCTGCGCCGCATTGATATAGTTGCTCGAAGCCCATTCCGGAGGTCCTAGATGCGTCTTGCCACCCGAGTTTCCTGCGCGGTTCTCAGCGCAGCCCTGCTGAGCCAGCTGGCCGCCTGCGGCACCCTGTTCTACCCCGACCGCCGCGGGCAGATCGACGGCCGCATCGACCCGGCCATCGCCGTGTTCGACGCCATCGGACTGTTGTTCTACATCATCCCGGGGCTGATCGCCTTCGGCGTAGACTTCGCCACCGGAGCCATCTATCTGCCGGACGAAAAATACTCCGTCGCCCCCGAGAAACTGCACGAGGCGGTCGGCGCCGACGGCCAGGTGGACCGGACTAAACTCAAGGCAATCATCGAACGCGAGACCGGCCGCGCCCTGCCGCTGGATGACCCACGCCTGATCCAGCGCGTCGGCAACCCGCAGCAGCTGGCCAGCCTGGGGCTCAAGCTGGAGGGCTGACATGCACGCGGCACTGGGGCGCCACCTGGAAAAACTCCTCGACTACCACCTGTGGGCCCACGAGCGCATCCTCGAGGCCGTCGCGCCGCTGGACGAAGCCGTCTACCGCGAACCGCGCGGGCTGTTCTTCGGCAGCCTGCACGGCACCCTCAACCACCTCGCGGTGGGCGACCGCATCTGGCTCGATCGCGTCGAGGGCCGGCCCTGGCAGTTCACCCGCCTGGACAGCGAGGCCGCGCCGGACCGCGCCGCCCTGGCCGACTTCCTCCGCGAGGGCGTGCAGGGCTGGAAGCAATGGCTGGCCCGGCAGGACGAGCGCGACCTCGGCAAGCTGCTGGAGTACCGCAACATGGCCGGCCAGGACCACCGCCAGAGCCTGGCCGACATCGTCCAGCACCTGGTCAACCACGGCACCCACCACCGCGGGCAGATGAGCGCCGCGCTCACCGCCCTCGGCCAGCCGGCGCCGCTGCTCGACTACATCTATTTCCTGCCGCAACGCCAGGACACCCGCTGAACTTGGACAACCAGCGCGCCCGCCTGCTGCACCTGGCCACCAGCGCCTCGCTGGCGGTGGCCGTCACCCTGGTGGTGGCCAAGGCCCTGGCCTGGTGGCACAGCGGCTCGGTGAGCCTGCTGGCCGGCCTGACCGACTCCCTGCTCGACGGCGCCGCCTCGCTGCTCAACCTACTGGCGGTGCGCTATTCGCTGCGCCCGGCGGACGACGACCACCGCTACGGCCACGGCAAGGCGGAGTCGCTGTCGGGCATGGGCCAGGCGCTGTTCATCTCGGTCAGCGCGGTGCTCATCGGCTCCCAGGCGCTGGACCGCCTGCAGCACCCCGAACCGCTGGGCGCCACCGGCTGGGGCATCCTGGTGATGCTGCTGTCGCTGGCCCTGACCGCCGGGCTGCTGGGCGTGCAGCGCTACGTCATCAAGCGCACCGGCTCGCTGGCGGTGCAGGCCGACTCGCTGCACTACCGCTCCGACCTGCTGCTCAACGGCAGCATCCTGGTCGCCCTGCTGCTGGCGCACTACGGCTTCCCGCAGATGGACGCGATCTTCGGCCTGGGCATCGCCGCCTACATCCTCTGGAGCGCCGTGCGCATCGCCCGCGAATCGGTGGCGGTGCTGATGGACGAGGAACTGCCGGCGGACGTCAGCGAGCGCATGCTCGAACTGGTGCGCCAGGTGCCCGGGGTGGTCGGCGCCCACGACCTGCGCACGCGGATTTCCGGCGAGCGCTGGTTCGTCCAGCTGCACCTGGAACTGCCCGGCGACATGCCCCTGTCTCAGGCCCACACCCTGTGCGACCAGGCCGTGCTGGCGATTCGCGCCGAGTTCCCCCGGGCCGAGGTGCTGGTGCATGCCGACCCACTGGAAGTGGTGGGCCGGGAAACCATCAGTTGATGCTGTAGCCACGCCCCTGCAGGCAACTGCCCAGCGCACCGCGGTAGGTATCCACGGCCTGCTGCGACGGCGCGTAGCCGGCCATGGCCGGGTCGAAGCCGCTCTGCCCGACCGCCCAGGTATGGCACTCGTAGTGGTCCTGGGCCTGCTGCTGCGGGCTCTGCTCGTACATCGGGTAGGCGATCACGTCGTAGGGATTGCTCGTCGGCAGCGGGGCCTGCGCCACCTGCGGCGGGGGCGGCACCACCTCGTAGGTCTGCGAGGAGTTGTCGAACAGGTAGTAGGTACCGGCGGCGAGGAAGTACAGCATGCTGCCGAACCACAGCTGCTCGGCGTAGGACGGCAGGTAGCTCACCCGCACGCCATAGGGCGGCGCCACCACCACGTAGCGCGCGCCATGGGGGCGGTACCAGTAGCCGTCGTTGAAGAAGTAGTCGCTGCCGCGCCAGGGCACCCGGTAGTAGCCCGAGGGCACGCGGTCCACCACATAGCCCGGCCGCCAGTTCGACGGATGTGGCCCCCAGTTGCCGCCCGGGCGGCCATGCCAGGCATTGCCGGGCGCGGACGGCGGCCGGCCCTGCCAGGAGCCGCCCCCGGCGGAAGGCCGGTCGGGGCCGTGGTCGTCACGGTCGCCATGGTTGAGGCTCGGCCACTGCGTGGTCCAGTCGCCGGGGCGACGGTCGGGCCCACGGCCATTGCCGCCACCCTGGTTGGGGCTGGACCACTGGGTGGTCCAGTTCCCCGGACGGTGGTCGGGGCCGCGGTCGTCATGACCGGTGGAGGGACGGCCCTGCGATTGGCCGTTCCAGTTGTTCTGGGGTCGGCCTTGCCCCTGGTTGGCCTGGTTGCCCTGCGGTCGACCCTGCCATTGACCGCCCTGGTTGCCCTGCGGACGGCCCTGCCACTGGCTACCCTGGTTGCCCTGCGGTCGACCCTGCCACTGGCCACCCTGGTTACCTTGCGGTCGGCCCTGCCACTGGCCGCCCTGGTTGCCTTGCGGACGGCCCTGCCATTGGCCGCCCTGGTTACCTTGCGGTCGGCCCTGCCACTGGCCACCCTGGTTGCCTTGCGGTCGGCCCTGCAACTGGCCACCCTGATTGCCTTGCGGGCGACCTTGCCACTGGCCACCCCCATTGCCGCCACCATGCCCACCCTGTCCGCCATGGCCGTCCTGCCCGGGCCCCTGGCCTTCAGCGAAGACCTGGCCGGCGATGGCCAGTGACAGCAACCCAACGGATGCCAGACGCCAGATGCCCGACTTCATGAATGCCTCACAGCGGCCTGCCGGCCGACCTCGCTCATTTGCATGACAGATAGACAACCGCGCAGACCGCGCATCCCCGGGGCCAGGGTAAAGTCAAGGTAAAGGTCGGCGGGCAAATCGCAGGCAAGAAAAAAGGGAGGTCAGTGACCTCCCCTCGGGGAATTCGTCCTGGCTCGTCGCTTCTGGCGCCGGCTCACCTCGCTCCACCTTCTGGGCGGTGCGTAGCCCGGTGGCCTGGGCGACCCGATCGGGTCGGCAGGCCGCGATGCGCCTGATTGGGCGGATCGCCGTGGACGTATGGGTCCGGGCCGTGATTTCTGGAGCCATGTTACGGGGAGCGAAGCGACAGCGGATTGCGAAGATTGCGCATCAAACTATCGATTGCGCAATAAATCACCAAGAATGTATAAAAACATGCAAGTCGATAAATTTTTGAGGCCACAATGAACAAACTGGACCGCTACGACCTGCGAATCCTCGCCGAATTGCAGCGCGATGCGCGCATCTCCAACCAGGAGCTGGCCGAACGCATCGGCCTGTCGCCCTCGCCCTGTTCGCGGCGCGTCAAGCAGCTGGAAGACGACGGCTACATCCTGCGCCAGGTCGCCCTGCTGGACAGCAAGAAGCTCGGCCTGAGCCTCACCGCCTTCGTCCTGATCGGCATGGACAGGCACACCCCGGAGCGCTTCGAGCACTTCCAGTCGATCATCGCCCAGTGCCCGGAGGTGCTGGAATGCAGCCTGGTCACCGGGATGGACGCGGACTACCAGCTGAAGGTGATGGTGCCGGACATGGAGCACTACCAGCACTTCCTGCTCGGCACCCTGACGCGCATCGAAGGCGTGACCAGCGTGCGGTCGAGCTTCGTGCTGCGCAACATCATGGCCAGCACCGAACTGCCGCTGGAGCACCTGCGCAGCTGACCCGGCAAATGTAGGAGCGCGCCCTGCGCGCGAATCGCGGGCAGGGCCCGCTCCTACAGGGGAATGGCGTGGATGGGGCGGCGGGCATGGCTTCTCGTAGGATGGGTTGAGCGAAGCGATACCCATCACCACGGCCGCATGGGCAGGCACGGCTTCTCGTAGGAGCGAGCTTGCTCGCGAACAGACTCCGCCGCGGGGCTCATTCGCGAGCAGGCTCGCTCCTACGAAGTGCGCCAACTGCGACAAATACGCGCACCTCACGTCCTGCGGGGGCCGCCCGGCGCTCGACTATTTCCCGCCAGGGCCGCTGCGGCGGGACTTCTTCGGCCGTCGCCGGCCCCGCGCGGGACATTCTGCTCACTTTCTGAACAGCGCTGATCAACCGGCGACCAAGCCCTTATAATGCCGCCCGTCCTCGCGACCGCCGGACCTTCCGGCCCCCACTCAAGCGCCCGCGCCGGGCAGGAGCAGCAATGAACGAGAGTTTCGAAGACTGGATGATGTACGGGCTGGTCAGCGCCCTGGTCCTGTTCATGGCCTTCATCGTCTGGGACCTGGCCAAGAAGTCCAAGGCCGGACGCATGGGCACCATGGTGCTGTTCTTCGCCCTCGGCCTCGGCGTCTTCGGCTTCCTGGTCAAATCCTTCGTGGTCGCCGGCCTGGAAGGCGGTTTCTGATCCAGCCCTAGGGCTGCACCTCGCGCCACTCCCCCGGCTGCAGCCCGTCCAGGCCCCAAGGGCCGATGCGCACCCGCACCAGGCGCAGGGTCGGCAGGCCGACGGCCGCCGTCATACGCCGCACCTGGCGGTTGCGTCCCTCGCGGATCACCAGCTCCAGCCAGGCAGTGGGCACCGACTTGCGGAAACGCACCGGCGGCACCCGCTCCCACAATTGCGGCTCGTCGATGCGCCGCGCCTCGGCCGGCAACGTCGGGCCGTCGTTGAGCTGCACGCCTTCGCGCAGGCGCTGCAACTGCGCCTCGTCCGGCTCACCCTCCACCTGCACCCAATAGGTCTTCGGCAGCTTGTGCTTGGGGTCGGCGATGCGCGCCTGCAGGCGGCCGTCGTTGGTCAGCAGCAGCAGGCCCTCGCTGTCGCGGTCCAGGCGCCCGGCGGGATAGACGCCAGGCACCGGCACGTAGTCCTTGAGCGTCGCCCTGCCCTCGCCATCGCTGAACTGCGTCAGCACGTCGAACGGCTTGTTCAGCAGGATCAGCCGCGGCTGCTCCGGCGGCGCCTTGGCGACGCGGCGGGGAGCGGGACGGCGGGTGGTGGGACGAGGCGGACGGGGCATGGGCAAGAAACGGCAACGAGTCGGCGGAGCACAAGGATGGGCCGGCATGCTAGGTTGTGCCACCGTTCCCCCGCAAGAGCACGCAGAGCATCCCACCATGCCCAAGGCCCGTCGCTCCCCCTGGCTGATCACCCTGCTCAACCTCGCCGGCCGCCTCGGCGGCGGCTACAGCGGGCCGCAAAGCACGAACTTCGACGGCCTGCGCTTCCGCAATCTGGACGCCAAGCCGCACCATGGCTTCCGTGAATTCCTCAAGTGGCAGCTGGAGCGCGACAGGCAACTGGCCTGGATCGAACAGCCCGGCGCCGAACGCCGTCCGGAAACCCCGGCGCAGGTCAGCGGCGAGGAACTGCGCATCACCTACATCAACCACGCCACCCTGCTGATCCAGCACCGCGGCCTGAACATCCTCACCGACCCGCTGTGGTGCGAGCGCACCAGCCCCTTCAGCTTCGTCGGCCCCAAGCGCCACCATCCGCCGGGCCTGGCCCTGGACGAACTGCCGCCGATCAACCTGATCCTGGTCAGCCACAACCACTACGACCACCTGGACGTCAGCAGCCTGGGCGAACTGGCCCGGCGCTTCCCAGAAGCGAAGGTGGTGACCGGCCTGGGCAACGCCGAGCTGATCCGCGCCTGCGGCTTCGTCGACGTGCACGAGCTGGACTGGTGGCAGAGCCTGCCGCTGCACGAGGGCATGCTGCTCACCGGCGTGCCGGCGCAGCACTGGTCGGCGCGCTCGCGCTACGACACCAACCGCACCCTGTGGCTGGGCTTCGTGCTGGAATCGGCGGACGGCCCCGTGCTGTTCCCCGGCGACACCGGCCTGGGCCCGGAATTCGCGCTGATCCGCGAACGCTTCGGGCCGATGCGCTTCGCCGCGCTGCCCATCGGCGCCTACGAACCGCGCTGGTTCATGCGCCACCACCACATGAACCCGGACGACGCCGTGCAGGCCCACCGCACGCTGGAATCGCAGTGCAGCATGGCCATCCACTTCGGCACCTTCCGCCTGAGCGACGAAGGCCAGTTCGCTCCCGTCCACGACCTGGCCCGGGCGTTGGATGAACAGGGCGTGGAAAGCCAGGCGTTCCGCGCGCCCAAGCCGGGGGAGCAGTGGTTGGTGGAGCGGATGGGTGGTGAAGGGGCCTAGTGCTCGTTCGCGAGGGGAGTCTCCCGGAACCATTGGTGCCGACCTGAACGCCGCCCCTCTCCCCAACCCTCTCCCTGAAGGGAGAGGGGGCCGTTCGGTGTGCGCCGGTGCTTCAGCTCTCCCTGATGCCTCGCATAGAGCCTGATATCCCCATGAGGCACGCCCTCAACATTGGCACAGACTAGCCCCCTCTCCCTTCAGGGAGAGGGCTGGGGAGAGGGAGCGGAGTCAACCCAAAGCGCCGTAGCCAGAAGGAAACTCCAATTCGCGAGCAAGCTCGCTCCTACAAAAGTCACTCCTCCATTTCGCGCAACAGCTCATCGAGCAACCCCGAAGCCCCAAAGCGCAGGTGCTCGGACGTAATCCAATCATCCCCAAGCATCTCCTGCGCGATAGCCAAGTAGACCTCGGCATCGTCCAGGCTACGAATGCCACCAGCAGCCTTGAAGCCCATCTTGCCACCCGCCTCCACGATGCATTCAAGCATCACCCGCGCAGCCTCCGGCGTAGCATTCACGGCCACCTTGCCAGTACTGGTCTTGAGAAAATCGGCGCCACCGGCAATAGCCTCGCGACAAGCCGTACGAATCAACTCAGGCTCGCCCAACTCGCCACTTTCGATAATCACCTTGAGCCGATGGTAGGGCCCGCAAAGCGCCTTGCAGGCCCGGATCAGCTCCACCGCCCCATCTGCCCGTCCAGCCTTGAGCGCCTGCCAGGGATAGACCAGATCGATCTCGTCAGCCCCCTCGGCAAGGGTACGCCGCACTTCTTCCACCACCTCCGCCCAGGGCGCATCGCCGGCGGGGAAGTTGCACACACTGGCGACCTTCACCGCCCGCGCACCAAAGCCGTTGAGCGTACGCCGCGCCACATGCACGAAACGCGGGTAGACGCACACCGCAGCCACCTCGCCATAAGGCGTCAGCGCCCGGCGGCAGAGCTGGACGATGCGCGGCATGTCGTCGTCGGCGTTCAGCGAGGTCAGGTCGAGCAGCGACAGTACCCGCGCGGCGCGTTCGGCGCGGGTCGGTTGCAGGGGTTCAGCCATGGCGTCCTCCGGTTGCGGCCTTTGCGCCATCCTGCCACGGGCCCTCCCCGCGCGGGCGGGAAAGGGCCGTGGCCATGCGCCGGATCAACGGAACGGCGGCTCGTCGAAGCTGCGCAACTTGCGCGAGTGCAGCGAGTTGAGCTGGGTGCGCAGCAGGTCGACGGCGGCGATGCCGATCGCCAGGTGCTGGCTCACCGCGCGCTGGTAGAAAGCGCTGGCGGCGCCGGGCAGCTTGATCTCGCTGTGCAGCGGCTTGTCCGACACGCACAGCAGCGTGCCGTAGGGCACCCGCAGGCGATAGCCCTGGGCGGCGATGGTGCCGCTCTCCATGTCCACCGCCACCGCCCGTGCCAGGTTGATCAGCGGGCGCTCCTGGGCCCAGTGCAGCTCCCAGTTGCGGTCGTCGTAGGTCAGCACGGTGCCAGTGCGCAGGCGCCGCTTGAGTTGTTCGCCGCGTTCGCCGGTAACCAGCGCCGCGGCCTCCTGCAGCGCCACCTGCACCTCGGCCAGTGCCGGGATCGGGATGTGCGGCGGCAGCACCCGGTCGAGGATGCCGTCGCGGCGCATGTAGGCGTGGGCCAGCACGTAGTCGCCGATGGTCTGCGACTGCCGCAGGCCGCCACAGTGGCCGATCATCAGCCAGCAGTGCGGGCGCAGCACGGCCAGGTGGTCGGTGATGTTCTTGGCGTTGGACGGGCCGACGCCGATGTTGATCAGAGTGACGCCGTCGCCATCGCTGGCGATCAGGTGGTAGGCCGGCATCTGGAAGCGGTGCCACTCGACGCCGGCGATGATGGCGTTGGCCTCGCCCCGATCCATGTCGCGCTCGATCACCACGTTGCCCGGCAGCACCATGCGCACGAAGCGCGGGTCCTCGTGCAGGCGCTCCAGGCCCATGTGGATGAACTGGTCGACGTAGCGGTGGTAGTTGGTCAGCAGGATCCACGGCTGCACGCAGCGCCAGTCGCTGCCGGTGTAGTGCACCAGGCGGCGCAGCGAGAAGTCGGTGCGCGCGGCGTCGAACAGCGCCAGCGGCATGGGGTCGGCGCCTTCCCACTGGTACAGGCCGTCGGCGATGCCGTCGGAAGTGGCCGACAGATCGGTGCTGGGGAACACCCGCGCCAGTTCGGCGGCGGTCACGCCCGAGCCGGCCAGCTCATCGCCCTGCTCCACCACGTAGGGATAGGGAATGTTCTGCTCGCTGGGGCCGACCTCGATGCGCACGGTGAAGTCTTCCATCAGCGGGCGCAGCTGCTCCAGCAGGTATTTGCGGAAGGCCGCGGGGTGGGTGATGGTCACGGCATAGGTGCCGGGCGTCTGCACCTTGGCGTAGGCGCGGGTGGTCGAGGGCACCTCGCCCTGGCACAGGTAGGTCAGGCGCAGCTGCGGATAGCGGAACAGCGCGCGCTCCTCGGCGCCCGGCTGCTCGCGGGTCTTCAGGTAGCGCCGCAGAGCCTGGCTGAGCGCCCCGGTGGCGCGCTGGTGCAAGGCGGCAAGGCGGTCGACCGCTTCTTCTGCGGTATGGGCGACGACGAAAGCGTCGCCGAGCTCGGCATTCATGGTGGGCTTCCTGTCTGAGCGATCAGCTCCATCTTGCCTGCTTATTCGCAGGAAGGGGATGACTGAATCATGTCCTCGGCGATGCCAGCCGACAGACAGGTGCCTACGGGCTAGGCCGGGAACCTCGCGGCTCCCGGCCAGCGGCATCAGGCCAGATGCGGCGTCGCCCGCGCCACCAGCGCCTCGACGTCCGTGCCGCGCGGCAGGGTGCCGTAGACGCGGCCACCGCCGCCCAGGCGGCTGCCGATGAAGGCGTCGGAGACGGTGGCGTTGCCGGCTTCCAGCAGCAGCTTGGCCTGCAGGGCCACGGCCACGTCCTCGGTGAGCTGGCGGGCGCGGAACTGGATGTCGGCGGTGTCGGCGAAGGAGGCCTTGAGGTTGCCGATGAAGGACGCCAGGCGGGCGTCGCCATGGCCGTCGCCGAGTTCGTGGAACAGCGCGTCGAGCACGCCCGGCTCCTTCGACAGGGCGCGCAGCACGTCCAGGCACTGAACGTTGCCCGAGCCTTCCCAGGTGGAGTTCACCGGGGCCTCGCGGTACAGGCGCGGGAGGATGGTGTCTTCGACGTAGCCGGCGCCGCCCAGGCATTCGGCGGCTTCGTTGATCATCGCCGGGGCGCGTTTGCAGATCCAGTACTTGCCCACCGCGGTGACCAGGCGGGCGAACTTGTCTTCCTGCTCGTCGTGCAGGTGGTCCAGGGCGCGGCCCATGCGCATGGTCAGGGCCAATGCGGCCTCGCTTTCCAGGGCCAGGTCGGCCAGCACGTTCTGCATCAGCGGCTGTTCGGCCAGCACGCGGCCGCCGACCTGGCGGTAGGCGCAGTGGTGCGCGGCCTGGGTCAGCGCCTGGCGCATCAGGGCGCTGGAGCCGACCATGCAGTCGAAGCGGGTCATGGCCACCATCTCGATGATGGTCGGCACGCCGCGGCCCTCCTCGCCCACCATCCAGGCCAGGGCGCCGCGGTACTCCACCTCGCTGGAGGCGTTGGACCAGTTGCCCAGCTTGTTCTTCAAGCGCTGCACGTAGAACTCGTTGCGCGTGCCGTCCGGGCGGTGGCGCGGCAGCAGGAAGCAGGTCAGGCCCTTGTCGGTATAGGCCAGGGTGAGGAAGGCGTCGCACATCGGCGCCGAGCAGAACCACTTGTGCCCGACCAGCTCGTAGGCCTGGCCCGGGCCGGGGATGCCCACCGGGTAGGCGCGCGTGGTGTTGGCGCGCACGTCGGTGCCGCCCTGCTTCTCGGTCATGGCCATGCCGATGGTGGCGCCGGCCTTCTGCTCGATCGGCAGGTTGCGCGGGTCGTATTCGCTGGCGAGGATCTTCGGCAGCCATTTCTCGGCGATGTCCGGCTGCAGGCGGATCGCCGGGACGCTGGCGAAGGTCATGGTCAGCGGGCAGCCGGTGCCGGCCTCGGCCTGGCTGTGCAGGTAGCTCAGGCCGGCGCGGGCGACGTGGGCGCCGGCGCGCGGGTCGGTCCAGGGCATGGACGGGATGCCGTGCTCGATGGCCGTGCGCATCAGCTCATGGTAGGCCGGGTGGAACTCCACCAGGTCGATGCGGTGGCCGTAGCGGTCGTGGCTCTTGAACACCGGCTTGTTCTCGTTGGCGAGGAAGCCGGCGGCCATCAGCGGCCCGCCGGCCAGGGCGCCGTAGGCTCCCAGGCGCTGCTCGGCCCAGCCGCCGTCGTAGCGGCGCACCCACTCTTGCAGCGGCAGGTCGATGCGGTAGAGGTTGGCGCCATCCAGCGGCGGCACCTGGTTGGTCACTTCGTGGGTCTCGGCGTACTCGTGCAGGTTCATCGCTGTTCCTCCGGCTGGGGCGCGCCGACGGCGCGCAGGCAGAAATCGACGAGGGCCTGGCTGACTTGCTCCAGGCCAGGGCTGGCTTGCCCGGCATCGCGGGCGGCTCGGGCCGGCGGCGACAGCGGGCCGACCAGGGATTCGGCGATCGCCCCCACCAGGCAGGCAGCGATCAGCGGCGTGGGGCCGCAATGGAAGTGGCCGCTGCGCACGCCCTCTTCCAGCAGTTCGATGAACAGCTCGGCGTAGGCCTCGCGGTAGAGCAGGCGCTGCTCGTCCACCTCGGGGTCGACCGGTTCGGCGATCAGCGCGAAGGCCAGGCGCCGGCTCTCCCAGGCGCGCCGGGCGAACTGGCGCAGGCCACGGGCCAGGCGCCCGGCGGGCCCGCCGCTGCCGCGCAGGACGACGGCCAGGGCGTCCACCTCACGCTGGCTGGCGCGGGCGAAGACTTCGGCGGCCAGTTCGCCCTTGCCGCGGAAATGCCGGTACAGGCTGCCGGTGGCGATGCCCACCTCTTCGGCCAGGCCCTGCATGGTCAGCGCCGCAAAACCGCCCTCGGCGACCCGCGCCAGGGCCAGCTGGAGGATGCGTTCGCGCAGCTCCACATCTTTCTGCAGGCGGGCTTCGGTGAGACGGTAGACCATGCTCTGAATCCGGATTCACTGTTTCAAGCAGTGAATCACGGTTCAGGACTTGGCCATAGGGGGAATTGCGCCAGCGGTGCGGGCGTTCCGGCCAGCGGATCGCGCCGCGTGACGCAACGGGCGTGGCGGATCAGGCGTGGCTGGGCAGCGCCGGCTGGCACAGCAGCCAGTCGTGCAGCAGGGTCTGCAGTTCCTCGAACTTCACCGGCTTGGCCAGGTAGTCGCTCATGCCCGCCGCCAGGCAGCGCTCGCGGTCGCCGCTGTGGCTGTGGGCGGTGATGGCCAGCACCGGCAGCTCGCCGCCCTGGGGCAGTGTGCGGATCGCCCGGCAGGTGGCGAAGCCGTCCATGATCGGCATCTGGCAGTCCAGCAGCACGGCATCGACGCTCTCGCGGCGCAGCAGGTCGATGGCTTCCGAGCCGTTGTCGGCGGTTCGCACCCGGTAGCCCAGTTTGAGCAGCATGCCGCGGATCACCAGTTGGTTGATGGCGTTGTCCTCCACCACCAGCACCGTGCACTGGTCCGGGCGGCGCAGGGCCTGACCGCCGGCGCGGCGCGGCGGCACGCTGAAGCTCTGCGCCGGCTGGCCGAGGTTCAGTTCGAGGACGAAGCGGCTGCCGCGCCCGGGGCTGGAATGGTGCTGCAACTGGCCGCCGAGCAGCTCGGTGAGCTGGCGGCACAGCGCCAGGCCGATGCCCAGGCCGCCGTACTCGCGGGTCAGCGAGCCGTCGAGCTGGTGGAAGCGCTGGTACAGCGCATCGTCGGCCGGCGTCTCGAAGCCGATGCCGGAGTCCTGCACCGTCACCCGCAGGGCGACACCGTCGCTCTGCCGCTGGCCGTCCACGCGCAGGCTCACGCCGCCCTGATGGGTGAACTTGATGGCGTTGTCCAGCAGGTAGCCGAGGGTCTGGGCCAGCTTGCCGGCGTCGCCTTCCAGGGTGTCCGGCAGGTTCTCGTCCAGTTGCAGGTCGAAGCGCAGGCCCTTGGCCTCGGCGCGCGGCGCGTACTGGGCGCGCAAGCTGTCGAACAGGCCGCGCAGGCTGAAGGGCTCGCGCCGCGGGTAGAGCTTGCCGGCCTGCAGCTCGATCAGCGCGAGGATGTCGTTGACCATGCGCATCATGTCGCGCGCCGAGCCGGTGGCGGTCTTCTGGTACTGCGCCAGCTCCACGTCCATGGGCACCGTCTGCATCAGCTCCAGCGAACCGATCACCCCGCTCATGGGAGTGCGCAGCTCATGGGTGACGGTGGCCAGGAACTCGTCCTTCAGGCGGTTGCTGTTGGCCAGTTCGAGGTTCAGTTGCTCCAGCTTGCGACTGGATTCCTGGAGAATACGCGTGCGCTCTTCCTTCATGGCGTTGATGCGGTCGGCCAGGGCCAGGGACAGCAGGCCCACCTCCAGCGCCGAGCCGATCTGCCCGGAGTACATGGTGAAGAACACGTTGGGCAGGAAGCCCAGCACCATCAGGGTGTTGATGGTCCCGCCGAGAAGGAAGGCGGTCCAGGCGAAGATGAAGTAGCGCGCCACGCGCATGCCGCGCAGCCAGGCGAGGATGCCGGCGCTGAAGATGACCACCACGAACGCCAGCGCCAGGTAGGTGGCCAGGCGCAGCGACAGCGCGTAGCTGGCCGACAACGCCAGCAGCATCACCAGCGCGCCCACGGCCATCAGCGCCAGCAGGGTGCGGTCGACCCATGGACTGTGCTCGCGGGTGTGCAGGAAGCTGCGGGCGAACTGGCAGCCGAACAGGCCGGCGGAGCCGATCAGGAAGGGCGTGGCGGCGTTGGCCCACCAGGGGCTGTTGGGCCAGAAGTACTCGATGCCGGCGCCGTTGACCGAGACCTGGTAGAGGCCGAAAGAGGCGATGTAGAGGATGTAATAGAGGTAGCTGGTGTCGCGCACGCTGACGAAGATGAACAGGTTGTACACCAGCATCACCAGCAGCACGCCGTAGATGATGCCGAGCACGTAGACGTTGCCCGGCAGGTTTTCCATGTAGGCCTTGGGCGACCAGAGCGTCAGCGGCGCCTGGATCGAGCCCTGGCTCTCCAGGCGCAGGTACACCCGCAGCGGCTTGCCGGGCGCGAGCTTGAGGTCGAACAGGTAGTTGGTCAGGCTGATCGGCCGGCTGGCGAACGGCTGGGTGTCGCCGGTGCGCTGGGCCAGGCGGTACTTGCCGTCGGCGTCGGGCAGGTAGAGGTCCAGGCGGTCCAGCGGCGGGTAGGCCAGTTCCAGCAGCCAGGGCGCCGGGTCCTGGGACTCCTGCGGGCGGTAGTCCAGGTCCAGGCGGATCCAGAACACCGAGCGCGAGTAGCCGGCGTTGAGCACGTCGCGGTCGTGGCGGCGGAAGCTGTCGGCCAGGGCCGCGGAGGTGATGTCGGCGATGTCGGCGGTGCCGCGCACATCCTCGAAGACGTCGATCGAGTGGCCCAGCGGCAGGCGGCTGGTGTGCTCGTCGAAGCTGACCGCGCCGGCCAGCGGCGAAAGAAGGAGAAGGAAGAGGATCAGCCAGCGCTGCATGCTACCCCGCAGTGCCCCTCCGGACGACGCCCAGGGGCCCCATCCCCCGCGATCGGCGCGCCCTGTGGGCGTGATTTTCGAATCGGCCAACTTTAGCACGCCGGCATGACGATCAAGCAGCGCCGGGCCGGGGGTCGGGGCAAACGACGCCTGCCGGGTTTAGTGGTAAGCTCCCGCGCCATGAAAACGCCAACCTCCCGTCCCGTAGTGCTCTGCCTGTCCGGCCACGATCCCAGTGGCGGCGCCGGCCTGCAGGCCGACATCGAAGCCCTGATCGCCCAAGGCTGCCATGCGGCGCCCGCCGTCACCGCGCTGACCGTTCAGGACACCGTCAACGTTGCCGACTTCCGCGTGCTCGACCGCGAGTGGGTGCTGGCCCAGGCCAACGCCGTGATCGCCGACCTGCCGGTGGCCGCGGTCAAGCTGGGCATGCTCGGCTCGGTGGAGATGGTCGACACCGTGGTCGAGATCATGCAGTCGCTGCCCGG
>Ga0222426_100504_pt1 | contig 24247 bp, 23 predicted proteins | sample 2B50Ametagenome_FD_180087 | JGI IMG/M metagenome (GOLD analysis project Ga0222426, IMG submission 180087) | Enriched microbial communities from leaf-cutter ant dump, University of Wisconsin, Madison, United States - 2B50A (version 2) | ecosystem: Environmental > Terrestrial > Nest > Insects nest...
CATGCCGGACGGCCCCCTCTCCCTTCAGGGCGGGGCGCGCAGCCGAGGGTTGGGGAGAGGGAACGGAGTCAGGCCATTACACCGAAGCCGCCGGTAGGCACCGTTCGCGAGCAAGCTCGCTCCTACACCATGCCCAGCTCCGGCTTCACCTGTAGGAGCGCGCCCTGCGCGCGAATCGCGGGCAGGGCCCGCTCCTACAAGGTGCCGCGGATTCAGCCGCCCTTGGCCTTGTCCAGCTTGCGCAGGAACACGGTCATTTCCTTCTCCGCCTGCTTGTCGCCATGGGCCTGGGCCGCGGCCAGGCCGTCGGTCCAGGCGGCGCGGGCGCCCTCGAGGTCGCCCTGGGCCTGCAGGGCCTTGCCCAGCAGCTTCCAGGCGGCAGAGTACTTCGCGTCCTGCTCCACGCAGCGGCGCAGGTGTTCGGCGGCCTTCGCCGCATCGCCGGCGTCCAGGTAGCCCTTGCCCAGGCCGAAGCGCAGCAGCGGGTTGTCCATGCCTTTGGCGAGGAGTTTTTCGAGGGATTGAGGATCGGTCATAGGGCTAGAGGCTAGAGGCTAGAGGCTAGAGGCGAACAGCATGCGGTGCCGTCGCGGCATGTCAAGCTCTTGCCTACAGCCTACAGCCTACAGCCTACAGCCTACAGCCTACAGCCTACAGCCTACAGCCTACAGCCTAGAAGAACGTCAGACCGGCCTGGAACAGCCGCTCGACGTCACGGATTCGCTTCTTGTCGACCACGAAGAGGATCACGTGGTCGCCGGATTCCACCACGGTGTCGCCGTGGGCGATCAGCACTTCCTCGTCGCGGATCACCGCGCCTATGGTGGTGCCCGGCGGCAGGTGCACCTCGCCGATGCGCTTGCCGATCACCTTGCTCGACTTGGCGTCGCCGTGGGCCACCACCTCGATGGCCTCGGCCGCGCCGCGGCGCAGCGAGTGCACGCTCTCGATGTCGCCGCGGCGCACGTGGGTCAGCAGGGTGCCGATGGTGGCCAGCTGCGGGCTGATGGCGATGTCGATCTCGCCGCCCTGCACCAGGTCGACGTAGGCCGGGTTGTTGATCAGCGTCATCACCTTGCGCGCGCCCAGGCGCTTGGCCAGCAGCGAGGACATGATGTTGGCCTCGTCGTCGTTGGTCAGGGCCAGGAACAGGTCGGTCTCGTTGATGTTCTCTTCCAGCAGCAGGTCGCGGTCCGAGGCGCTGCCCTGGAGCACGATGGTGCTGTCGAGGTTGTCCGACAGGTGCCGGCAGCGCGCCGGGTTCATCTCGATGATCTTCACCTGGTAGCGGTTCTCGATGGCCTCGGCCAGGCGCTCGCCGATGTTGCCGCCGCCGGCGATGATGATCCGCTTGTAGTTCTCCTCCAGCCGGCGCATCTCGCCCATCACCGCGCGGATGTGGGCCTTGGCGGCGATGAAGAACACCTCGTCGTCTGCCTCTATCACGGTGTCGCCCTGGGGGATGATCGGCCGGTTGCGCCGGTAGATGGCGGCGACGCGGGTGTCCGCGTTGGGCATGTGCTCGCGCAGCTGGCGCAGCTCCTGGCCCACCAGCGGGCCGCCGTAGTGGGCCTTGATGCCCACCAGCTGGGCCTTGCCCTCGGCGAAGTCGATCACCTGCAAGGAGCCGGGGTACTCGACCAGGCGCTTGATGTAGTTGGTCACCACCTGCTCGGGGCTGATCAGCACGTCCACCGGGATGGCCTCGTTGTCGAACAGGCCGGTGCGCGTCAGGTAGGCCGCCTCGCGCACCCGGGCGATGCGCGTGGGGGTGTTGAACAGGGTGTAGGCCACCTGGCAGGCGACCATGTTCACCTCGTCGCTGTTGGTCACCGCCACCAGCATGTCGGCGTCGTCGGCGCCGGCCTGGCGCAGCACGGTGGGGAACGAGGCCTTGCCGTGCACGGTGCGGATGTCCAGGCGGTCGTTGAGGTCGCGCAGGCGCTGGCCGTCGGTGTCGACCACGGTGATGTCGTTGGCTTCGCTGGCCAGGTGCTCGGCCAGGGTGCCGCCGACCTGGCCGGCGCCGAGGATGATGATCTTCATGGGGTCGCGCTCGTCCGTGCAGTGCTAGCGGGCAGAGATCTTGATGAGCTTGGCATAGTAGAAACCGTCGTGCCCGCCCTCTTGCGGCAGCAGCTGGCGCCCGTGCGCCTGTTTCAGGCCCCAGGGCCCGGCCAGGTCCAGCTCGCGGGCGCCGGGGGTGCGGGCGAGGAAGGCGGCGATCGACTCGCGGTTCTCCTGCGGCATCACCGAACAGGTGGCGTAGAGCAGGATGCCGCCGACTTCCAGGGTCGGCCACAGCGCGTCCAATAGCTCGCCCTGCAACTGCGCCAGGGCCGGGATGTCCTCGGCGGCGCGGGTCAGCTTGATGTCCGGATGCCGGCGGATGACGCCGGTGGCCGAGCAGGGCGCGTCCAGCAGGATGCGCTGGAACGGCTTGCCGTCCCACCAGGCGCCGGTATCGCGGCCGTCAGCGGCGACCAGCGTGGCATCTAGCCGCAGGCGCTGCAGATTTTCGCGCACGCGCACCAGGCGGCTTTCCTCCAGGTCCACGCCCAGCACGCCGGCCAGGCCCGGTTCGGCCTCCAGCAGGTGGCAGGTCTTGCCGCCGGGGGCGCAGCAGGCGTCGAGCACGCGCTGGCCGGGGGCCAGTTCCAGCAGGTCGGCGGCCAGTTGCGCGGCTTCGTCCTGCACGCTCACCCGGCCTTCGGCGAAGCCCGGCAGCTCGCGCACGTCGCAGGGCTGGGCCAGTTGGATGCCGTCGCGGCTGTAGGCGCAGGGCGTGGCTTCGATGCCGGCGGCCTGCAGCTCGGCCAGGTAATCGTCACGGCTGCCCTGGCGGCGGCTCACCCGCAGGGTCATCGGCGGGTGGGCGTTGTTCGCCGCGCAGACGGCTTCGAACTGCTCCGGCCAGGCCTGTTTCAGCGCCTTCTGCAGCCAGCGCGGGTGGGCCAGGCGCGCGGCCGGGTCGCGGTCGACGTCGGCCAGCAGCACTTCGCCCTCGCGCTGGGCGCGGCGCAGCACGGCGTTGAGCAGGCCCTTGGCCCAGGATTTCTTCAGCTTGTCGGCGCAGCCGACGGTTTCGCCGATGGCCGCGTGGGGCGGAATGCGGGTGTAGAGCAGCTGGTACAGGCCGACCAGCAGCAGCGCCTCGACGTCGCGGTCGCCGGCCTTGAACGGCTTCTGCAGCAGGCGCGCGGCCAGGGCCGCCAGGCGCGGCTGCCAGCGCGCGGCGCCGAAGGCCAGCTCCTGGGTCAGGCCGCGGTCGCGCGGGGCGACCAGCTCCAGCTGCGGCGGCAGCGAGCTGCCCAGCGAGGCGCGGCCGGCGAGCACGGCGGCCAGCGCGCGGGCCGCGGCGAGGCGCGGGCTGAGGCTCATTGGCCGAGCACCAGGCCGCTGGCGAACTGCTCGCGGCGGCTGTTGAACAGGTCGGCGAAGGCCAGCGGCTTGCCGCCGGGCAACTGCACGCGGGTCAGCAGCAGGCTGCCTTCGCCGCAGCCCACCAGCAGGCCGTCACGGCTGGCATCGAGGATTTTCCCCGGCTCGCCCTGGCCCTCGCCCAGGCGAGCGGCCCAGACCTTCAGCGGCTCGCCGTTCAGGGTGGTGTGGCACACCGGCCAGGGGTCGAAGGCGCGCACGGCGCGCTCCAGTTCCACGGCCGGGCGGCTCCAGTCGAGCTTCGCCTCGTCCTTGCTGAGCTTGTGCGCGTAGGTGGCCAGGGCGTCGTCCTGCACCTCGCCCTTGAGCGTGCCTGCGGCCAGGCCGGCGATGGCCTCGACCACCGCCGGCGGGCCCAGGCGCGCCAGGCGGTCGTGCAGGCTGCCGCCGGTGTCCTCGGGACTGATCGGGGTGGCGACCTTGAGCAGCATCGGCCCGGTATCCAGGCCCGCTTCCATCTGCATCACGGTCACGCCGCTTTCCGCATCGCCGGCCTGCACCGCGCGCTGGATGGGCGCCGCGCCGCGCCAGCGCGGCAGCAGCGAGGCATGGCTGTTGATGCAGCCCAGGCGCGGGATGTCCAGCACCGCCTGGGGCAGGATCAGGCCGTAGGCGACCACCACCATCAGGTCCGGCTGTAGCGCGGCCAGTTCGGCCTGGGCTTCGGGATTGCGCAGGGTCGGCGGCTGCAGCACCGGCAGGCCATGCTGCGCGGCGAGCTGCTTGACCGGGCTGGGCATCAGCTTCTGGCCGCGGCCGGCCGGGCGGTCCGGCTGGGTGTAGACGGCGACGATCTCATGCGGCGTATCGAGCAGGGCCTTGAGGTGCTCGGCGGCGAATTCCGGGGTCCCGGCGAAGACGATGCGCAATGCTTGGCTCATGCGTAGGCTCGCTTAAAGAAAAAAGGCTTGCCGGAGCAAGCCTTTGGGGAGGAGGGTGTCAGGCGCGCTGGCGGTGCTGCTTTTCCAGCTTCTTCTTGATCCGGTCGCGCTTGAGGTTGGACAGGTAGTCGACGAACAGCTTGCCGTTCAGGTGGTCGCACTCATGCTGGATGCACACCGCCAGCAGGCCCTCGGCGATTTCCTCGAAGGCCTTGCCGTCGCGGTCCAGCGCCTTGACGCGCACCCGCAGCGGGCGGTCGACGCTCTCGTAGAAGCCGGGCACCGACAGGCAACCCTCCTGGTACTCGCCCATCTCTTCGGTGAGCGCTTCCAGTTCCGGGTTGATGAACACGCGCGGCTCGGACTTGTCCTCGGACAGGTCCATCACCACCACGCGCTTGTGTACGTTCACCTGGGTGGCGGCCAGGCCGATGCCGGGCGCCTCGTACATGGTTTCGAACATGTCGTCGACCAGTTGGCGCACGCTATCGTCGACCACCTCGACAGGCTTGGCGATCGTGCGCAGGCGCGGATCGGGGAATTCGAGGATGTTCAGAATGGCCATATGCGTTTGTGATGCACTTGTGGAATAAAGTAAAAATCGGCTGCTAATATGCTGAGCAGCATCGAAAAACCCTGGAAGGCCCGGTAGGGGCGGCTTTCCGGCGTTTCATGTGTATACATAATAAAGGGATTCACCGCATGAGGAAAACACTACTCGCCGTGCTGCTGCTGGCGGCAGGAAGCATGGCGCAGGGTGCCGTGGAACTCAGGGACGGCCACCCGGACCGCTATACGGTGGTCAAGGGCGACACCCTCTGGGACATCTCCGGCAAGTTCCTGAGCAAGCCCTGGAAGTGGCCGGAGATCTGGCAGGTGAATCCGCAGATTCGCAACCCGCACCTGATCTACCCCGGCGACGTCCTCAGCCTGGTGTACATCGACGGCCAGCCGCGCCTGGTGCTCAACCGCGGCGCCTCCCACGGCACCATCAAGCTGTCGCCCAAGGTGCGCAGCACGCCCATGGCCGAGGCGGTGCCGACCATCCCGCTGGACAAGATCAACGCCTTCCTGCTGTCCAACCGCATCGTCGACAGCGAGGGTGACTTCAGCAACGCCCCCTACATGGTCGCCGGCGATGCCGAGCGCGTGGTCAGCGGCGCCGGCGACCGCGCCTACGCCCGCGGCGACTCCCTGGCCGAGGAAGGCAGCTACGGCATCTTCCGCCAGGGCAAGATCTACTCCGACCCGGACACCAAGGAAGTCCTCGGCGTCGACGCCATGGACGTCGGCAGTGCCCGGGTGACTGCCAAGGAAGACGACATCGCCACCCTCAACCTGACTCGCACCACCCAGGAAGTGCGGCCGGGCGACCGCCTGTTCCCCACCGAGGAACGCGCGGTGACCTCGATCTTCATGCCCAGCGAGCCGAAGACGCCGATCAAGGGCAGCATCATCGACGTGCCGCGCGGCGTCACCCAGATCGGCAAGTACGATGTGGTGACCATCGACAAGGGCAGCCGCGATGGCCTGGAGGAAGGCAACGTGCTGGCCATCTACAAGCTCGGCGAGACGGTGCGTGATCGTGTCAGTGGTGATCTGGTGAAGATTCCCGATGAGCGTTCCGGGCTGGTGATGATTTTCCGTACCTACAATCGTCTCAGCTATGGCTTGGTGCTTACCGCCAATCGTTCGCTGGAAGTGCAGGACAAGGTGCGCAATCCCTGACTTGCGTGCCTGTGTGAAGAGCCCTGCCACCGCGGTAGTGCTGTTCACTTAAGAAAGAATGCCGTTTCTCTGTTTGGGGAAACGGCATTTTTCATATGGGGTGGGGGATGGCTTGGCTCGCGAGCTTTGATCCTTTGCACCCAACCTAACCCCGTCATTCCCGCGAACGCGGGACGCGGGAATGACGAGGGTGGAGTTAGGCGTTTCAGGATGACTCCAAACTCCCCACCCACTCCGAACAGCCCCCTCTCCCGCTTGCGGGAGAGGGCTGGGGAGAGGGTTACGGACTCCCCCCATGCACCTCTGCCAGACCTCGCTCCCTGAACCACGGTGCATTGGCCAACGGCGGATAACCGCGAACGGTTATCCGCCCTACGTTCCCGCCTTCGCAAGAACGACGAGGTAGAAGGATGGTGCCTGACTCCCCGGCCACTCCGAACAGCCCCCTCTCCCTCCGGGAGAGGGCTGGGGTGAGGGGCGGAGCCAGGCTTGGCCACCTCCGATGAACCAACACATCGCTTGAATCAACAACATTGCTGCCACGACGGCGTTCTTCGTCTCTGCCGGCCGGATCTTCCGAAGCGTCCGGCAGGCGGCGGCCGGCGGACGCGGCATAGTCGGGGTTCCCGCCAACGCGCCAAGGACTGCCGCCATGCCCCGCCAACCCTCCCCCGCCGAACTGGAAGCCCGCCTGCGCCTGCACGCCCTGCCCGAACTGGGGCCGCGGCGCTTCGCCGCCCTGCTGGCGGCCTTCGGCAGCGCCTCCGCCGCCCTCAGCGCGCCCGCCGCGGCCTGGCGCTCCCTCGGGCTGCCGGCGGCCAGCGCCGAGGCGCGGCGCAGTGAGGCCACCCGCCAGGCGGCGGCCGAAGCTCTGCGCTGGCTGGAAGGGCCCGAGCGGCACCTGCTGATGTGGGACGCCGAGGACTACCCCGCGCTGCTGGCGGAGCTGAGCGATGCGCCGCCGCTGCTGTTCGTCGAGGGTGCCCGCGCGGCCCTGGGCCGGCCGCAACTGGCGGTGGTCGGCAGCCGCCGCGCCAGCCGTCCGGGGCTGGACACCGCCCGCGCCTTCGCCCGCAGCCTGGCCGGCGGCGGCTTCGCCATCACCAGCGGGCTGGCCCTGGGCATCGACGGCGCCGCCCACGAAGGCGCGCTGGAGGCCGGTGGCGTCACCCTGGCGGTGCTCGGCACGGGCCTGCAATGCCTGTATCCCCGACGGCACCTGGGGTTGGCGCGGCGCATCGTCGAGGGCGGCGGCGCGCTGCTGTCCGAACTGCCGCTGGACAGCCCGCCGCAACCGGGCAACTTCCCGCGGCGCAACCGCATCATCAGCGGTCTGTCCCTGGGTGTGCTGGTGGTGGAAGCCAGCCCGGCCAGCGGCTCGCTGATCACCGCGCGGCTGGCCGCCGAGCAGGGCCGTGAGGTCTATGCCATTCCCGGCTCCATCCACCACCCCGGCGCGCGCGGCTGCCACGAGCTGATCCGCCAGGGCGCCACCCTGGTGGAGCGCATCGACGACATCCTCGAAGGCCTGAGCGGCTGGACCGCCGAAGCGCCCGCCAGCGAACCGGCCCCACAGCCGCAGACGCACCCACTGCTGGACCTGCTGCGCGCCGCCCCGCAGGGCAGCGAGGCGCTGGCCGCCGGCAGTGGTTGGGCGCTGCCACAGGTGTTGGCGGCGCTGACCGAGCTGGAGCTGGAAGGCAAGGTGGCCTGCGAGGCCGGCGTCTGGGTGCATCGCGGCGGCTGAGCACGTAAACTGCCGCGCAATCGTTATTTCCCCGGAGTTTGCCGATGATCAGCAGCTGGCGTGTGCAGCGTGTGGCCAGGATAGTGCGCGAGGGCGGCGTCATCGCCTACCCGACCGAAGCCGTCTGGGGCCTGGGCTGCGACCCCTGGAACGAGGATGCCGTCTACCGCCTGCTGGCCATCAAGGCGCGGCCGGTGGAGAAGGGCCTGATCCTGGTGGCCGACAACATCCGCCAGTTCGACTTCCTGCTCGCCGACCTGCCGCAGGAATGGCAGGACCGCCTGGGCGCCACCTGGCCGGGCCCGAACACCTGGCTGGTGCCGCACCAGGGGCGCCTGCCGGAGTGGATCACCGGCCAGCACGACAGCGTGGCCCTGCGCGTCAGCGAACACCCGCTGGTGCGCGAACTCTGCGCGCTGACCGGCCCGCTGGTATCCACTTCGGCCAACCCCGCCGGGCGCCCAGCGGCGCGCTCGCGGCTGCGGGTGGAACAGTACTTCCGCGGCGAGCTGGACGGCGTGCTCGACGGCAAGCTCGGCGGCCGGCGCAACCCCAGCGTGATCCGCGACCTGGTCAGCGGCCGGACGGTGCGTCCGGCCTGACCTCGACGCTGCCCCGTACGTAGGGCGTATAACCGTTCGCGGTTATACGCCGCTACACCAACCTGATGCCCGGCTTCTCGGTCGAGCCCGAAGCGCTCTGCAACAGGCGCTCCGTGCCCAGCTCCGAAGCGCGCCCGGACCAAGGCCAAACGGCGTATAACGCGGAGCGTTATACGCCCTACCCAGGCCCGCCCGCCGCTGGTCAAGGCAACAGAATGGTCGACCCCGTAGTCCGCCGCGCCGCCAGTTCGGTCTGCGCCTTGGCCGCGTCGGCCAGGGCGTAGCGCTGGTTGATCTCCACCTTGACCTTGCCCGAGACGAGCATGCCGAACAGGTCCTCGGCCATCGCCTGCAGGCGCTCCGGGGTGTTGGCGTAGCCGAACAGCGTCGGCCGGGTGACGAACAGCGAGCCCTTCTGCGCCAGGATGCCCAGGTTGATGCCGTCCACCGGGCCCGAGGCGTTGCCGAAGCTGACGATCAGCCCGCGCGGGGCGGCGCAGTCCAGGGAGATCGGCCAGGTGTCCTTGCCCACCGAGTCGTAGACCACCGGGCACTTCTTGCCGTCGGTGAGCTGCAGCACGCGCTCCGCCACGTTTTCCTGGCTGTAGTCGATGGTCGCCCAGGCGCCGTGGGCCTTGGCTAGCTCCGCCTTGGCGGCCGAGCCGACGGTGCCGATCAGTTTCACCCCCAGGGCCTTGGCCCACTGGCAGGCGATCAGCCCGACGCCGCCGGCGGCCGCGTGCCAGAGCACGGTCTGGCCGGGCTGGGCGTTGTAGGTCTGGCGCAGCAGGTACTGCACGGTCAGGCCCTTGAGCATCACCGCCGCGGCGGTCTCGAAATCGATGGCGTCGGGCAGCTTCACCACGTTGGCCGCCGGCAGCACGTGCAGTTCGCTGTAGGCGCCCAGCGGGCCGGTGGCGTAGCCGACGCGGTCGCCGACCTTGACGTTGCTCACCTCGCTGCCCACCGCTTCCACCTCGCCGGCGCCCTCGGTGCCCAGCCCGGAGGGCAGCGCCGGGGCGGGATAGAGGCCGCTGCGGAAGTAGTTGTCGATGAAGTTCAGGCCGATGGCGCGGTTGCGTACGCGGACTTCCTTCGGGCCCGGCTCGGCGGGGGTGTAGTCGAGGTATTCGAGGACTTCGGGGCCGCCGGTGCGGGCGAACTGGATGCGCTTGGCCATGTCGATCTCCTGCTGCATGCGGCGCCGGAGGGGTCGGCGCCGCGTTGGGAAAAGTCTTTCATCCAAGCCGCCTTGTTGACCGCCGTCAAGCATGGCATGGCGGCCGGGAATGCTATGCTTGCGCCCCTCTCCCGGCCTGCAGCCCCGGCGCCGCAAGGCTTTCCCGCTCCAAGGTGATCCCGTGACCGACCGTATCCAGGCCGTGAAGGCCTACCTGCTCGACCTGCAAGACCGCATCTGCACCGCACTCGAAGCCGAGGACGGCGGCGCCCGCTTCATCGAGGACGCCTGGGAGCGTCCGGCCGGCGGCGGTGGCCGCACCCGGGTGATCGGCGATGGCGCGCTGATCGAGAAGGGCGGGGTGAACTTCTCCCACGTGTTCGGCGCCGGCCTGCCGCCATCGGCCAGCGCGCACCGCCCGGAACTGACCGGGCGCGGCTTCCAGGCCCTGGGCGTGTCGCTGGTGATCCACCCGCGCAACCCGCACGTGCCGACTTCCCACGCCAACGTGCGCTTCTTCATCGCTGAGAAGGAAGGCGAAGAGCCGGTGTGGTGGTTCGGCGGCGGCTTCGACCTGACGCCCTACTACGCCCACGAGGAAGACTGCGTGCACTGGCACAAGGTCGCCCGCGAGGCCTGCGCGCCCTTCGGCGAGGACGTCTACCCGCGCTACAAGGAGTGGTGCGACCGCTACTTCCACCTCAAGCACCGCAACGAGCCGCGCGGCATCGGCGGCCTGTTCTTCGACGACCTGAACCAGTGGGACTTCGACACCAGCTTCGCCTTCCTGCGCGCCATCGGCGACGCCTACATCGAGGCCTACCTGCCCATCGTGCGCAAGCGCAAGGCCCAGGCCTGGACCGAGCAGCAGCGCGAGTTCCAGGAGTTCCGCCGCGGCCGCTACGTGGAGTTCAACCTGGTCTACGACCGCGGCACCCTGTTCGGCCTGCAGTCCGGCGGGCGCACCGAGTCGATCCTCATGTCGCTGCCGCCGCAGGTGCGCTGGGGCTACGACTGGAAGCCCGAGCCGGGCAGCGAAGAGGCGCGGCTGACCGAGTATTTCCTCCAGGATCGCGATTGGCTCGCCGGCCATTGATGGGTATCGCCTAGGCTCAACGCCATCCTACGAGTGCGTGCGTAGGATGGCGTTGAGCGCAGCGAAACCCATCGTCACACTCCCCCACAAGAAGAAACTTCCTCCAGGAATTCCCATGGACCGCTATTGCGTCTTCGGCAACCCCATCGGCCACAGCAAGTCGCCGCTGATCCACCGCCTGTTCGCCGAGCAGACCGGCCAGGTGCTCACCTACGACGCCCAGCTGGCGCCGCTGGACGACTTCGCCGGGGCCGCCCGCGCGTTCTTCGCCGAGGGCCTGGGCGCCAATGTCACCGTGCCCTTCAAGGAAGACGCCTACCGCCTGTGCGGTGAACTCACCGAGCGCGCCCGCCGCGCCGGCGCGGTGAACACGTTGAAGAGGCTCGACGACGGCCGCCTGCTGGGCGACAACACCGATGGCGCCGGGCTGACCCGCGACCTGGTGGTGAACAACGGCGTGGCGCTCAAGGGCCGCCGCGTGCTGGTGCTGGGCGCCGGCGGCGCGGTGCGCGGCATCCTCGAACCCTTCCTGGCCGAGGGCCCGGCGGCGCTGGTGGTGCTCAACCGCACCGCGGCCAAGGCCGAGCAGCTGGCCCGCGAGTTCGCCGACCTGGGCCCGGTGCGCGCCGGCGGCTTCGACCTGCGCGACGAACCCTTCGACCTGATCGTCAACGGCACCTCGGCCAGCCTGGCCGGCGAGCTGCCGCCCATCGACGCGGCGCTGATCCGTCCGGGGCACACCGTCTGCTACGACATGATGTACGGCAAGGAGCCGACCGCCTTCAACCGCTGGGCCGCCGAGCATGGCGCGGCGCGCTGCATCGATGGCCTGGGCATGCTGGTGGAGCAGGCGGCGGAGGCCTTCGTGCTGTGGCGCGGCGTGCGGCCGGATTCGCGGCCGGTGCTGGACGAACTGCGGCGGCAATTGGCCGGCTAGGCTCTTCGTAGGAGCGAGCTTGCTCGCGAACGGTGCTCACCGGGAACGCTGGTGCTGGGTGGAGCGCCGTCCCCTCTCCCCAACCCTCTCCCTGAAGGGAGAGGGGGCTGTCCGGAGCGTGCTGCTAGCTCGAAGCTCGCCGGTAACGTAGGGCGTATAACCGTTCGCGGTTATACGCCGCTTAACCGGTCTCATCGCTCACTCCGAGGCTGAACTTTGCGCGCTCTGGGGCCACGGCCAATCGGCGCATAACGCCTTAGGCGTTATGCGCCCTACTCCACCCGCAATACCGCGCCTTCGCCCATCTGCCGCGCCAATTCCTCGCGGACCCTCGGCCGCGCATGGCGCAGCACCAGGTGCCGCCCCTCGCCGGCCAGCCGGCGGGCTTCCTGCTGCAGCATGTGCGCCCCGGCGAAGTCGATGAAATTCACGTGCCTGGCATCCAGCACCAGGCGCCGGCCCTGGCTGGCCTGGATCAGGCGCTGCAGGTAGTCGCAGGCGCCGAAGAAGATCGAGCCTTCCACCCGCAGCACTTCCTCCTCGCTGGCCTGCCAGCGTTCCACCCGTGGCTGCGAGGTGCGCCGCAGGTAGAGCAGCAGCGAGGCCAGCACGCCCAGGTAGATGGCGTTCTGCAGCGGTAGCAGCAGGGTCGCCGCGGCGGTCAGGGCCATCACTGCGAACTCGCTGCGGCTGCCACGCCAGAGGGCGCGCAGGGCCGGGCGGTCGACCAGGCCCCAGGCGATCAGCAGGATGCCGCCGGCCATGGCCGGCAGCGGGATGTGGGTGATCAGCCCGGCGCCGGCCACCGCCAGCACGGCGACCCAGGCGGCGGAGAACACCCCGGCCAGCGGTGTGCGCGCGCCGGCTTCGAGGTTGAGCCCGGAGCGGGTGAAGGAGCCCGCCGAGAGGCTGCCGGAGAACCACGGGCCGACCAGGTTGGACAGGCCCTGGGCGCGGATTTCCTGGTTGGCGTCCAGCACCTGCTGGCTGCGCGCGGCCAGGGCGCGGGCGATGGACAGGCTGGTGACCAGGCCGAGCAGGCCGCAGGCCAGGGCCCCGGGCAGCAGCGCGGCGATGCCGGCCGCATCGACTTGCAGCGGGCTGAACGGCGGCAGCGCGCTGGCGAAGGCCTGCACCCGCGCCACGCCGCCGAACCATGCGGGCAGCGCCCAGACCGTCAGGCTGGCCACCAGCAGGCCGAACATCAGCGTCGGCCAGCGCGGCCGCAGCCAGCGGCACAGCAGGCTCGCCGCCAGGCTGAGCAGGCCGATGGCCAGGGACGCCGGCTCGCACTCGCCCAGCCGCGCCAGCAGCAGGCGCGTGCCGTCCAGGGCGCTGCCGCGGCTGTGCACTTCCACGCCGAGCAGGTACGGCAACTGGCCCAGGGCGATGACCAGCGCCGCGCCCAGGGTGAAGCCGAGCATCACCGAGTGCGAGACGAAGTTCAGCAGCACCCCGGCGCGCATCGCGCCCAGGGCCCATTGCAGGATGCCGGCGAGGAAGGTCAGCAGCAGCACGTACTGGATGAACGTCTCGCTGCCCGGCGGCGCCAGGGGCGCCACCGTGGCGTAGAGCACCACCGAGATGGCCGCGGTGGGCCCGCCGACCATGTGCCTGGAGGAGCCCCACAGGCAGGCCACCACCACCGGCAGCATGGCCGCGTACAGGCCGTACTGCGGCGGCAGCCCGGCGATCAGCGCGTAGGCGATGGACTGCGGCAGGGCCAGCACCGCGCCGGCCAGGCCGACCCAGGCCTCCCGCGCCATCGCCCGCGGGCCGAGGCCCGGCAGCCAGGCGAGGAACGGCAGCAAGCGATACAGGCGCTCCATCGGCGGTCAGAGCTTGGCCTGCACGGCGGCCAGGGCGTCGCCGCCGTCGCGGCTCTTCACCCCGTCCAGCCACTTGCCCAGGGCCTGCGGGTTGGCCTTGATCCAGGCCTTCACCGCATCGGCGTTCTTCACGTTCTTCTCCAGCACCCCGGCCATGATGGCGTTCTCCATCTTCAGGTCGAAGCTCAGGTTGGCCAGCAGCTTGGCGCTGTTCGGGCACTGCTGGGCGTAGCCGTTGCGGGTGACGGTGTAGACGCTGCCGGTGCTGCCGAAGTACTTCTCGCCGCCGGCCAGGTACTTCATGTCGTACTTCACGTTCATCGGGTGCGGCGTCCAGCCGAGGAAGACGATCCAGCGCTCGCGCTTAACCGCCCGGCTGACCTCGGCGAGCATCGCCTGCTCGCTGGACTCCACCAGCTTCCAGTCGCCCAGGCCGAACTCGTTGCCGCCGATCATCTTCTGGATCGACAGGTTGGCCGGCGCGCCCGAGCCGATGCCGTAGACCTTGTGGTTGAACTGGTCGGCGTGCTTCTGCAGGTCGGCGAAGTTCTTCACCCCGGCGTCGTAGACGTAGGTCGGCACGGCCAGGGTGAACTCGGTGCCCTCCAGGTTCTTCGCCAGTTGCGTGACCTGGCCGCTGGCGATGAACTGGTCGTGGAAGCCCTGCTGCGCTGGCATCCAGTTGCCGAGGAAGGCGTCCACCTGGCCATCGCTCAGGCCGCCGTAGGTGATCGGCACCGAGAGGGTGTCGACCTTGGCCTGGTAGCCGAGGCTATCGAGCAGGAAGCTGGCCACGCCGTTGGTCACGGCGATGTCGGTCCAGCCCGGATCGGCCAGTTTCACCGTGGCGCAGGCTTCGTCCTCGGCCTGCGCGGCCTGGCCGGCCAGCACCATGGTGGTGGCCAGCAGCAATGCACTTAACTTGGTCATGCTTATCTCCCCTCGGCTTTTCTGGTTGTGGTTATCAGGGTCTGGGATAGCGGGCGCGGCGCTCCAGGTCGTCCAGGTCGATGTGGTTGCGCATGTATTGCTGGCTGGCATCGACGAACGGCTGGTGGTCCCAGCTGGTCAGCCTGCCGCGCTGCAAGGCGTCGGCGACGAAGCGCCGGCGGCGCTGGCTGGCCAGCACGCGGGCGGTGATCGCCGGGATGTCCCAACGCTGCCGGGCCTCGGCCAGGAAGGCGTCGAACAGCTCGCGGTGCGCCGCGGAGCCGGCCAGGTTCTCCAGCTCGCGCGGGTCGTTCTTCAGGTCGTAGAGCAGGCACGGGTCCTGTTCGGAATAGACGAACTTGTAGTCGCCGCGACGGATCATCATCAGCGGGCTGAGGGTGCCTTCGGCGGTGTATTCGCCGATCACCTCGTCGTGCCCGCCCTGGCCCCGCAGGTGCGGCAGCAGCGAGCGGCCGTCCAGCTCCAGGTCCGCCGGCAGTTCGCCGCCGGCCAGTTCCACCAGGGTCGGCAGCAGGTCGAGGGTGGACACCGACTCGGCCACATGGCGCGCGGCGAAGCGGCCCGGCGCGTGGATCAGCATGGGCACGCGGGCGGCCATCTCGAACCAGTGCATCTTGTACCAGAGGCCGCGCTCGCCAAGCATGTCGCCGTGGTCGCCGGAGAACACCACCAGGGTGTTCTCGGCCAGGTCGCATTCCTCCAGGGTCCTGAGCAGCGCGCCGATCTGCGCGTCGACGTAGCTGCAGGCGCCGAAGTAGGCGCGGCGGGCGTCGCGGATCTTCTCCGGCGGCAGCGGCTTGCCCCACAGGTCGATGACCTTGAGCAGGCGCTGGGAGTGCGGGTCCTGTTCGTGCTGCGCCAGTTCCACCGACGGCAGCGGGATGTCCTCGTCGCGGTACAGGTCCCAGTACTCGCGGGGGATGGTGTAGGGGTCGTGGGGGTGGGTCATGGAGACGGTCAGGCAGAACGGCTGCTCGGCGTGCTCGCGGACATGGTCGTAGAGGTACTGGCGCGCTTTGAACACCACTTCGTCGTCGAAATCCAGCTGGTTGGTGCGCACGCAGGGCCCGGCCTGCAGCACCGAGGACATGTTGTGGTACCAGCTCGGGCGCACCTCCGGCTCGTCCCAGTTCACCGCCCAGCCGTAGTCGGCCGGGTAGATGTCGCTGGTCAGGCGTTCCTCGTAGCCGTGCAGCTGGTCCGGGCCGCAGAAGTGCATCTTGCCCGACAGCGCCGTGCGGTAGCCCAGGCGGCGCAGGTGGTGGGCGTAGGTGGGGACGTCGGCGGCGAAGTCGGCGGCGTTGTCCCAGGCGCCGATCTTCGTCGGCAGCTGGCCGCTGACCAGGGTGAAGCGCGAGGGCGCGCACAGCGGGCTGTTGCAGTACGCCGAATCGAACACCACGGCCTGTTCGGCCAGGCGCATCAGGTTGGGCATGCGGATCGGCGAGGCGGCGTCGTGCAGCGGCAGCAGCGGCGCGGCCATCTGGTCGGCCATGATGAAGAGAATGTTCGGGCGTGGCATGGCGAGGCTTATCCTATGCACGGTTGTTATGGAATAGTGCGTGGCAGCAGTGTCACGCCGCACCGGCAGGGGGTAAACCGCATGGCCATACATGCTTCGGATAACGTCAGCTTATGGGTGGCGAACCCATGAGCCTGCCCCTGGAACTGCTCCGCGTGTTCGAGTGTGCGGCCCGCGAGCAGGGCTTCACCGCGGCTGCCGCCGAACTGGGCAGCAGCCAGCCGGCGGTGAGTCAGCAGATCAAGCGCCTGGAGAAGTTGCTCGGCACACGTCTGTTCGACCGGGTGCACCGCGGGATCGTTCTGACGGAAAGCGGCCAGTTGCTGCTGCGCCACGTGCAGGCCGGGCTGGCGGAACTGGAGGCCGGGGTCGAGGCGGTCAGCGCCCGGCGCACCCAGGAGGTGCTGCAGGTGGCCACCGACTTCGCCTTCGCCGCCTACTGGCTGATGCCGCGCCTGCCGCGCTTCCGCCAGCTGCACCCGGAACTGGACGTCAGCCTGCTGAGCAGCGAGCGCAGCCCCAGCAGCCTGCGCAGCGACGTGGACGTGGCCATCGCCTTCGGCGACGGGCGCTTCAAGCATGGCGAGCCGCTGCTGCTGTTCGGCGAGGAAGTCTTCCCGGTGTGCAGTCCGCGCCTGCTGGGCGAACGCCAGGCGCCGCTGCCGCTGGAGGAGCTGCAGCGCCTGCCGCTGCTGCACCTGAAGCCCGAGGCCCACAGCCGCTGGTTCGACTGGCCGGGGCTGTTCCGCGCCCTGGAGCTGCCGCGCCCGCCGGAGGCTGCCGGGCTACGCTTCGACAACTACACGCTGCTGGTGCAGGCGGCCATCGCCGGCCAGGGCGTGGCCATCGGCTGGCGCCACCTGGTCGACGAACTGCTGGAGCAGGGGTTACTGTGCCGGCCCATCCGCGAGAGCGCCGCCTCGCGCTACGGCTATTACGCCGTGCTGCCCGAGCGCAAGCGCCGCGCCCGCCTGCTGCAGCCCTTCGTCGACTGGCTGCGCGCCGAACTGGAACAGGACCCATGAACGAGATCCACGGCTACCACGCCCACGTCTACTACGATGCCGACAGCCTGGAGCAGGCCCGCCAGCTGTGCGAGGAGGCGGTGCGCCTGTTCGGCGTGAAGATGGGCCGCATGCACCAGCGTCCGGTCGGCCCGCACCCGGACTGGAGCTGCCAGCTGGCCTTCGGCAACGACGCCTTCGCCGCCGTGGTGCCCTGGCTGGCGCTGCACCGCGATGGCCTGGTGGTGTTCATCCACCCGGACACCGGCGACGACCTGCGCGACCATCGCGACCACGCCATCTGGATGGGCGCGGTGCGGCCGCTGGACCTGTCGCTGTTCGGTTGAGTTCGATAATGATTCTCGATTCGGTGTATGCTTGCCCGCTTTACCGGCGGCCCGCCCACGGCGGGCCGGCATTCCAGGGTATCGCGGTCATCATGCGGCGTTTCGCCTCCTCCCACCTCCTGCAGAGCTTCCAGGCGCACTATGCGGACCTGCTGCGCTTCCTCGCCCGCCGCCTGGGCGACAACCAGCGCGCCGCCGACGTCGCCCAGGACACCTGGCTGCGCCTGGCCGACCAGGCCCCGGAAGCCGAAGTGCAGGACCCGCGCGCCTACCTGTTCCGCGTGGCCGGCAACCTGGCCATCGACAACCTGCGCCGCGAAGGCCGGCTGGCCGAGCTGCACGTGGAGGAGACGGCGGCCAACGAGGTCAGCGACCCCGGCGCCGGCCTGGAGCGCAACCTGCTGGCCCGCGAGGCCCTGGAACAGCTCGACGCCGCCCTCGACCAGCTGCCGCCCAAGGCCCGCCAGGCGCTGCTGATGAACCGCCTGGACGGCCTGACCCACGCGCAGATCGCCCGCCGCCTCGGCGTTTCCGAAAGCATGGTGGGCAAGTACATCGTCCAGGCCATGCGCCATTGCCGCGACCACCTGCAACAGCGGGAGGCGCAGCCATGAGCCGCCGGGACCTGGAGAACCAGGCCATCGACTGGCTGGTGGAACTGCATTCCGGCCGCGTCGAGGCCGGCCGCCGCAGCGCGTTCGCCCAATGGCGCGCGCAGAGTCCCGAGCACGAAAGCGCCGCGCGCAGCGCCGAGGCACTGTGGGGCGCCCTGCCGGCCACCCGCACGGCGCGCCGCCACCGCCTGCTGCGCCCGCGCCGCCTCGTCGCTGTGGCAGCGGCCGCCTGCGTCGCCGCGCTGGCCGTGGCGCTGGCGCTGCCCACGCCGGTGGCGGGCCTGTACGCCGACTACGCCACCCGCACCGGCGAGCGGCGGATGATCGAGCTGGCCGACGGCAGCCGCGTCTGGCTGAACAGCGCCAGCGCGCTGTCGGTGGACTTCTCCGCCAGCCGTCGGAGCCTGCACTTGTATGGCGGCGAGGCGCTGTTCGAAGTGGCCAAGGACGCGCAGCGACCCTTCGTGGTGCACGCCGGTGACGGCGAAGTCACCGCCGTGGGCACCCGCTTCGACGTCGACAGCCGCGGCCCGGAAGTGCAGGTGGCGGTCAGCGAGGGCGTGGTGCGGGTGGAGGCCGGCGGCAAACCGGCAGTCCGCCTGGCCGCCGGCGAGCGCCTGGCCTATCGCGGGGAAGCCGCCCCCGGCCCGGTGCAGCCGCTGGACCTGGACAGCGCCAGCGCCTGGCAGCGCGGCAAGCTGATCTTCAACCAGCGCCCGTTGGGCGAAGTGCTGGCGGAACTGGAGCGCTACCTGCCGGGGCGCATCCTGCTGACCGATGCCAGCTTGCGGCGGCACGAGGTGAGTGGGGTGTTCGATCTGGACGATCCCGATGCGCTGTTGCAGACGTTGCAGCGGTTGCAGCCGGTGCGGGTGACGCGGTTGCCTTGGTTGGTGGTGGTTAGGCCGGTTTCTTCGTAGGGGCTGGAGAGCGCCCTCTCCCTAACCCTCGGCTGCGCGCCCCGCCCTGAAGGGAGAGGGGACCGTTGGGCATGCGCTGATATTTCGGCGTTAGCCGGCTGGTACCGAGTATCCGGCTAACACCAGATCCTTTCTCGGCACGGACAAGCCCCCTCTCCCTTCAGGGAGAGGGCTGGGGAGAGGGTGCGGAGTCAAACCGAAGCACCCAGGCCGCCTGGAAACTCCGTTCGCGAGCAAGCTCGCTCCTACAAAATACAAAACCAGACCCCGCGCAAAAATTTTTCCCTCCCCCACTGCAAGATCGCCCATCCCGTTTCGTCGTAGGCATGAACGCGAAGAATTCCCAACAAACGCGCCCTGCCCACAAGAACGGAAACCCCCGCATGCATCACCGCCTCTCCCCGCTGTACCGCGCCCTGGCCCTCGCCGCCCTGCTCGGCGGCGCCAGCCCCCTGGCCCTGGCTGCCGAGGACGTCGAGCTGCACATCGCGCCGCGCAGCCTGGACAGCGCCCTGACGCAGTTCGCCGACCAGGCCGGGCTGCACCTGCTGTTCAACTCCGAGGACGTCCAGGGCCTGAAGAGCCCCGGCCTGGACGGCCGCTACAGCCGCGAGGAGGCGCTGGACAAGCTGCTTTCCGGCAGCGGCATGCGCTGGAGCTTCAGCGACGAGCGCACCGTGCTGCTGCAGCGCGAGAAGGCCGCCGGCGGCGAGCCGCTGAGCATGGCGCCGACGCAGATCAGCGTGGCCGCGCGCACACCCACCGACATCAGCTCCATCCCCGGCACCGTCTGGGTGGTAGACCAGGCCCAGCTGCGCGAACAGCTGGACACCGGCGTCAGCCTCAAGGAAGCCGTGGGCAAGCTGGTCCCCGGCCTCGACCTGGCGCCGGAAGGCCGCACCAACTACGGCCAGAACATGCGCGGGCGCAACGTGCTGGTGATGATCGACGGCGTCAGCCAGAACAGCTCCCGCGGCCTGTCGCGGCAGTTCGACAGCATCTCGCCGTTCAACGTCGAGCGCATCGAAGTGCTCTCCGGCGCCAGCGCCATCTACGGCGGCGGCGCCACCGGCGGCATCATCAACATCATCACCAAGAAGGGCGCGCCCGGTGCTGCCCGCTTCGAAAGCCAGCTGGGCGCCAGCAGCGGTTTCAACAACAGCGACGACCTCTCCACCCGCCTGGCCCAGTCGGTCAGCGGCGGCAGCGACCGGCTGAGCGGGCGCCTGGGCGTTTCCGCCGAGAAGAACGAAGCCTTCTACGACGGCGCCGGCAACCAGATCTTCATCGACAACACCCAGACCGACCTGCAGTACAACCGCACCGTCGACGTCATGGGCAACCTCACCGCGCAGTTCACCGACGAGCAGAGCCTGGACCTGCTGGCCCAGTACTACGACTCGGGCAACGACGGCAGCACCGGCATCTACTTTCCTCACCTGAACCACAAGGCGCCCTCGGACCTGGACGACGCGCAGATCCGCAGCGGCATGGACACCGACCTGGAGCCGCAGACGCGCCGCCTGCTGCTCAACGCCAACTACCACCACGCCAACCTGCTGGACCAGGACTTCTACCTGCAGGCCTACTACCGCAAGGAGGACGACAACTTCTACCCCTTCCCCTACTACAACGCCGGCAAGCCGGCCGGCAGCACCGGCGTGTACTTCGCCGCCTCGCAGCAGAACTTCGAGGTCAGCGGCCTCAAGGGCCTGTTCAGCAAGCAGTGGGACAAGCTGAAGCTCACCTACGGCGTGGACCTGGACCACGAGCGCTTCAACGCCGAGCAGAAGACCTTCGACCAGCTGGTCTCCTCGGAAAGCGGCGGCCTCGACCTGAGCACCGCCAGCAGCGCGCCGCGCTACCCCAGCTACGTGGTCGACGGCCTGTCGTTCTACGGCCAGCTGGACTACAAGCTGACCGACGCCCTGACCCTCTCCGGCGGCGCGCGGCACCAGAAGATGGACGTCGAGGTCGACGACTTCAAGGGCGTGCCCGGCGGCAACAACGACTACCAGGTCAACCTGTTCAACCTCGGCGCCATCTACGACTTCCACAACGGCCACCAGCTGTGGGGTAACTACAGCGAAGGCTTCGACCTGCCCGACCCGGCCAAGTACTACGGCAAGCCCGGGCTCTCGGTGGACAACAACCCGCTGGCCGGCATCAAGAGCCGCCAGGTCGAGCTGGGCTGGCGCTATGCGGACATGGACTGGCAGGCGCAGACGGCGGTGTACTACATCTGGTCCGACAAGGTGATCACCACCGACCAGGCCACCCTGACCATCGACGTGGTCGACCAGAAGAGCCGCGACTTCGGCTTCGAGGGCGCGCTGACGCGCTACTTCCAGAACGGCTGGCAGGGCGGCACCACCCTGCACCTGGTGCGTTCCGAGGAAGAGGACGCCGACGGCGACTGGATCAAGCGCGACGCGCGCTATGCCTCGCTGTCCAAGGCCACCGCCTTCGTCGGCTGGAACGATGAGCTGAACAGTGCACGCCTGCAGGCCAACCACGCCATGAGCCTGAAGGACGATGCCGACCACGAGATCGACGGCTACACCACCTTCGACCTGATGGGGGAACGCAAGACGGGCTTCGGCACCTTCAGCGCGGGCATCCAGAACCTGCTGGACCGCGAGTACAGCACCGTGTGGGGGCAGCGGGCGACGCTGTTCTATTCGCCGACCTACGGGCCGGCCTACCTGTACGACTACCAGGGCCGCGGGCGCACCTTCACCCTGGGCTGGCGCATGGAGTACTGAGGGGGCTCACGCCGCGCGGGATTCCTCGCGCGGCGCGTCCAGGTGGGTGTGCAGGCTGAGGGCGTGGTGCTGGAGGATTTCTCCCAGCAGCTGTTGCAGCGGCAGTTCCAGGTAGGCCTGTAGGCTTTGCGCATCGGCCCAGCGGCCGCGCAGGCGCCAGAAGTCGCTGCTGGTGGCCGGCAGCAGCACCTCGTAGGACTGGCAACCGGGCAACTGGTGCGCGGCGCTGATCAGGCGGTCGAGCAGCTGCGCCAGCTCGGCCTCGTGGCCGGGGCGTGAGCGGATCAGCAGGTGGTGTTCGAGCGGTTGTCGAATGGCCATGAGAGATCTCCTCCTGTCCCGGGCGCTGGAATGGGGGCTCGGCCCGGTTGTGCCAGAGTAGGAGACGGGCGTCTGCGGGCGGTAGACGGATGCTGTCGGCTTCTTGCCTGATCCTGCGTCATCCGCGCCGCCTTGCCCGAAGCGGCGGATTCCCTAGTCTGGCTGGCATGATGGGGGCTTCCCACGGCGGTTGGCTTGTACGATCCTGCCGATTGCTTGCCCGATCCTCCAGCGTCCGTCGTCCTGTCACACTTCCCGCGTGTGCCCGGGCGTAAGCTGGACGCCGCCACTCTCGGAGGCCCCCGTATGTCGCAGCCCCACGACCCCGTCGCCGCCAGCCGCCAGGAACTGGCCGACATCATCGAGCGCCACTGCAATGGCGTCTCCGGCGTCCACGACACCGCCGTCGAATCGCTGTCGCTGGCGCGCCTGGAGCAGCCCAGCGAAGGCCGCATGCCCACCCTGTACCGCCCGGCGCTGTGCGTCATCGCCCAGGGCAGCAAGGAAATCCGCGTCGGCCCGGAAATCTACCGTTACGACGAGCTCAACCTGCTGGTGGTCTCGGTGACCCTGCCGGTGTGCGGCCAGGTGGTCGACGCCTCGCCGGACAAACCCTACCTGTCGCTGCGCCTGGACATCGACCCGGGCGAACTGACGCGGCTGATCGCCGACGCCGGCCTGGCCGGCAGCACCCCGCGCCCGGCCAGCCGCGGCATCTACCTGCAGCGCCTGGACACCTCGGTGCTCGACGCCCTGCTGCGGCTGATGCGCTTGCTCGACAGCCCGCGCGACATCGCCATGCTGGCGCCGCTGTACATCCGCGAAATCCTCTACCGCCTGCTGCGCGGGCCCCAGGGCCACCTGCTGCACGACCTGGCGATGACCGACAGCCAGACGCACCGGGTGACCCGCGCCATCGAATGGCTCAACCGCAACTTCGACAAGGCCCTGCGCATCGACGACCTGGCCCGCGAGGTCAACCTCAGCGCATCGACCCTGCACCACCGCTTCAAGGAAGTCACCGCGCTCAGCCCGCTGCAGTACCAGAAGCAGCTGCGCCTGCAGGAGGCGCGCCGGCTGATGCTCTCCGAGGGCCTGGAAGTGGCGGTGGCCGGCCACCGCGTGGGCTACGAGAGCCCCTCGCAGTTCAGCCGCGAATACAGCCGCCTGTTCGGCGCCCCGCCGCTGCGCGACCTGGCCAGCCTGCGCAACGCCCTGGGCGATGCGGCGATGCCGGCCTGACCTTGGCCGAGCCTCGCGCCATGGCGATGGGTATCGCTTCGCTCAACGCCATCCTACGAGAAGCCGTGCCTGCCCGTACGGAGCGGACTCTATCCGGGATTCTCGGCTGCTGGCTGGAGGATCGGTGTCAGGTCTAAGAGCCCCTCTCCCCAGCCCTCTCCCTGAAGGGAGAGGGGGCTAGTCCGTGCCGAGAAGGGATATGGTTTCTGCTGGATACCACCGAGCTTGCCGGTGAGCGTCGAGATAACAGCGCATGCCGAACGGTCCCCTCTCCCTTCAGGGCGGGGCGCGCAGCCGAGGGTTAGGGAGAGGGCGCTCCAAAGCCCAGCCCCAAAGTCCCAGGCAAGCACCATTCGCGAGTAAGCCGTGCCTGCCTGTAAGGTAGGAGCGGATTCATCCGCGATTCCGCCCGACAGGCCGGCGGGCATCCATCAACGCTCATACAGCTCCAACGGCAACCCATCCGGATCGGCGAAAAAGGTAAAGCGCTTACCGGTCAACCCATCGCAACGAATAGCCTCGCAACGCACCCCCTGCCCCTCCAGCTCGGCCACCGCCGCTTCCAGGTCCTCCACGGCGAAGGCCAGGTGACGCAGCCCCTGGGCCTCGGGATAGGACGGCCGAGGCGGCGCGGCGGGGAAGGAGAACAGCTCCAGCTGCACCTCGCCCAGGGCCAGGTCGAGCTTCCAGGAATCGCGCTCGGCGCGGTAGGTCTCGGCGACCACCCGCAGCCCCAACACCTCGGTGTAGAAGCGTTTCGAACGCGGGTAGTCGGAGCAGATCAGGGCAACGTGGTGGAGGCTGTGCAGGTTCATGGACTGGGGCCGCTGCGGAAAAACACGCGACCCATTATGCAGCCTGCCCACCGCCCCCCGTAGGATGGCGTTGAGCGAAGCGATACCCATCGCTGGATATCGCCCCGCTCATGCTGCCGGGCCCTCAGCGCGCCTTGCGCACGCCCTCGGCCAGTTCGCGGCACAGGCCCAGCACGCCCTGCACGGCGTCGGCGGAGCTTCCCGCGTTGGCGATCTTGTCCACCAGCGCCGAGCCCACCACCACGCCGTCGGCCAGGCGGGCGACGCTGGCGGCGTGTTCCGGGGTGCGGATGCCGAAGCCGATG
>Ga0222426_100507_pt1 | contig 24178 bp, 12 predicted proteins | sample 2B50Ametagenome_FD_180087 | JGI IMG/M metagenome (GOLD analysis project Ga0222426, IMG submission 180087) | Enriched microbial communities from leaf-cutter ant dump, University of Wisconsin, Madison, United States - 2B50A (version 2) | ecosystem: Environmental > Terrestrial > Nest > Insects nest...
CAGCAGGTTGGTCTGTTCGGCGATGCCGCGGATGACTTCCACCACCCGGCCGATCTGCTGGGCCTGGGCGTCCAGGTCCTGGACCTGGCGGTCGCTGTCGTCGATCTGGCTGGCGAGGCGGCCGATCTCTTCCAGGCTCTCGCGCATCAGCTCGCTGCCGTCGCGCGCCTCCTGGTTGATGCGCAGGGCGGTCTGCGCGGCCTCGCCGGCATTGGCCGCCACGCCCTCGATAGTGCTGCCCATCTGGCGCATGGCGCCGGACATGTGCGCGGTCTCGCCCAGTTGGCGCCGGGCGCCGTCGCGCAGCGTCTGGGTGGTGCTGGCCAACTGCTGGGCCAGTTCGTTCAGCCCCAGGGCATCGCGCAGGACCACGGCGACCAGTTCGTCCAGCCGCGCGAGGAAGCGGTTGAGGCGCGAGTTCATGGCGCCGGACACCGGGCTGCGGTAGCTGAGGTCGACCACGTCGCTTTCGGTCAGGCGGCTGACCGAGGCCAGCAGGCCCATGGCGCCGCGGGCCTCGGCGTGGGACTGGATGGCCAGGTAGACCAGGATCGAGCTTTCCAGCACCACGTAGAAAGCGTGCAGGAAGATGATCGGCCATGTGCCCTGGGGCGCCACCCACAGCCCGCTGCCGCCCTGCTGCAGAGCGAAGAAGGCCAGGTGGTGGACGGCGATGAAGCTGGCGGCGACCACGATGGGCAGCCAGTCGCGGTAGAACACCAGGATCGCCAGCAGCACGAAGATGCCGAAGTGCATCTCGATGATCCCGCCGCTCTGGTTGATCTGCAGGGCGGCGAAGGCCATGAAGGCGATGCCCATGCAGCAGCGCATCAGGCGCCGGCCGCCGATCAGCGGGTACAGGCCGTGCATGGCCGCCAGCGTGCCGCCGCCGATCAGCAGCGCCTGCCCCCAGGTGTCGTGCCAGGCGGCCAGAGCGAGCGAGTAGGCGAACATCAGCCAGAGCACGCCGAACATGATGCGGTCGGCCTTGCGGTAGTGGTTTTCCAGGGAGAAGGAGGAGTGGGACATGACGAACAGGGTACCGGCGGGTGGAATGACCCCCACTTATCGGCCGCTACCGCCGCCAACCTTAGGCCGCTCGTCCAGAGGCGGCCGGGCGCGCGTCCGGCGCCCCGGGTAGAATGAACGCCTGAAAGATTCTTCCCAGGGGTTACCGGTGGCAGCACAACACGGCTTCGTCCTCACCCGGCACTGGCGCGACACGCCCGCCGGCACCGAGGTGGAGTTCTGGCTGGCCACCGACGCCGGCCCGCGCCGGGTACGCCTGCCGCCGCAGACCTCGGTGGCCTTCCTCCCCGCCGCCCAGCGCGAGGCAGCGCAGCGCCTGCTGCAGGGCGAAACCGGCGTGGAGCTGCGCCCGCTGCAGCTGCGCGACTTCGAGCAACGCCCGGTGCGGGGCCTGTACTGCCGCCAGCACCGCCAGCTGATGGACCTGGACAAGCGCCTGCGCGCGGCCGGCATCGAAGTGCTGGAGGCCGACATCCGTCCGCCGGAGCGCTACCTGATGGAGCGCTTCATCACCGCCCCGGTGAGCTTCGATGGCGAGGCCAATGCCGAGGGCGTGCTGTGCGAGGCCGTGCTCAAGCCGGCGCCGGACTACCGGCCGCAGCTGAAACTGGTGTCCCTGGACATCGAGACCGACATCCACGGCAACCTCTATTCCATCGCCCTGGAAGGCTGCGGCCAGCGCCAGGTGTATATGCTCGGCCCGGCCAACGGCGACGCCAGCTGGCTGGACTTCGACCTGGCCTACCGCAACAGCCGCGGCGAACTGCTGGAAAGCCTCAACCAGTGGCTGGCCGAGCACGACCCCGACGCCATCATCGGCTGGAACCTGGTGCAGTTCGACCTGCGCGTGCTGCGCGAGCACGCCCAGCGCCTGAAGATCCCCCTGCGCCTGGGCCGCGACGGTGACGAGATGCACTGGCGCCAGCACGGCGGCGGCAACAACCACTACTTCGCCGCGGCCGCCGGGCGGCTGATCATCGACGGCATCGAGGCGCTGCGTTCGGCCACCTGGAGCTTCCCCTCCTTCAGCCTGGAAAGCGTGGCGCAGACGCTGCTGGGCGAAGGCAAGGCGATCGACAATCCCTACGACCGCATGGCCGAGATCGACCGCAAGTTCGCCGAGGACAAGCCGGCGCTGGCCCACTACAACCTCAAGGACTGCGAGCTGGTCACGCGCATCTTCGCCAAGACCGAACTGCTGCACTTCCTGCTCGAACGCGCCAGCGTCACCGGCCTGCCCGCCGACCGCAGCGGCGGCTCGGTGGCGGCCTTCACCCACCTGTACCTGCCGGCCATGCACCGCCTCGGCTTCGTCGCCCCCAACCTCGGCGGCAAGCCGCCGGAGGCCAGCCCCGGCGGCTTCGTCATGGACTCGCGCCCTGGGCTGTACGAATCGGTGCTGGTGCTGGACTACAAGAGCCTGTACCCGTCGATCATCCGCAGCTTCCTGATCGACCCGGTGGGCCTGGTGGAAGGCCTGCGCCAGCCGGACGACGAACACGCGGTGGAAGGCTTCCGCGGCGCCCGCTTCTCGCGCAGCCGGCACTGCCTGCCGGCCATCGTCGAACGCGTGTGGCAGGGCCGCGAGGCGGCCAAGCGCGAGGGCAACAAGCCGCTGTCCCAGGCGCTGAAGATCATCATGAACGCCTTCTACGGCGTGCTCGGCTCCAGCGGTTGCCGCTTCTTCGACCCGCGCCTGGCCTCGTCCATCACCATGCGCGGGCACCAGATCATGCGCCGCACCCGCGAGCTGATCGAAGCGCAGGGCCACCAGGTGATCTACGGCGACACCGACTCCACCTTCGTCTGGCTCGGCGGTGCCCACGCCGAAGCGGACGCCGAGCGCATAGGCCGCGCCCTGGTGCAACACATCAACCAGTGGTGGAAGGAGCACCTGCGCGAAACCTACGGCCTGGAAAGCGCCCTGGAGCTGCAGTACGAAACCCACTACCAGCGCTTCCTGATGCCCACCGTGCGCGGCGCCGAGGAAGGCAGCAAGAAGCGCTACGCCGGCCTGGTACGACGCGCCGATGGCAACGAGGAAATGGTCTTCAAGGGCCTGGAGACGGTGCGCACCGATTGGTCGCCGCTGGCCCAGCGCTTCCAGCAGGAGCTGTACGAACGCATCTTCCGCCGCCAGCCCTACCAGGACTACGTGCGCGACTACGTGCGCCGCACCCTGGCCGGCGAGCTGGACGACCTGCTGGTCTACCGCAAGCGCCTGCGCCGGCGCCTGGACGACTACGAACGCAACGTCCCGCCCCACGTGCGCGCAGCCCGCGCCGCCGACGACTACAACCAGAGCCAGGGCCGCCCGCGGCAATACCAGCACGGCGGCTGGATCAGCTACCTGATCACCACCGCCGGCCCCGAGCCCCTGGAAAACCGCCGCGCGGCCATCGACTACGAGCACTACCTGACGCGCCAGCTGCAACCGGTGGCCGACGCCATCCTGCCCTTCGTCGGCGACGACTTCGCGCGGCTGGTCGATCGGCAGATGGCGTTGTTCTGAACACGCCCGCTGGCGGGATCGCGGACAGAGTCTGCTCCTACGGTTCAGAGAAGCGCGGGCATAGGAGCAACTGTCTTGCCGACTGTGCCGAGATGCGCCTCAACGGATGGGTTGAGCTTGCGAAACCCATGCGGCCGCGGTGATGGGTATCGCTTCGCTCAACACCATCCTACGGGGTGGTTTGCCGGCGGGCGTAGGAGCGGACTCCGTCCGCGATTGGATTTGCCGACCACACCGGACGCCCCGGTGGCACGGACGGGTGAGCGCGCCCTGCGCGCGATTCGCGGACAGAGTCCGCTCATACAGGTTGACGCCGAACTTCCAGAGCATGCCGGACAGCCCCCCTCCCTTCAGGGCGGGCCGCGCAGCCGAGGGTTGGGGAGAGGGATCGGGGTCAACCTGGCACACGGCTGCCGCCGGAAGGCACCGTTCGCGAGCAAGCTCGCTCCTACGAAGAGCCAGCCGCGCCTCGCTCAGGAATAGCAACGAACCTCCGGTAACCAGAGTCCATAAGCAGTGACTTCGCGCGGCTGTTCGGTCGACAGATGAAGTTGCCCCAAGATCACTGAAAAGAAAGGCCCCTCGACTCACATCGAGGGGCCCTTCTCAACACAGAGCGATCAGTTGCCGGCAGCAAGCACCAGTTCTAGCCCGTGGCGCTGCTCGAACACCGCGCCGGATCCTGCTGGGCTCGGTACGCCGAAGGCAGCCATGTTATCTATCAGGTGTTGTGTCTTGCCCTCCAAGGCAGCCAGAGACCGACTGGGGTCGGGCAATGCACTACGAGACGCAGGAGCCTCCGCTGAACCTGAAACTCCCCTGCCCAATGGCAAGCTCATCGGTTCGACGGCGGGAGCACCTCCATCTCCACGCCACCAATCATCGAATGGAGCATCGATTCGCTCCTGATCCGGCGCGTCTCTTTCCAGCAACGAATAAATATCCTCCCTCCCCCAGACCGTACCGTCCGCAAAATGAATCCCCCCCGAAGCGCTCCAGGCCTCGTCTGTATCCTGGAGGTAATTCTCCAACTCGATTCGGTTTCCAGTCCCTTCCTGGGTCAGGTACAAGGTGTCGCCATTGCTGGTCACTCGAATATCGGAAGGATCTATACCCGCACCGAACTCTATCGTCTCTCTGCAGTTGTAATCCCAGTTGCTGACAAGACGATCCCATCCCCAGTCCTGATCGAAACAGTACGTATTTTCACCAGCCCCACCGGCCAAGAGGTCCTTGCCATATCCACCGATCAGGGTGTCATCTCCCTCTCCGCCGTATAGAGCATCATTTCCTTCTCCACCGTCGATGAAATCGTCACCACCCTTGCCGTCGAATATATCGCTGCCCGAACCACCAATCAGGGTGTCATTGTATTGATCATGGCCTTCAGGGGATTGCCGGATCCTTTCCATAATCTGCTCGATTCCCCAGCGAGTTCCATCGGCAAAAAGAATTTCAGAAAGCTTGCCTGTACCCTCGAAGTAGCTCCCTAAAGTAATGGAGTCCCCATCACTGCTCGACTGAATAATCAGGTTACCGCCATGCCGGATCAACTGAATATCATCGCTGGAAATCCCTTGCCCAAACTCGATCCGGTCCTGCGCGGCCAGCATCAGCCCCTGACCTTCGTCATATTCCTGGTACAGCCAAATAATGTCTTGCCCCCAATTCTTATCAAAAATATAAGTATTGCTTCCAAGCCCTCCACTCATGAGATCATTACCGGCACCACCGACGATGGTGTCATCTCCGGAACCGCCGAAAATCTCATCATCCGCCTCCATGCCCATGAGCAGATCGTTGCCAGCCCCTCCATCAAGGGCGTCGTAGCCCTCCCCACCAACCAGGGTGTCGTTCCCTTCCGTGCCATAGACGGGCTTCAGCTCATTAGCCTGGGCCAGCATAAGGATTTCATTACGCGACCAGCCGGTACCATCGGCAAAGCGTACTTCGTATCCAGCCTCGTCAGACTCATTATCAGAGAAGAAATAGCCTCTTATACGAATACTATTACTGCCGTCACTCAACGAAAGTAACAAATCGCTCCCATCGCGTCGTACAACTACCTGCCCTGCCGAAATTCCCTCGGAAAACTCGATGATATCGAATTCATTGGAGTTCCAGCTTTCTATGGTGTCATTTCCCCACCCAGGATCGAAGCGGTATATGTCACTGCCATTCCCACCCTCCAGAAGATCATCGCCGCTCCCGCCAACCAGCAGATCATCCCCATCGTCAGCGAAAAGCGTATCGTTGCCGGCTCCGCCAGTAAGCGTATCGGCTGACGAATATCCTTGAAGCGAATCGTTCCCCTCGCCACCTTGCAGGGTCAGGTGCTTTATTTGCTCAATGTCCCAGACCGTGCCATCGGGAAAACGAATCTCGCCCAGCCCCGAAGAGCCTGGTGCATCGCCCCAAAAAAAGCCATTAATGGTTATTTTATCCGGACCACCCACTATTCGTAGAATCAAATTATCATTAGAGCGCTCTAAGACTATATCGTCAGCGGTGATTCCACCGACAAACTCGATAGCATCACGGGTCCGGATATCCTGATCAGGATCATAGTTATGGATCGTGTCGTTCCCCCATCCACGCTCGAAACGATAGACATCCCGCCCATCCCCACCGCTGAGCAGGTCGTTACCAGCCCCACCAATCAAGGTGTCATCGCCACCCGCACCATATAGGGTATCGGCACCCTGGCCACCGCTAATTTGGTCAGCTCCGGAATAGCCCTGCAACCGATCGTTTCCTGACGTTCCACGTAGGGCCAGGGACTTGACCGTCTCAATATCCAGAACGACACCATCGGAAAAACGTATCTCATCCAATCGACCGTGGCCATAACCATCATTGGCGAAATAGTCGATTACCGTAATTTCATCGGAGGCGTTCTTGAGGGAGATAACAAGATGATCACCATTCCGATAGATATATACATCGTCAAAACTTATGCCATCATAAAACTCTATCGCATCACGCTCATCAACGCCCTGATATCTAGAGTTATATATTGTATCTCGTCCCCAACCACGGCCAAACCGATAGACATCATTGCCACCACCGCCATCGAGGGTGTCGTTGCCGGCACCGCCAACCAATGTATCATCACCTCCTCCACCCTCAAGGCAGTCATCACCCCCACCCCCTTGCAGAAGGTCATTGGCATCATATCCAATGATAGTGTCGTTGCCCTCTCCGCCCTGCAGCAATAAGACCTTGATGAGATCGATGCCCCATATAGTACCATCGGCGAAACGAATTTCCTCCAAGCGATAATCATTGCTGTCATCGTTAGATAGATAGTTCTCAATGGTGATTCGGTCCTCGCTCCCCTTCAAACTCAGAATTAGATTGAAGTACTTTCGGCTAATCTGGATGTCGCGGGTAAGGATATCCGGACCAAACTCAATGGCGTCGACTTTATCGGAACTTCTATCATGATTGGAAACCGTGTCTTGACCCCAACCCCGTTCGAAACGGTACACGTCGCTGCCGTCTCCACCATGGAGGGAGTCATTACCGGCATTGCCCACCAAAGTGTCGTTACCAGTATCGCCGTACAGGGTGTCGTTACCGGCCCCACCGTCGAGCCAGTCGTTTCCTGCCCCTGCATTGAGCTGGTCATTACCCGCGCCACCGCTCAGACGATCATCACTAGCGTACCCGGCAAGGTCGTCGTTGCCCTCTCCACCCTGCAGTAGCAGGGCCTTGACCTGCTCTATGTCCCAGATGGTGCCGTCGGCAAAACGGATTTCTTCCAGGCGATACAAATTGTTGCCATCGTTGGAGAGATAACTGCTGAGGGTAATCCGATCATCGCTGCCCTTCAGGCTCAGGATCAGGTCGGAGCCTCGGTGCCCCAGTTGGATATCATCGGCAGAAATATCTGGACCGAACTCGATGGCATCGATCTTGCCGGTACTTCTATCGTAGTTATCGATGCGATCCTGACCCCAGCCGCGCTCGAAGCGGTACACATCGCTGCCGCTCCCACCATGAAGATAGTCATTGCCTGCCCCACCTACTAAGGTGTCGCTGCCAGCATCGCCATACAGGGTGTCGTTACCAACTCCACCGTCGAGCCAGTCATTACCCGCGCCAGCAGTGAGCCAGTCATTACCCGAGTCGCTGAACAGACGGTCATCACTGGCGTATCCTGTGAGGAAATCGTTACCTTCACTCCCTTGCAGCAGAATGGCCTTGATACGCTCGACGTCCCAAATGGTGCCGTCGGCGAAACGGATTTCTTCCAAGCAATACGAGCTGTTGCCATCGTCGGAGAGGTACTTGTAAAGGACAATCCGGTCATCGCTACCCTTCAGGCTCAGGATCAGGTCAGAGCTACTGCGACTCAATTGGATATCATTGGCAGAAATGTCCGGACCGAACTCGATGGCATCGATGTTGTCAGTGCCTCCGCCGCTATTATCAATATAATCCTGGCCCCAGCCACGCTCGAAGCGGTACACATCGCTGCCGTCCCCACCATGGAGATAGTCATTACCAGCACCGCCCATCAAGGTGTCGTTGCCAGCATCACCGTACAGGGTGTCGTTACCGGCCCCACCGTCGAGCCAGTCATTACCCGCGCCGGCAGTGAGCCAGTCATTACCCGCGCCGCTGCTCAGGCGATCATCGCTAGCGTACCCGGCAAGGTCATCGTTGCCCTCTCCACCCTGCACTAGCAGGGCCTTGACCTGCTCGATGTCCCAGATGGTGCCGTCAGCGAAACGGATTTCTTCCAGGCGATACGAATTATTGCCGTCGTTGGAGAGATAACTGCTGAGGGTAATCCGATCATCGCTGCCCTTCAGGCTCAGGATCAGGTCGCCCCCCCGGCGCCCCAGTTGAATATCATCGGCAAAAATGTCCGGACCGAACTCGATGGCATCGATCTTGCCGGTACTTCTATCGTAGTTATCGATGCAGTCCTGACCCCAACCACGCTCGAAGCGGTATACATCGCTGCCTTCACCACCAAACAGGTAGTCGTTGCCGGCCCCCCCGATCAGGGTGTCGTTTCCGACGCCGCCATAGAGGCTGTCATTGCCGGTCCCACCACTGAGTAAGTCATCACCGGCATTGCCATGCAAAGCATCATTACCCGCCAGTCCAAAAATAAAATCGCGTCCAGCCGAGCCATTGAGCCCTTGATTACTAAAGTCGCCGACCAACAAAGCCAGACCGGATTTCCTGATCTGTTCAATGTCGTCCGCAGTCAAGCCTTGAGCCAGGCGCTCACTCAATGGCAGTAGAACCGCCAACCCTTTGTTCGCGGCCGGCTGGCGCATGAATTCCAGAAGGTCAGTAAATCCCTTGATACGTGAAGCATCGAATACCTGCTGGAACAGGTTGGCGACTCCCGTGAAATCCAGACCAACACCATTCGCATCAAGGCTGATGCCGATCGCTTCCACATAGGGACGCAAGCGCGTCTGCAGAAGCAGGCCGTTATAAACGGACTCTCTCAGTGCCTCGTAGGCCGAATTGAGCAAACCGATCTGCTCACCAAAAAGATTGAAGTTCTGCTCGGTCAACAGAATCGAACCGCCAGCCTGAGCCGACCCAGCCGTAGAGTTGGTAGTCCCCGCCCCGAGGTTCAGCGTGAATCGACCTGGTCTCTTCTCATCAAGAGAGAAATTGAAGAAATTCTGTGCATTGAAAATCTCCAGTAGTCGAATCCTCTCCAACAGCGCCCGCTTGTCCAATTCAGCCTGAGTCGGAGCGGTACCATTTCTTTCCCACGACCACTCGAAGTCGACTTGAACCCGACCATTGCTCAAGCCCTTTATGCGCTGTTGGAAATCACTATAGTCAGCCGTTTTTCCCCACTCGCCGAGGAGTCGGTCCAACAGCGCCATTTGCTGCTCGCGAGTCGAAGCCTGAGCGTATTCGTTCAATAGGCTCTTCAGCCCCTCATTGAGCATGCTCGACTCACGCAAATCACGTACCGCGCCAGAGCCCTGCATGTCCGGCAGCCCCTTGGCTACTTCATCCAGTTGTATCTGGTCGGTGAATTCACGATCGAAGGGATTGGAGGCCAGGTCCAGGTTCCCAACCAGGCTCTGGTTGCCATTGACTTCTCCAGTGCTGCCGTCATCGCGAATGAAGCTGCCAATGGCGCTGATGATGTTGTCATTGCTGTTCTGGCTGGACTTGCTCGAATCCAGATTGATGGCAACGATATTATGCTCGGCCAAGCTCTTCAGCTCATTGGCCTGAGCAATACCGTCCTGATTCAGATCCTGCCAGATACGCAGGTTATCGAACTGCTCGTCCTTGGCGTCGAAGACACCATCGTTGTTGGAGTCCAGATCACGCAATGCATCGAACCCATCGGTTGCTTTCTTTCCATCGCTCTTGATGAAATCGACACCAAACAACTCGCCGCCATTATCAATCTGACCGTTGCCATTGCGGTCCCAGACGAGGAAGCCATCATCTTTATTAACCCACCCAGTACCTGTTCTGATACCATCGCCATCAAAATCAAACTTTACTCCAGAATTGATAGGCACGGTTTCAAGACCATCACCATCAAGATCCAGTGCAAGAGGATCAATCCGTTGAACTAAATTATTGGCCAAAGAGAAATTATTTCTCACATCAAGCTCAACACCTACGACAGGCCGGCACATCCATCCAATATCTATATAATCTTTAACGATGGAAGAAATTTCATCTTTAGACCCATCCAGCAATTTCCGCCAATCATCTAATTCTTTCTGCCTTGGGTCATCGCCTTCCAAAGTAGGACCATCAGGATAATTATCAATCACCTTCTCTGGACTACCAAAAAACTCATTTAGCTTATTAGACAAGTCCACAAGAAATCTAAGAGCACTATTGTTCATCCTAACAGCGTCTTCGGTTGGAAATGATGGCTCACTAAATTCAACAACTTTCAAGACACCATCAAGAGCAGCAGATACAAGTTTCATCTTCTCTATATTACCAAGTATCGAAGATGCATACTTCAAAGTCTCTTGAATACTCTGCTCGGCACGAGCAGGGTTATCCTCTTTCCTCACTATTTCAACTTGATCTCTTATATATTCCGTGGCTTCTTTTGAAGACTCATACCACGCATTAATATCCTTAATAGTTACACCCTTACCTGATGAAATACTCATAAACACCTCACTCACTACTTTAGCTTAGTTTTTGAATCAATATACACACCAGCACTTACCACATCAGATCCGCCAACAGACATAAGCTGCGAAACAAGAACTACATATTCATGAAATAGCTCTGTCTTTTCTCTGGAGAACCTATTGCACTCATTCTTCCTGAGATCAAACATCAACCCACCTTTCTCCTTTATCCTGGAAACAACAGCGGAAACTTCTTTCTCTGCCGAACTCCGACTCAACCTTAAGACCTGGAACAACTTATATCTAAGCAAGCTAGACTCAAGGCTGATTTCGCAAAATCCAACAGGACCATATCCATTCCGAGCCTCTTCTATCAATTTAAAAGCAGAATCCACGTTTCCCGAGTCAATCAAGAAATTTGCAAGCGAGAGTTTATTAATTAAACATGAATACTCTTCTTTATCACACCGAGACTCCCAAGTCTTTGAAACGACTGAGTCACTCATAGAACTACCAGACTTCAAGCTAAATATATTAATCCGCTCCTCCTCACTCAACTTTCCAGAGGCTCCATTAAAATAATTTCCTGCCCACATTTCCTCTCTGATCCATCGAGACTTTTTCTCACCATCAGCAGCGACCCAATATGCATACCAAACAACACCGAGGAGCAAAGAAAAAATCAAAAAAACGCATACCAAAATTTTCTTATAAAGCCTCATATTTTCTCCAACCTAAAAAATCCAAATATTTCCATCCGACTAGAAACCAGCGAAAAACAAAATAGAAAAGCGCCCCAGAAATCAATAACCATAACATCCACCCCCTAGCAACCCAGGAGAAAGAGCCCCAACTCTCGTCACTGCTTTATTCGATATAAAAACCGCATACCAAAGTCCATCTTCAGCCGGAAAATAATTTGGATCCAACGCTTCAGCTACAGGAACACCCCCTTTACTTATAAGAAAAGACAAATCATATGAGTCATACAAACAAACTGTATCCTCATCCCCTTGCAGCATTTCTCTAGGGTTACCGTAGGCTTCATCTCGCTCCCCACCAAAAACCGTCTCATAACTTTCTATTAGATTTTTTCTCCGAACTTCGCCCCCCCCAAAAGACTCCTCCTACAATCAGAATCAGAAAAAAAGGCAGCCATATTACTGCTATCGCTCCCCACCTCCATCTAGTCATACGCCGCCATTTCCATAAAAGAAATAAGTTCATAGAAACCAGAAACAGAAGATAAATAAATAAAATATTCAGAAGCATGTTAACAACCCAATAAAATTGATAATAAAAACTCTCGTTACCGTCTATCTCTCCCCCAAACTCTCACTCACATACTGTTTAAGCGGACTCAGGAAATACTCGATCACCTTCCGCTTATCCGTCTTGACTTCCGCACTGACCGCCATCCCCGGTGTCAGCGGAATATTCCGCGCACCGACGCGGATATGGTTTTGCTTCAACCGGATACGCATGCTGTAGAGCAGCCCGCGCTTTTCATCCTCGATAGCGTCGTCGGAGATGCTGATGACTTCGCCCGGCACCACGCCGTATTTGGTGAAGGTGAAGGTCTCGACCTTGATTTCCACTTCCTGCCCGGGCCAGACGAAACCGATGTCCTTGTTTTCCAACATGGCTTCCACTTCCACGGGCTGGTCCTTGGGCACGATGGCCATCAGGGGCTGGGCTGCGGTGACCACGCCGCCGCGGGTGTGGATGGCCAGTTGCTGGACGGTGCCGTCCACAGGGGCGGTGAGGCGGGTCAGTTGGTCGCGCTGCTGTGCCTTGCGCAGTTCCTGGGACAGGGCGGCGGCCTTCTGTTCGGATTGCTGCTGCAGGTCGAGCATGGCCCGGCGGGCCTGGGCGATCACGCCTTCGCGGCGCTGTTCGGCTTCGCGCTTGGAGGCCCGCAGTTCCAGCAGGCGAGCCTTTTGCACCGCGAGCTCGCGGGTCTGCTCCAGGCGGGACTGTTCTTTCTCCAGCCAGGCGTGCTTGGCGACGAAGCGGCGCTCCATCAGGCGCTTGTAGTCCGCCGCCAGTTGCTCGGCGATGGGCAGGGTGATGTGCAGGGAATCGACCGTGGATTGCGCCGCCTGGATTTCCGCGCTGCGCTGTTCGATCAGCGCCTGGGTCTGCTCGACGTTGCTGCGTAGCTCCAGGTATTGCCCGCTCAGCCAGCGTTGGGCGCTTTGGCGCTGCTCTTCGCTGGCCAGGGGCAGGCGCTTCGCCAGGGACTCGGGTTCGACTCCGTCGCGGATGGCTTCGAGCATGGCGCTTGCGCGGGCGCTATCCACCCTGGCCGCCAGCAGGTCCGCTTTCAGGCGTTCCACGTCCGCCTCGGTCTGGCTCGGGTCCAGTTCCAGCAGCAGGTCGCCGGCCTTCACCTGCTGCCCGTCGTAGACATGGATGGCCTTGACCACGGCCACCTCGCTGGGCTGGATGACCTTGGTCTTGCCGCTGGGCACGATCTTGCCGCGGGCAGTGGCGACCACGTCTATCTCGCCCAGGCAGGCCCAGAGTACGGCCAGGGCGGCAAAGGCCATGATCGACCATTTGATGTAGCGCACCAGCGGACCGACCGGCTGCTCCTGCAAGGCCAGGGCCGCGGGCAAGAACTGCACTTCATGGGGCAGGCGTTGCGGCGCGTCCATCGCCTGGCGATTGCGCCAGGCCTGGCGCCATGCCTCACGGTAACGCTGCAGCAGTTCACGGCGGGCGCTCATGGCGCACCGCCCTGCTGCAGGCGGAACAGGCGCGAATAGTGCCCGGCCTGGTGGGCGAGCAGTTCGGCATGACTGCCCTGTTCGACTATCTGGCCACGCTCCATGACCACGATGCGATTGGCATCGCGCACCGCGCTCAGGCGGTGCGCGATGATGATCACGGTGCGCCCCTTGCAGATGGCCTTCATATTCTGCTGAACCACGCGCTCGGACTCGTAGTCCAGGGCGCTGGTGGCCTCGTCGAAGATCAGGATGCGCGGGTTGCCGATCAGCGCCCGGGCGATGGCGATGCGCTGCCGCTGGCCTCCGGATAGAGAGGAGCCATGTTCGCCGACCAGGGTGTCGTAGCCTTCCGGCAGTTCCAGGATGAACTCATGGGCACCGGCGAGGCGCGCGGCCTGAATTACCGTTTCCACCGGCACGCCGGGGTCGGTCAGCGCGATGTTCTCGCGGATGCTGCGGTTGAACAGCAGGTTATCCTGCAGCACTACGCCGATCTGGCGACGCAGCGAAGAAACGTCGGCCAGCGCGAGGTCCATGCCATCCACCAGCACCCGCCCGCGCTCGGGCACGTACAGCCGCTGCAGCAGGCGAGTGAGGGTGCTCTTGCCGGAGCCGGAGCGGCCGACGATGCCGATGACCTCGCCCGCGGCGACGCCCAGGCTGATGCCACGCAGCACCTCCGAACCGTCTGGACGATAGCGGAAATGCACCTGGTCGAATTCCACGCGGCCTTTCAGCGCGGGCAGGCTGCTGCGGGAGGTTTGCGAAAGCTCCGTCTGGCTGTTGAGGATGTCCCCCAGGCGCTGCACCGATACGCCGGTCTGCTGGAAATTCGTCCACAGCTGCGCCAGGCGCATGATCGGTTGCGACACCCGGCCTGCCAGCATGTTGAAGGCGATCAACTGCCCTACGGTGAGTTGGCCCTCGATGACCAGGCGCGCGCCCAGCCACAGGGTGGCGACCGTGACCAGCTTGCCGATCAGCGAGACACCCTCGTTGGCCAGCATGGACAGGCTCTGTGTCTTGAAGCCGGCCGCCACGTAGGCCGCCAGTTGGTTGTCCCACTTGCGGGTGGTTTGCGGTTCGACGGCCATCGACTTGAGGGTATCGATGCCGTTGATGGTTTCCACCAGGAAGGCCTGGTTCTCGGCCCCGCGATTGAAGCTTTCCTGCACCCGCGCGCGCAGCAGTGGCGTGACGAACAGCGAGAGCAGGAAATACAGGGGTAGCGAGAGCACCACCACCAGGGTCAGCCAGCCGCTGTAGAAGCACATCACGGCGATGAACACCACCGAGAAAAGCACGTCGAGCACCAGGGTGATGGCATTGCCGGTGAGGAAGTTGCGGATGTTCTCCAGTTCGCGCACTCGCGCCACTGAGTCGCCGACGCGGCGTGCCTGGAAATACGCCAGTGGCAGCGTAATCAGGTGGCGGAACAGGCGCGCACCGAGTTCCACGTCGATGCGGCTGGCGGTATGGGCGAAGACGTAGCTGCGCAAGCCACTGAGCAGGGTTTCAAACAGCATGATGCCGAGCAGGCCGACCGCCAGTACGTCCAGGGTCGAAAGCCCTCGGTGCACCAGTACCTTGTCCATCACCACCTGGAAGAACAGCGGCGTCAACAGCGCGAATATCTGCAACACGAAAGACGCCACCAGGACCTCCCCCAGTGGCTTGCGGTACTTGACCACGGCCGGGATGAACCAGGTGAAGTCGAAACGGGAAAGACCGGCGGCATCCGAGGCCTCGGAGCGGACCAGAATCAGCTCGCCACTCCAGCGACTCTCCAGGTCAGCCAGGGAGCAGACTTCCGGCCGCTGTGCATTGGGGTCCTGGATCAGTGCCTGCCCCTGGTCGAGCCGTGCGATGAGGAAGAAGCCGCCGGCATTCGACCGGGCTATGGCAGGGAGCGGCGTTCTGGCCAGTCGATCGATCGTGCTGCGCGCGGCGCGCGCCTTGAGGCCAAGCTTGCGCGCCGCCAGGAGGATTTCAGCAGTACCGAAGCCTTCCTCGGACGGGCTGAACTCATGGGTCAGTTGCTCCGGCGAAACGGCGACTTGATGAAAACGCGCCAGCATCACCAGACAGGCCACTCCGCTGTCCAGTTTCGAGGTGGCATCGGCTATGCCTTCGGGTTGTTCCAGGGGCATCGGTTTTCCTTGTGCTTTTCCAAGAGTGCGTCCATGGCCTCAGCGAGCCGCCACGGCCCTTCCTTCGAGGGCATCGGCCAGCAACTGGCGGTAGGCCTCGAGCCCAGCGGTGACGCTGTAACGTTGTGCCGTGAGCCGGGCGGCATCCCGCTGCTGCTGCGAAGCCGGCTGTTCCAGGGCAGCCAGGACGCGCTCGGCGATGGCTTGCGCGCAGAAGAAGTCGACCAGGTAACCGTTGCGCCCGTCTTCGATCACCTCGCGTACCGGCGCGGTATCCGAACCGACGACCAGGCAGCCGCTGGCCATCGCCTCGAGCAGCGACCAGGACAGGACAAAGGGATAGGTGAGGTAGACATGGGCTGCGGAGACCTGCAGCACGCGCCGGTAGGTTGCATACGGCACCTTGCCGAGAAAGTGCACGCGCTCCGGGTCCAGCGACACTTCCTCCAGCAACTTGCTGCGCCAATTGGCGGCATCCCGCGGCGGCGCCCCGTAGCTGCAACCGTCGCCACCGACGACGAGCACCTGGGCATGCGGGTTGGCCGCCAGAATGGCCGGCAGCGAACGCATGAAGCTATGGAAGCCCCGGTAAGGCTCCAGGTTGCGCGCCACGTAGGTCACCACTGGCTGCCCGGCTCGCAGTTGCCGACCGCAGGGTAGAACCAGCGAGGCTTGAGGGTCCGGTCGCAACTCATCGACCGGAACGCCTTCGTGGGCGATACGGATCTTTCCCCGATAGGCCTCGGGATGAAGGGAATGCTGCCAATGGGTTGGCGTGACGCCCAGGTCGCACTGTTCGAGGTTGAGCAGATGCAGGGTATTGCGCAGGCGCAGGCGCGCGGAGTCGTCCAGCGTCGAGGGAAACTCGGGATCGAAGCCCGCATCCGCTCCTTGATGCTGGTAATAGAACTCACAGAAATGGATCAAGGGGACGTCGGGGAATACATCCTTGACGAACAGCGTCTCTCCCCAGCCGGGATGCGCCAGGATCACATCCGGGCGATATCCCTTGCGCCGCTGTTGCAGCAGCAATCGCGCTACCTGCTGGCCATGCAGCACTGCGTTTTCCAGCGTGCGCAGATAACCATGCGCCTGTCTGGCCGGCGCCCGGACGGGACGGTATCGGAGCAGTGGTACGCCGGGTAGCCCTGGCGCGCTGTCCAAGCCGACGGCCCGCACCTCGCAGGCGGAATCGGTGGCCAAGCTCCGAGCCAGGTAGCGGAACTGGCCAGGGAAGTTCTGGTGCAGCAACAGGACCTTCACAGGATGACTCCCGTCCGTTGCTGGCGGCCGCAGACTAGCGGACTGGCTCGATAACTCCCACGTGAAATGCGCAGCATGATCGACTCCCTGAAATGCCCTGGATAGCTGGGAGTCTTTTTAAGAGGAGGCCCTAGGAACGTATGCAGTCCACTTCCAGTTCTGCCTGCAAATTTTTCCTAAACGCTACAGAAACAATGGAAATTTCCCAGGAACTCGACACGACGATTCTTTCGCCGGAACTGGAGCCGAAATAGTTGGATGGCAAAGGTCAAAGGCTCCTCGGCTCACACCGAGGAGCCACTCCTCCGGAGTCAGCCAGCGACTGCCAGGAGATGCTCCAACTGCGTGCTCACCGCAACCGCACCCAGGGAGCCGCTGGCAGGTGGCGTACCGAACACCGCAAGCACGTTGACCAGTTGATGAGCCTTGCCTTCGAGAGTGAGCAGCAAGCCATCGGCATCGAGCCTGCCGGATGCTGCAGCCGGCGGCGCTCCAGGCGACTCGTCCAGCGGCGACATCGGCGTATGGCTGCCAGGGCCGCCGGGCAAATCGCAACGCCCCTGGCGGGAACCTCCACGCTGCAATGCGGCGTCGATATAGTCACGCCCCCAGACGGTGCCATCGGCGAAGCGAATCTCGGCATCTCCGTGCTTGAAATCGAAATAGCCCGACCATTCGAGCCGGTTGCCGGTGCCTTCCTGGATCAGGTACAGAACGCCATCCCGCTCGGCGATCCTCAGGCTTGAAGGGTCCACTCCCTCGCCGAACTCCAGCGTTTCCCGACCATCCTTGCCATTGGTGCTGAAGAGGCGATCCGCCCCCCAATTCCTCTCGAAGCGGTAGCGGTTATGGCCGGAATGCCCCATGAGGAAATCATCGCCGGCACCACCGATGAGGGTATCGTCCCCATCGCCACCCAGCAGATAGTCGTTTCCCTCCCCACCATCGAGGTGGTCGTCTCCCTTCTCACCGAATAACCGATCGTTGCCCAGGCCACCGGAAATCCGATTGTCCCGATCATCACCGTGCAGATCGTCGTCGTTCTCGGTTCCCGATAGCACCTGGTCGAGGATATGTTCAGGCAGCCAGCGCGTGCCATCGGCGAAACGTATCTCGCGCAGCGGGCCGGCCTCGTCGAAGTAGCCCAACAGGGCGATGGAGTCACGCCCATCCTGGCCGAAGATCATGAGATCGTTGCCGTTCTTGACCAGCCGTATGTCGCTGCCGGAAATACCGGGGCCGAACTCGATGCTATCGCCGGGTGGCCTGGTGATACCGGTTTCCCAGTCATACAGCGGGTGCGGCTCTATGGTGTCGTTTCCCCAGCCGGGAGCGAAGTAGTAGGTGTTTTCGCCATCGCCTCCCATCAGGTAATCGTCGCCGCCGCCCCCCTCGAGAAAGTCGTCACCAGCGTCGCCGTACAGCAGGTCATCTCCAGCGCCGCCGATCAACGTATCATCCGACGGGCCGCCCTCGATGTAGCCGCCCTCCCGGCCCAGCCCCAGAGGCTGCGCGCCCAAGAGCAATGGATACTCCAGGTCATTCGCGTAGTGCTTGCTCATCGCTCGATCTCCTTGTCATGTCCTTCCACTGCTTGCTGTTTCCATCAGTACTCGAGGATGTCTTCCAGCCCTTGCCGGCAACCGGCGCGGGCTCGCTTCCCAGGGGGGCCGGCATGACCTGTTCCCCCCCTGAAAGCCTTGGAAGACAGAGCGTTTTTAGAGCGAGCGTTCAAGAGGGTATGCAGTCCACTTTCCCTGTCACCCGCATGCTCGTTCCCGGATATCGCAGCGAAAATGGAACATGACGAAGAACTCGGCAGCCCTGAATTATCTGTCAGCACGTCCCCGACACTTGCACGACGGCCCGCACGAGGCGGGCCGTCTTGCTCTTGCAGCACGGTCAATCGGCAGATGGAGTTGTTCTGAACACACCCGCCCCGGCCGGACGTAGGGCGCATAACGCCTACGGCGTTATCCGCCGAATCGCGGACAGAGTCCGCTCCTACGGTTCAGAAAAGCACGGGCGTAGGAGCGGACTCCGTCCGCGATTGGATTTGCCGGCCACGCCGGACGCCCCGGTGGCACGGACGGGTGAGCGCGCCCTGCGCGCGATTCGCGGACAGAGTCCGCTCATACAGGTTGACGCCGAACTTTCCCGAGCGCGCCGGACAGCCCCCTCTCCCTTCAGGGAGAGGGTTGGGGAGAGGGGGCGGAGTCAACCTGAAACACAGCTGCCGCCGGAAGGCACCGTTCGCGAGCAAGCTCGCTCCTACGAAGAGCCGAAAGCCGGCGGCGCCATGCTCAATCGGCATGGATGTCGTTATGCCGCGTCTCGCGCAGGAACAGCAGCGAGCACACCAGGCTCACCCCGGTGATCAGCACCGGATACCAGAGGCCGTAGAAGATGTTGCCGGTGTACACCACCAGGGCGAAGGAGATGGTCGGCAACAGGCCGCCGAACCAGCCGTTGCCGATGTGGTACGGCAGCGACAGCGAGGTGTAGCGGATGCGCGTCGGGAACAGCTCGACCATCAGCGCCGCCAGCGGGCCGTAGCAGCAGGTGGCGATGAAGATCAGCGCCACGATGATGGCGATCACCATCGGCCGGTTCACCAGCGAGGCGTCGGCCTGGGTCGGGTAGCCGGCTTCCTTCACCGCGGCGCCCAGGGCGGCGGCGTCGAAGCCTTCGATGCGCTTCTCGCCCACGCTCACCACCAGCTCGCTGCCGGCCGGCGCGGCCTGGGTGCTGTAGGGCACGCCGCCTTTCACCAGCAGGGTCTTGGCCTTGTCGCAGGGGCTGTCGAATCTGGCCTTGCCCACCGGGTCGAACTGGAAGGTGCAGGTGGCCGGGTCGGCCATCACCACCACCGGCGCCTGGCGCGAGGCCTGGTCGATCTGCGGGTTGGCGTAGTGGGTCAGGGCCTTGAACAGCGGGAAGTAGAACACCGTCGCCAGTAGCAGGCCGACCACCAGCACCGGCTTGCGCCCGACCTTGTCGGACACCCAGCCGGCCAGCACGAACAGCGGCGCGCCTATCACCAGGGAGATGATCAGCAGCACGTTGGACAGCCCCGGGTCGACCTTGAGCACCTGGGTGAGGAAGAACATCACGTAGAACTGCGCGGCGTAGAAGGTCACCGCCTGGCCGGCGTTGATGCTGAACAGGGCGATCAGCACGATCTTCAGGTTGCTCCAGTTGGTGAACGACTCCTTCAGCGGCGACTTGCTGATCTTGCCCTCGGCCTTCATCTTCAGGAACGCCGGCGATTCCTGCATGGACAGGCGGATCCAGGTGGAGATGCCCAGCAGCACGATGGAGATCAGGAACGGCAGGCGCCAGCCCCATGTCTCGAAGGCCTCGCCGGTGGCCTGGCGGCAGCCCCAGATCACCAGCAGCGACAGCAGCAGGCCGGCGGTGGCGGTGCACTGGATCCAGCTGGTGTAGGCGCCGCGCTTGTTGGCCGGGGCGTGCTCGGCGACGTAGATGGCCGCGCCGCCGTATTCGCCGCCCAGGGCCAGGCCCTGCAGCAGGCGCAGAGCGATGAGGATGATCGGCGCGGCCACGCCGATGCTGGCGTAGGACGGCAGCAGGCCGACGCAGAAGGTCGACAGGCCCATCAGCAGGATGGTGGCTAGGAAGGTGTACTTGCGCCCGATCATGTCGCCCAGGCGGCCGAACACCAGGGCGCCGAAGGGCCGCACCAGGAAGCCGGCGGCGAAGGCCAGCAGGGCGAAGATGAAAGCGGTGGTGTCGTTGACGCCGGCGAAGAACTGCTTGCTGATGACCGCTGCCAGCGATCCGTAGAGGAAGAAGTCGTACCACTCGAACACGGTGCCGAGCGAGGAAGCGAAGATCACCTTGCGCTCTTCGCGGCTGCTGGAGCGCCCCCGTTCGAACGACTGGGGCTGTGCTAGATCGGTCATTACGGCTCTCCTGCCCCTCGCGGGGGCTCTTATTGTTGTTTCAGCCTCGACCGCCACGGCCCGGGGGCCGCGCGACGCTGTCTGCTGTCGAACCTCGTGTTCGTCCCACCGGGGTGGCCGTCAGGACAGGGCCTTTTCCTCCCGGCCGCCGATAGGGATGACCTCCGCCTGCCGCGAGGGTTCGGCCAGGATCATCCGCGCCGCCTTCTCGGCGATCACCAGCACCGGCGAGCAGCTGTTGCCGGAAGTGAGCGTGGGCATGATCGAGGCGTCGGCGATGCGCAGGCCGGGGATGCCGTGCACGCGCAGCTCGCTATCGACCACCGCGTTCGGCCCGTTGCCCATACGGCAGGTGCCAGCGGGGTGGAAGATGGTGGTGCCGATGTCCGCCGCGGCGCGGTGCAGGTCTTCCTCGCTGTGGAAGTCCGGGCCGGGCTTGTATTCCTCCGGGCGGAAACGCGCCAGGGCCGGCGCGGCGGCGACGCGGCGGGTCAGGCGGATGGCGTCGGCGGCCACCTTGAGGTCTTCCGGGTGGCTCAGGTAGTTGGGCTGGATCAGCGGCTTGGCGCGCGGGTCGGTACTGCGGATGCGCACGCTGCCGCGGCTTTGCGGGCGCAGGTCGCACACCGAGGCGGTGAAGGCCGGGAAGGCGTGCAGCGGCTCGCCGAAGCGCTCCAGCGACAGCGGCTGCACGTGGTATTCGAGGTTGGCCGAGGCCTGGCCGGGGTCGGACCTGGCGAAGGCGCCCAGTTGGCTCGGCGCCATGGACAACGGGCCGCTGCGCTTGAACAGGTATTCCAGGCCCATGCCGACCTTGCCCCAGGGCGTGGCGGCGATGCGGTTCAGCGTGCGGGTGCCCTGGATGCGGTAGATCAGCCGCAGCTGCAGGTGGTCCTGCAGGTTCTCGCCGACGCCGGGCAACTCGTGGCGCACGCCGATGCCCAGTTGCTCCAGCAAGGGCCGCGGGCCGATGCCCGAGCGCTGCAGCAGGGTCGGCGAGCCAATGGCGCCGGCGCACAGGATCACCTCGCGGCGCGCCCGCAGTTCGCGGCGGGCGCCCTGCCAGTCCACCACCAATCCTTTGGCGCGGCCGTCTTCGAGGATCAGTTGCTGCGCCTCGACATTCGTCAGCACCAGCAGGTTCGGGCGCTGCTCGACCGGGCGCAGGAAGGCCTTGGAAGCATTCCAGCGCACGCCGCCGCGCTGGTTCACCTGGAAGTAGCCGCAGCCTTCGTTGTCGCCGCCGTTGAAGTCGTCCACCGAAGCGATGCCGGTCTGCGCCGCCGCCTCGCGGAAGGCATCGAGGATTTCCCAGGACAGCCGCTGCTGCTCCACCCGCCATTCGCCGCCGCCGTGGTGGATGGCGCTGTCGCCGGCGAAGTGGTCCTCCATGCCGAGGAACAGCGGCAGCAGGTCGTTCCAGCCCCAGCCGGGGTTGCCCTCGGCGGCCCAGCCGTCGTAGTCGCGGGCCTGGCCGCGCATGTAGATCATGCCGTTGATCGACGAGCAGCCGCCGAGCACGCGGCCGCGGGGGTACTTGATGGCGCGGCCGTTGAGGCCGGGAACGGACTCGGTATCGAAGCACCAGTCGGTGCGCGGGTTGCCGATGCAGTAGAGGTAGCCGACGGGGATGTGGATCCAGGGGTAGTTGTCCGGGCCGCCGGCTTCGATCAGCAGCACACGGTTGGCCGGGTCGGCGGACAGCCGGTTGGCCAGCAGGCAACCGGCGGGGCCGGCCCCTACGATCAGGTAGTCGAAAGCGTCCAGTGCCTGGGGCATGGGCTGACCTCTTGTTGTTCTTATCGATGCGTCGCTTGAGGCTAGCCGCTCATTCGCGATAAAAAAACGAACATTTCGAGTCAGCTGCTGATCGTTTTCTAACAACGGAGCCCGCCATGTTCGACTGGAACGACCTGCGCTACTTCCTCGAACTGCACCGCAGCGGCCGCCTGCTGGCCACCGCGCGCAAGCTGAACACCACCCACGCCACCGTGGCCCGGCACATCGAGAACATCGAGCGCGACCTGGGCACCCAGCTGTTCGCCCAGCACACCGGCGGCTACCAGCTGACCCCGGCGGGCCTGGCGCTGCTCAGGCACGCCGAGGCCATGGAGAACACCGCCCTGCTCGCCCAGGAGGAAATGAGCCAGAGCATCAGCCCCCTGGGCCAGGTGCGCCTGGGCGTGACCGAGGGCCTGGGCACCATGTTCCTCGCCCCGCGCCTGGGCGAGCTGATGCGCCAGTACCCGGGCCTTGAGCTGGAACTGGTGTCGGTGCCGCGCTTCGTCAGCATCACCAATCGCGAGGCGGACATCGCCATCACCCTGGAAAGGCCCAACGCCGACCTGGTGATCAGCCGCCGCCTGACGCGCTACCGCCTGAGCCTGTTCGCCAGCCCCGCCTACCTGGAAAAGGCCCCGCCCCTGCGCGACCGCGACGACCTGTGCAAGCACCAGTGGATCGGCTATGTGGACGACCTGCTGTTCAGCCAGGAACTGATGTTCCACCACAGCTTCTGCCGCCATCCCCAGGTGGTGTTCCGCAGCACCAGCGTGGTGGCCCAGCAACAAGCCGCCCAGGCCGGCGTCGGCCTGGCCATCCTCCCGCAGTTCATGGGTCTGCACGACCCGCTGCTGGTGCCGGTGCTGCCGGAGGAATTCATCGAGCGGGAGTACTGGATGTGTACGCGAAGGGAGTTGCACCGGTCGGTGCGGCTGAGGTTGGTTTGGGATTTTCTGGTGGGGTTGTGTGAGCGGGAGCAGGGGGTGTTGATGGGGGAGCCGAAGACTGGAATGACAACAGGCCTCCCCGGAGGAGCAAAGCAGGCGGAACATCAGCCGCAGGACTGATGGCCGCCCCATATTAAGCGGTTATTTCTTTCTAGGCTTTCCTGCGCCAAGGTCGGAGCCCCGTGGGTTGGGCCGTGGGACGCTTTTGTAGGAGCGAGCTTGCTCGCGAACAGAGTTTCCCGGTCATGCCGGTGCCGGGTATGAGAGCGCCCTCTCCCTAACCCTCTCCCTGAAGGGAGAGGGGACCGTTGGGCAGGGTTGGACATCATGGTGTTAGCCGGCCACGATGGTGGTTTCCGGCTTAAACCATCCTTCCCTACTGGCATGGACAAGCCCCCTCTCCTTTCAGGGCGGGGCGCGTAGCCGAGGGCTGGGGAGAGGGGACGGATTCAACTGAAAACACCAGAGTCGCCGGCGAGCCTCCTTCGCGAGCAAGCTCGCTCCTACCAGTGAGGTGCTGGCGATTTAGGTCTCTGCACTCAGAAGTTGTGTTCCGCTGTCGCAGACGGACTCCAGTCCAACTCTCGGAGAAACTGCCTGACCTCACGTCGCGAGCGCAGATGGATGATGCGCCGCCCCTGCCGGTGCGCATCCAGCAATTCCATCACCTTGGGGCGGCTGCGCTTGGGGTAGTTCCAGATCCAGCTCAGGAACGCCGGGTCGGGCAGTTG
>Ga0222426_100517_pt1 | contig 23855 bp, 15 predicted proteins | sample 2B50Ametagenome_FD_180087 | JGI IMG/M metagenome (GOLD analysis project Ga0222426, IMG submission 180087) | Enriched microbial communities from leaf-cutter ant dump, University of Wisconsin, Madison, United States - 2B50A (version 2) | ecosystem: Environmental > Terrestrial > Nest > Insects nest...
GAGAACGTGATCCGCGAGGCCGCCAAGGCCGTGATCGGCCGTACCGCGCTGGAGTGGGACGGCGCGCAGATCGACGTCGGCCCGGCGTTCCGCCGCTGGACCATGGAAGACGCCGTGCTGGAGCACAACCCGGAAATCCGCCGCGAGGAGCTGCGCGACCGCGCCGCGATGGCCGCGCATGCCGCGCGCCTGGGCGTGCAGGTCAAGGACGGCTACGGCTGGGGCAAGCTGCTGCTGGAGATCTTCGAGAAGACGGTGGAGCACACCCTGGTGCAGCCCACCTTCATCACCCAGCACCCGGTCGAGGTCTCGCCGCTGGCACGCGAGAACGACAACGACAAGGGCATCACCGACCGCTTCGAGCTGTTCGTGGGCGGCAAGGAGATCGCCAACGGCTTCTCCGAGCTCAACGACCCGGAAGACCAGGCCGCCCGCTTCAAGGCCCAGGTCGAGGCCAAGGACGCCGGCGACGACGAAGCCATGCACTTCGACGCCGACTACATCCGCGCACTGGAAGTCGGCCTGCCGCCCACCGGCGGCCTCGGCATCGGCATCGACCGCCTGGTCATGCTGCTGACCGGCGCCTCCTCGATCCGCGACGTGCTGCTGTTCCCGTACATGCGCCCGGAAGCCTGATCGAAAGCCGGGAATGGGGAATAGGGAATAGGGAATAGGGAATAGGGAATAGGGAATAGGGAATAGGGAATAGGGCACTGCCCGCCGCCCCGATGTCACACGGATGCCGAAGCCTCCTGTAGGAGCCCGCTCGCGGGCGATGCTTTTGCTCTTGCTTTTGCGGCTCTCAACGGACGAGCCGTCTGGTCATCCCGGCCCCAAAAGCATCGCCCGCAAGCGGGCTCCTACCGGTTCGTGCGCAGGCAGGGCAATCCGCAGCCCACGCTTTTTTTGTAGGAGCCCGCTCGCGGGCGATGCTTTTGCTCTTGCTTTTGCGGCTCTCAACGGACGAACCGTCTGGTCATCCTGGCCCCAAAGCATCGCCCGCAAGCGGGCTCCTACCGGTTCGTGCGCAGGCAGGACAATCCGCAGCCCACGCTTTTTTGTAGGAGCCCGCTCGCGGGCGATGCTCTTGCTCTTGCTTTTGCGGCTCTCAACGGACGAGCCGTCTGGTCATCCTGACCCCAAAAGCATCGCCCGCGAGCGGGCTCCTACGGTTCAGTTACCGTGATTTCTGGAGGGGTTTTACAGGCCGGTCATCTTCAACGCGGCTTCGGGCAGGCGGTCGCCGTGGAGGGGGATGGCGGCGATTTCGTGGTCGATCTCTTGCAGCTCGTCCGCGCTCAATGCGAGATCGGCGGCGCCGAGGTTTTCCTGCAGCCGGTGAGGCTTGGTGGTGCCGGGGATCGGCACGATCCACGGCTTGCGCGCCAGCAGCCAGGCCAGCGCCAGTTGGGCCGGGGTGGTGTTCTTGCGGGTGGCGATGGCCTGCAGCAACCCGACCAGCGCCATGTTCGCCCGCCGCGCCTCGGGGGTGAAACGCGGCACCACGTTGCGGAAGTCGCTGGCGTCGAAGCGGGTGTGCTCGTCGATCTTGCCGGTGAGGAAGCCGGCACCCAGCGGGCTGAACGGCACGAAGCCGATGCCCAGTTCCTCCAGCACCGGCAGCAACTCGACCTCCGGCTCGCGCCAGAACAGTGAATATTCGCTTTGTACCGCCGTCACCGGCAACACCGCGTGGGCGCGGCGGATCGTGGCCACGCCGGCTTCGGACAGGCCGAAGTGGGCCACCTTGCCCTCGGCGATCAGCTCGCCGACCACGCCGGCGACGTCCTCGATCGGTACCTGCGGATCGACGCGATGCTGGAACAGCAGGTCGATGCGCTCGATGCGCAGCCGCCGCAAGCTGCCTTCGACGGCGCTGCGGATGTGGTCGGGACGGCTGTTGGTGCCGTCGCCGCGGGCGCCGGTGTGCGGGTCGATGTCGAAGCCGAACTTGGTGGCGATGACCACCTGGTCACGGATCGGCGCCAGCGCCTCACCCAGCAGTTCCTCGTTGTGGAACGGGCCATAGGCTTCGGCGGTGTCGAAGAAACTCACCCCGCGCTCATGGGCATGGCGGATCAGCGTGATCATCTCCTGCCGATCGGCTGCCGGGCCATAGCCCGAACTCATGCTCATGCAGCCGAGGCCGAGCGCGGAAACGTCGAGGCGGTTGCCGAGGGTGCGGGTTTGCATGCGGGGTCTCCTTGGGGGCGGTGAATGTAGTTCATGAGCTCGGCCCATGCATGGCCGGGCTGTGCAAAAGCAAGAGCATCGCCCGCAAGCGGGCTCCTACGGTTCGTGTGCGGGCGGGGCAATCTGCGGCCCACGCTTTTTTGTAGGAGCCCGCTCGCGGGCGATGCCTTTGGGCCAGGATGACCAGCCGTCGGGCTGTTGAAAGCCGATATTCGGGATCGGGGATTCGTGGAGGCAAGAGCATCGCCCGCAAGCGGGCTCCTACGGTTCGTGTGCGGGCGGGGCAATCTGCGGCCCACGCTTTTTTGTAGGAGCCCGCTCGCGGGCGATGCCTTTGGGCCGGGATGACCAACCATCGGGCTGTTGAAAGCCGATATTCGGGATCAGGGGATTCGTGGAGGCAAGAGCATCGCCCGCAAGCGGGCTCCTGCGGTTCGTGTGCAGGCGGGGCAATCCGCGGCCCACGGCGTTTTGTTGTAGGAGCCCGCTCGCGGGCGATGCTCTTGGGCCGGGATGACCAGCCATTGGGCTGTTGAATGCCGATATTCGGGATCGGGGATTCGTGGAGGCAAAAGCATCGCCCGCAAGCGGGCTCCTACGGTTCGTGTGCGGGCGGGGCGATCCGCGGCCCACGCTTTTTTGTAGGAGCCCGCTCGCGGGCGATGCTCTTGGGCCGGGATGACCAGCCATCGGGCTGTTGAAAGCCGATATTCGGGATCGGGGATTCGTGGAGGCAAGAGCATCGCCCGCAAGCGCGAGGCCTTGTGATGGGGCGGTGCGCCCCGGCGCTTCGCGCTAAAATCATGGCTTTGTGCCGGACGGAGTCGCTGCTCATGTGGTTTGCCATCACAGCTGAAGATCATCCCGATTCGCTGGAGAAGCGGATGGCGGCGCGTCCGGCGCATATCGAGCGCTTGCAGCAGTTGCTGGCGGAGGGGCGCTTGTTGCTGGCCGGGGCGTTTCCGGCGATCGAGTCGGAGAATCCCGGTCCGGCCGGTTTCACCGGCAGCGTGATCCTGGCCGAATTCGATTCGGGTGCCGAAGCCAGGGCCTGGGCCGATGCCGATCCCTACGTGGCCGCGGGCGTCTATGCGCAGGTCAGCGTGAAGCCGTTCCGCAAGGCGTTGCCGTGAGCGAGCCGATGGCGGCGCGGATCCACGCGCGCCTGCAGCAGGCGTTTTCGCCAACCGAACTGCAAGTGCTGGACGAGGGCCACAAGCACGCCGGCCATGCCGGGCAGGGCAAGGGGCACTTCCACGTACGCATCGTCAGCGCGGCATTTGCCGGCGTGGCGCCGCTGCGCCGGCACCGCATGGTCTACGCGGCGCTGGACGGGCTGATCGGCAACGGCATCCATGCCTTGTCGATCGATGCAAGTTGAAACAATAACTTGCAAGATATTTTTGCAGTAAATTCTCACTCGGCATCCATTGCAGCCCCGTCTGCTGTTTGGCACAGTGCCTGATCGCCCGCGAACACGGGCTTCCTCCGATTTCCCAGCGATGACCGCATGCGCCTGAGCACCATCAAACTCGCCGGCTTCAAGTCCTTCGTCGACCCGACCACCCTGCACCTGCCGAGCAACATGATCGGCGTGGTCGGGCCCAATGGTTGCGGCAAGTCCAACATCATCGACGCGATCCGCTGGGTGATGGGCGAAAGCGCGGCCAGCCGCCTGCGCGGTGATTCGCTGACCGACGTGATCTTCTCCGGCTCCAACACGCGCAAGCCGGTTGGCCAGGCCACGGTCGAGCTGATCTTCGACAACGCCGACGGCGCGATCCAGGGCGAGTACGGCCAGTACGCCGAGATCTCGGTGAAGCGCCAGGTGACCCGCGACGGCCAGTCCTCGTACTACCTCAATGGCGCGCGCTGCCGCCGCCGCGACATCACCGACCTGTTCCTCGGCACCGGCCTGGGCCCGCGCAGTTACTCGATCATCGAGCAGGGCATGATCAGCCAGATCATCGAGGCCCATCCGGAGGAACTGCGCACCCATCTGGAGGAGGCCGCCGGCATCTCCAAATACAAGGAGCGCCGCAAGGAGACCGAGAGCCGCATCAAGTCCACCCGCGAGAACCTCGACCGCGTGCGCGACGTGCGCGACGAGGTCGACAAGCAACTGGATCACCTCAACCGCCAGGCCCGCGCGGCCGAGCGCTGGAAGGCGCTGAAGGAAGAGCAGACGCGCAAGGAAGCCGAGCTGCGTGCGCTGGAATACCGCGGCCTGAAGAGCCAGTTCGATGGCGAGGGCAGCGGCATGTCCGCCGCCGAGATCGAGATCGAGAAGCAGCTGGCCGGCCAGCGCGAGATCGAGGCACGGCTGGAGAGCATGCGCGACCGCCACGTCGACGCCAGCGAGCACCTGAACGCGGTGCAGGCCGAGGTCTACAAGGTCGGCGCCGAGATCGCCCGCGTCGAGCAGCAGGTGCAGCACAACCGCGAGACCGCCGAGCGGCTGCAGCGCGCCCAGGCCGAGGCCGAGCGCGAGCACGCCGAGCTGGCCAGCCACATCGCCGGCGACCGCGAGCAGGTGGAAACCCTGCGCATGGCGCTGGCCGAAGGCGAGCCCAAACTCGAGGCGCTGCAGCAGATGCAGGACGACACCGCCGAGGCCCAGCGCAGCACCGAGGCCAAGCTGGCCGACTGGCAGCAGCGCTGGGACAGCCACACCCGCAACGCCGGCGAATCCAATCGTGCCGCCGAGGTCGAGCGCACCCGGCTCAACTACCTCGATCGCCAGGCGATCGATCTGGCCCGCCGCCGCGAAGCGCTGGAAGGTGAGCAGCAGGCCACCGACATCACCGCCTTGTCCGCCGCCGGTGAGCAACTGGATGAAGAACACGAAACCCAGCGCGAGCGCGTCGAGGCGCTGGGCAGCCTGCTCGACCAGCACAAGTCCGGCCACGAGAAGGTGCTGGAGGAAGAGCGCCAGCTGCAGGCGGCGCTGAACGAGGCCCGCCAGCAACTGCAGTCCGCGCGCGGTCGGCATGCCTCGCTGGAAGCCCTGCAGGCCGCCGCGCTGGGCCAGGATGAAAGCGCCGCCAGCGGCTGGCTGGCCGGACTGGGCCTGGACAAGGCGCGTCGCCTCGGTGCCTCGCTGCAGGTGGACGAAGGCTGGGAAGCGGCGGTGGAAACCGTGCTGGCCAGCCTGCTCGACGGCGTGCTGGTGGATGATCCGGCGGCGCTGGCCGGCGAGTTCGGTTCGCTGGGCGAGGCCGACCTGGTGCTGCTGGCCGCTGCCGATGGTGCGCCCGGTGCCGCCGGCACGCTGGCCGCCCGCGTGCGTGGCCCGGTCGCCGCCCTGCAATGGCTGGCCGGCGTGCACACCGCCGAGAATCTGGATGAGGCACGCAACCGGCTTGCTTCGCTGGCTGCCGGCGAATCGATCATCACCCGCCAGGGCGAATGGCTGGCGCCGCAGTGGGCGCGGGTGCGCCGTGCCCAGGGCAACCAGGTCGGCGTGCTGGCGCGCGAGCGCGAGCTGCGTCTGCTGGGCGAGCAGATCGACACGCTGGAAGCGCAGTTGGAGGAGTCCGGCGAGCAACTGGAGCAACTGCGCACGCGCAAGTTCGAGACCGAACGCGCCCGCGACGACGCCCAGCGCGAGCTGTACAACGCCCACCGCCGCCAGTCCGAACTGGCCGGCCAGCTGCAGAGCCATCGCGGCAAGCTGGAAACCGCCCGCGCCCGCGCCGAGAAGGTGGCCGGCGAACTGAACGACCTGGCCGCCCAGCTCGACGAGCTGCAGGGCCAGACCCGCGACGCCCGCGCGCGGCTGGACGAGTCGGTCGGCCTGATGGGCGACCTGGAAGACCAGCGCCGTGAACTGGAGAACGAGCGCCGCAGCCTGCTGGAAGCACGCGAGGAAGCGCGCATGAACGCCCGCGAGGCGGCCGACCAGTCGCATGCGCTGGCCTTGTCGCTGGAGTCCAAGCGTTCCTCGCTGAACTCGCTGGAACAGTCGCTGGCCCGCATGGATGCCCAGTTGCGCCAGATCGAGGCCCGTCGCAGCGAGATCGCCGAGCAGCTGGCCGCCGGCTCCGACCCGATCACCGAGCTGGAGAACGAGCGGCAGGCCTATCTCGACCAGCGCCTGCTGGTCGACAAGCAACTGGTCGCCGCCCGCCGCGCGCTGGAGGATTGCGACCTGGAAGTGCGCAAGCTGGAGCAGCAGCGCCATCTGGCCGAGCAGGGCCTGGCCGCGCTGCGCGAGAAGCTGGCCGAGAAGCGGCTGGCGGCACAGGCGCTGCAGTTGCGCGCCGAGCAACTGGCGCAGGCCATCGCCGAATCCGGGCTGGACCTGGACACCCTGCTGGCCGAACTGGCCGAGGACATCGACGCCGCGCAGTGGCGCTCGCAACTGGTCGACATCGGCCACAAGATCACCCGGCTGGAGCCGGTCAACCTGGCGGCGATCCAGGAGCACGCCGAACAGAGCGAGCGCAAGACCTACCTGGACAACCAGCTTGCCGATCTGGCCAGCGCGATGGAGACGCTGGAAGGCGCGATCAAGAAGATCGACCGCGAGACCCGCCAGCGCTTCAAGGAAACCTTCGACAAGGTCAACGCCGGCGTGCAGGCCCTGTTCCCGCGCCTGTTCGGCGGTGGCCATGCCTATCTGGAACTGACCGGCGACGACCTGCTCAACACCGGCGTGTCGATCATGGCGCGCCCGCCGGGCAAGCGGCCGTCCAACATCTCGCTGCTTTCCGGCGGCGAAAAGGCGCTGACCGCGGTGTCGCTGGTGTTCGCCATCTTCGGCCTCAACCCCGCGCCGTTCTGCCTGCTCGACGAGGTCGACGCGCCGCTGGACGAGGCCAACGTGGGCCGCTTCTCGGCGATGGTGCGCGAGATGAGCGAGAAAGTGCAGTTCATCTTCATCAGCCACAACAAGGCCACGATGGAAGCGGCCAGCCAGCTGTGCGGCGTGACCATGCGCGAGCCCGGCGTGTCGCGACTGGTGCAGGTGGATCTGGCCGAAGCGGCTAAACTGGCGGGAGCTGCCTGATGGAACCGAAGATGATGTCGCAACCCGTGCTCGCCCTGGCCTGGAATCCCTCCGTTGGCATCCCGCTGTTGATCATCGGCCTGATCGTGCTGGCCCTGATCTGGCTGTTCGGCTCGCCGAAGAAAGAGCAGGGCAAGCGCCGGGTCGCGCCGTCGTCCGGTGGACGGCGCGAGCCGACTCTGGGCGGTGAGTCCGGCGATGACGAGGTGTCCTCGCTGGCCGACGCCTTCGCGGCCAAGCCGCAACAGGGTGAACTGCTCGACAGCGGCCTGCGCGAGGAACTGGAGCGCCTGGGCGCGACCCTGTCGGGCGAGGAAACCGTACCCGCACCCGCACCGGCCAAGGCCAAGCCCGCCGGCAAGCTGGCCGACAGCGTGGCCTCGATCATCGACACGCTGCGCGCGCCCAGCCACAAGGACGAGCCGCAGGAAGCGGACGCGCCGGCAGTCGAGCCCGAGCAAGTGCCCGCACCGGAAGTCGTGGCGGCACCCGCGCCGGCTCCCGCTCCCGCACCGCCGCGCTCCGATCTGGGCCGGCGTCCGCCGCAGCTGCCGGTGGAGCGGATCATCACGCTGTTCGTGGTGGCCCGCGAAGGCATGCTGTTCCACGGCCCCGACCTGGTCGTCGCCGCCGAGAAGGCCGGCCTCGAATTCGGCGACATGGGCATCTACCACCGCCTGGTCGACGGCAAGCGCGAGCTGGGCCCGATCTTCAGCGTGGCCAACATGCTCAAGCCCGGCAATTTCGACATGGCCCGGCTCGACGCCCTGCACACCCCGGGCGTGACCTTCTTCATGACCCTGCCGGCCCCGCTGGCCGCACTGGACGCCTGGGACGCGATGCTGCCCACCGCACAACGCCTGGCCGAACTGCTCGACGGCCAGGTGCTGGACGAAGAACGCAACGCACTCGGCCGCCAGGGCATCGCCCACATCCGCGACCAACTGCGCGGCTGGGACCGCGACCACGAAGGCGAAGAAATCATCTTCGGCCGCTGACCCCCAGCCGCAGGAGCCCGCTCGCGGGCGATGCTCTTGCTTCGGGTGGGTCGTGGAATTCCGGCCTTCAAAAGCATCGCCCGCCAGCGGGCTCCTACAGCAACCCCGTGCGAACCGTAGGAGCCCGCTCGCGGGCGATGCTCTTGCTCCGGTGGGTCGCGGAATTCCGGCTTTCAAAGGCATCGCCCGCAAGCGGGCTCCTACAGGGGCGCCGTGCACTCGCATGGAAACCGTAGGAGCCCGCTCGCGGGCGATGCTCTTGCTTCGGTGGGTCGCGGAATTCCGGTCTTCAAAAGGCATCGCCCGCAAGCGGGCTCCTACAGGGGCGCGGTGCGCTTGCATGGAAACCGTAGGAGCCCGCTCGCGGGCGATGCTCTTGCTTCGGGTGGGGTGCGGAATTCCGGTCTTCAAAAGGCATCGCCCGCAAGCGGGCTCCTACAGGGGCGCCGTGCACTCGCATGGAAACCGCAGGAGCCCGCTCGCGGGCGATGCTCTTGCTTCGGTGGGTCGTGGAATTCCGGCTTTCAAAGGCATCGCCCGCAAGCGGGCTCCTACAGGGGCGCCGTGCACTCGCATGGGAACCGCAGGAGCCCGCTCGCGGGCGATGCTTTTGCTTCGGGTGGGGCGTGGAATTCCGGCTTTCAAAGGCATCGCCGCGCAAGCGGGCTCCTACAGCGACCCCGTGCACTTGCATGGAAACCGTAGGAGCCCGCTCGCGGGCGATGCTCTTGCTTCGGGTGGGTCGTGGAATTCCGGCTTTCAAAGGCATCGCCCGCAAGCGGGCTCCTACAGGGGCGCCGTGCACTTGCATGGAAACCGTAGGAGCCCGCTCGCGGGCGATGCTTTTGCTTCGGTGGGTCGCGGAATTCCGGCTTTCAAAGGCATCGCCCGCGAGCGGGCTCCTACAGGGAGCCTGAGTTGTAGGAGCCCGCTGGCGGGCGATGCTTTTGCTCTCGCGAATCCGCAACCCCGGCTTTTTTACAGGGCCAGGGGGTGTTTTGTTTCGGGGTTGGTCATGCTGGCCATGTACAGCAGGACTCCGGCCAGGCTTTTCAGGTCCTGGTGGTTGTGGGTGAGGACGCGGCGGAGGTTCTGGGCGGAGCCGCCGCGGAGGTAGTCGAGCCAGGCGGCGGGGGCTTCGGAGCCGGGGAGGTCGTCTTCGCGGATCACGCCGAGCAGTTCGCGTTCGGCGGTGGCGAGGCGGCAGTTGGGCCACACGCCTTTCCAGTGGCGGCGTACCGGGTGGAGCAGGTCCAGATGGTCCAGCGATGACAGCGGATCGGGCTGGCGGGCCAGGCGGTAGCGGGTTTTCAGCAGCGGGGTGTCGTAGCACTTGCCGTTGTAGCTGACCAGCACCGTGTCCGGCTGCAGCCAGCTGGCGAAGGTGCGCAGCATGGCGCTTTCCGCGGCCATCGTGGTGATGGTCAGCTGGCGCACGCGGAAGCGGCCGTCGGGCAGCCAGTCGGCGGCGCCGATCATCCAGGCGCGGGTGCCGGTGCCGCCGGCCAGGCCGGTGGTCTCGGTGTCGAAGTGCAGCAGGCGGCGATGCTCGATCGCGTCATCGCGACGGGCAAAGCGGGTGTCGATCATCGGCGCGGGGCGGCCCCAGTGCATGGTCGATTCGAGCAGGAACAGGCCGGGCGAAATCTCCTCGCCGGGCACGTGGCGGTCACTGGATGGCGTTCGCGTGGCAACCCGCTGCAGGCGCGAGCGGCCCTGGATCAGCCGCAGCACTTCCGGTGGCAGCGCGGGTTTTGCCGCAGGTTTGGCGACGACCTGCCCGGATTGCGCACGCAACTGGCGCAGGCGTGCGGCCAGATCGCTCACAGCGCCACCAGCAGGGACAGCACGCGCAGTGCCAGCGCCTTGGGCGTGACCATCGCTTCCTCGTCATGCGCCAGGATCGGCCCGACGCAGCCGGGGCAGCCGCTGCGGCAGTCGCAGCGTTCGATCAGGGTGCTGGCCTGGGCGACCAGATCCTCGCGGCGCTGGAACAACGGCTCGCTGTGGCCGATGCCGCCGGGGAAGGCGTCGTAGAGATAGACGGTGGGCGTGAACGGCGCATCCGGTGCCAGCGTGGCCGGCTGGCCGTCGCTGCCGCGCAGCTGGCCACGACCGAGGTTGTCGGTGCCGATGAACCAGCTGCCGTCACCGCTGCCGACCGATTTCTGCAGGTCGCGTGCCTCGGCCATCACCGCCACCGTGGCCACCACGTGCAGCGCGTAGGCCGCGCCGAGGAAGCCGTCCAGCGCCTGCTGGCGCTGCTCGAAGGCGGCGTCCAGCACCATCTGCGGCAACTGCCACCACACCGCCGTGGTGTGCAGCTCCTGGTCGGGCAGGTTGACCGGGCCGTAGCCGATGTTCTCGTGCGAGTAGAAGCGGATCTTCTTGTAGCCGGGCACGCGCCGCACCACGTGCACCTCGCCGTGGTGAGCCTCGCCGCAGCCGGCGTGCGAGTGGTCGAAGCCGTCCAGCACCTTGAGCCGGGTGTAGTCGATGGCGTCGGTGTAGTAGTCGGCCTGGGTGCGCGTGACGTAGGCCTTGCGGCCTTCCCAGTCCAGCTTCTCGACCTGGTAGGGCACCGACTGCACCATGTGGATGGCGCCTTCGTACAGGGTCACCGGGGCGGCGGTGTAGTCGACCTCGGCGATGATGGTCTGGCGGCCGCCGCTGCGGTCGACCACCAGGAAATTGCCGTCGGCCACCGAGCGCAGCGACACCGCGATCGCCGGATAGCTGTCGGCGATCCACTCCCAGCGGTCGCCCTCGCGGTGCAGCACGCCTTCCTCGCCCAGCACGTCCAGCCAGGGCGTGGCGGGGTTGCCGCCGAACAGCTCGTCGCCGACGAAGGGCAGCTCGAAGGCGGCGCAGCGGATGTGGTCGAGCAGGATCAGCGGCTGGTCCGGCTGGATCCGCGCATGTTCCGGCGAAGCGCCCTGGAAGAACTCCGGATGGCGCACCAGGTACTGGTCCAGCGGATCGGAACTGGCCACCAGCACGCCCAGCGCCGATTGCTGGCGGCGGCCGGCGCGGCCGAAGCGCTGCCAGGTGGCGGCGACCGAGCCGGGGTAGCCGTTGAGCACCACCGCATCGAGGCTGCCGATGTCCACGCCCAGCTCCAGCGCCGAGGTGCTGACCACGCCGTCGATGCTGCCGGCGCGCATCTCGCGCTCGGCCACGCGCCGCTCGCCGGGCAGGTAGCCGCCGCGATAGGCGCGGATCCGCGGCGGCTTGCGCGGATCGTGGTCGAACACGTCCTTGAGGTACTTGGTCAGCACCTCGACCATGGTGCGCGACTGCGCGAACACCAGCGTCTTCAGCCCGGACTTGATCGCCATCCGCGCGATGCGGTTGGTCTGCGAGCGGGCCGAGGCGCGCAGGCCCAGGTCCGGGTTGATCACCGGCGGATTCCACAGCAGCACGTGCTTGTCGCCGCTGGGCGCGCCGCTCTCGGTGATCGCGGTCACGCCGTCCTCGATCAGCGCCTCGGCATGCTGTTGCGGGTTGCCGATGGTGGCCGAGCACAGGATGAACTGCGGCCTCACCCCGTAGAACGCGCAGACCCGCTTCAGCCGGCGGATCACGTTGGCCACGTGCGAGCCGAACACGCCGCGATAGGTGTGCACCTCGTCGATCACCACGTAGCGCAGGTTCTCGAAGAACTGCGCCCACTTGGTGTGATGCGGCAGGATCGCCTGGTGCAGCATGTCCGGGTTGGACACCACCACGTCGCCGTGCAGGCGGATCGCCTGGCGCGCGTCGCCGGGGGTGTCGCCGTCGAAGGTGAAGGCCTTCACGCCCAGCTCGCCGGCACGGTTCAGTTCCAGCAGCTCGGCCACCTGGTCCTGCGCCAGCGCCTTGGTCGGGAACAGGTACAAGGCCTTGGCCTTGTCCTGCATCGCCGCGCTGATCACCGGCAAGGTGTAGCACAGCGACTTGCCCGAGGCGGTCGGGGTGACGATGGCCACGTGGTTGCCGGACTGCGCCGCCGCCCATGCCTCGGCCTGATGGCTGTAGAGCTGTTCGATGCCGCGCGTGCGCAGCGCGCTGGCCAGTGCCGGCGGCAGGTCGGCGGGCAACGGCGCGAACGAGCCTTCGCGCCCGGGAATCACGAAGGCGCCGGTGATCCGTTCCGCATGGCGCCGGGCCAGCTGCCCGGCCAGCGCGCGGCCGTCGAGCGGCTGGCGCCCGAGCCACGCGTCGTTGCTGTCGCGATGGGGAAGATTGGACATGGTCTGGCCCGCTGGCATGGCGGGCCAGTAGAGCTGGCGGCGGTCTCACGGATTGAGACCGCCGCCGCGGGCTCACCAGCCTTCGATGCGGCAACCCAGATAAAGCGCCCGCCCGGGGCCGGATTCGAAATAGCGGCCGCTGGATTCGTTGACGATCACCGAGCCGATGTAGCGGCGGTCGAACAGGTTGTCCAGGCGCAGGAACGGCGCGATGCGTGCATGCGCGGTCTCGATCACGTAGCCGACGCTGGCATCGGCCAATGCGTAGCCCGGCGCGCGGGCGCTGCCGGCGTCGTCGACGGTGACCGGGCCGATCGCCGCCAGATGCGCCTGCGCGTGCCAGCCGCGGGTGCCGCCCCAGCGCAGGCTGGCATCGAAGGTGGAGGAGGGCACGCCGGCCAGGCGCCGGTTCTGGTTGCCGGCCAGCGGCTGGTCGAAGCGCGCGTGCAGCCAGGTGTAGGCCAGATGCGCCTGCCACTGCGGCGCCAGCGCCAGGTCCAGCTGCGCCTCCACGCCTTGCCGGCGGGCACTGCCGTGGTCGCTGTAGGTGGTGCGGCCATTGGTGTTGCCGGCCACCGCCAGTTCGTGGCGGGTATCGGCCTGGAACCAGGCCAGCGTGGCGTCGTTGCTCGTGCCCCAATGCCACTTCGAGCCGAGTTCGAGATTGTCCGAGCGGGTCGCCGGCAGGTCGAGATTGAGCCCGCTGCGACCGTCGGTGCGATAGCCCAGCTCGTTGAAGGTGGGCGTCTCGAAGCCCTGGCCCCATGAACCGTACAGATGCCAGTGGTCGTTGGCGCGGAACAGCAGGCCGGCCACCGGGGTGGTGGCGCCGTAGCTGCGCCGGCCGCTGTCGTCGGGGTTGCCGGCGACGATGTAGTGGTCGTCCACCGCGAAGCGCACGCGGCTGTGGCGCAGCCCGGCGCTGAGCGACCAGCGCGAGGCGAAACGCCAGTCGGCCTGGGCGTACTGGTCGAAGTCCTGCACCAGGTTGCCCTCGTCGCGACGCAACGCGCCGACCACGCCGAGCTGGCCGCCGACGAAGTTCTCGTAGCCGCGGCGATGCTGGTTCTGGCGGTCATGGCTGGCACCGACCACCAGTTCGAACGGGCGGCCGCCCAGCTGCCCGCGCCAACTGCGGCGCAGGTCGACGCCTTCGTAGTTGCCGGACAGGTCGACCACGCCGCCGGCGCTGAGCGGGCCGGCCTGTGCCGCCGGCGGAATCGACAGGAACTGCTGCACCGTGCGCTGGCCGTAATAGGCCAGCGCACGCCATTGGCCGCCGTGGTCGTCGTCGTGCTCGAAGACCAGCCCGCCCTGGTCCTGGCGCACGCTTTTGCGAGTGTCGTAGGTCAAGGCCAGCGCGGGCGCCTGGCGCGGATCGGCAAGGTATTCGGCCCAGGTCAGTCCCTTCGGGTCGTCCGCGTCGATGCGCACGCTGTTGGCCAGCACGGTGAGGTGGTTGCTGTCGTCCAGATCGAAGCGCAACACGGCATTGCCATTGTCGCGACGGGCCCGGCTGTGGCGACGCCAGCCATCGCCGTCCTGGCGTGACAGGTCGACGTTCCAATCCACGCCAGCGGCAACGCCGCGCGTGCCCAGCTCGACGTGATGGCCGGCGTAGCGGCCGCCGCCCAGGGTCAGGTTCCACTGCGGCGGCTCGGTGCCCTCGGCGGTGAACAGCTGGATCACGCCGCCGGAGGCATTGCCGTACAGCGCCGAGAACGGCCCGCGCAGCACCTCGATGCGGTCGGCCGCGCCCGGGTCGAAATGCGACAGCTGGCCCTGGCCGTCGGGCATCGTGGCGGGAATGCCGTCCAGGTACAGCCGCACGCCGCGCACGCCGAAGGTGGTGCGCGCGCCGAATCCGCGGATCGAGATCTGCTCGTCCTGCGCCGCGTTCTGGCGGTTGCGCGCCAGCACGCCGGGCACCTCGCGCAGCGATTCGGAGGTGTCGGTCAGGCGGCGGTCGGGGTTGGCCTGCAGGTGCACCGCGTCGACCGAGGCGGGCAGGTCGAAAGGCGAACGCTCGCTGCGCGTGGCGGTGACCACCACCGGCGACAGCGCCGCCGCGCTGGATGCGGCACTGGCCGGCAGTTCATCCTGCGCCAGCGCGACCGAGGCAGGCAGGGCCAGCAGGCCCATCGACATCCACGTCATCGTGGATGATGCAAAACGGCAGTTCATGGGAAAGGGGGATGTTCGGAAAAGTCCGGCGCAGCATGCCACCGACCATGCGGATTGTCTCGCCGGCCGGTCTTCCCGCCCACGAGCGTCGGGTGATCGGGGCGGGGCGGACAACGCTCGCGCCGGCATGCGTCATGATGGGTGTGGCGGTGGTGCGGGAGATCCCTGTTCCCGCGTATCAGGAGGTGCGACAACATGAGCGAGCACGACGAACAGGCTGCCACCGGATCCCCGCCGGCAGCCTTCATCACCGATCCCCTGGCGCGGCAATTGCTGCAGGTGCTGCCGGTGCCGCTGTACACCACCGACGCCGAAGGCCGGCACACCTTCATCAACCAGGCCGCCGCCGAATTCATCGGCCACCGGCCGGTGCTGGGCCAACCCTGGTGGACGGCACGCAAGCTGTACCGGCTCGATGGCCGTCCGATCCGCAACGATGATTGCGCCATGGCCACGGTGTTGCGCGAACAACGCCCGGTACATGGCGAAGTGGCCATCGCCGAATTGCCCGACGGCAGCCGCCGCGTTTTCCGCGCCAGTCCCACCCCGTTGTTCGGCCAGGACGGCCGGCTGGTCGGCGCGGTGAACGTGCTGCAGGACATCACCGGACAGCGCGCCACCGAACAGGCCCTGCAGGATCTCAACGCCCAGCTGGAACAGCGCGTGGCCGAGCGCAGCCGCGAGGCCGAGGCCGCCTACAACGAACTGCATCGCCGCGAACGCGACTTCGCGCTGCTGGTCGGCAGCGTGGTCGACTACGCCATCTACATGCTGGACACCGAAGGCTTCATCACCAGTTGGAACGCCGGTGCGGAGCGGATCAAGGGCTTCACCGCCGAGGAAGTCATCGGCACCCACTTCTCGCGTTTCTACACCGAGGCCGACCGCGCCAGAGGCGCGCCGGAAACCACCCTGGCCACCGCGCGGCGGGAAGGCTTCTGCAACGCCGAAGGCTGGCGCGTGCGCAAGGACGGCAGCCGCTTCTGGGCCAGCGTGGTGGTCGATCCGGTCTTCGATGACGGCAAGCTGGTCGGCTTCGCCAAGGTCACCCGCGACGTCACCGAACGGATGGAGGCCGAGGCGGCGCTGGTGGAGAGCGAAAAACTGGCACGCGGGGTGATCGACAGCGCGCTGGATGCGTTCGTCCAGCTCGACGAGGACGGCCGCATCGTGCAGTGGAATCCGCGCGCCGAATCGCTGTTCGGCTGGTCGCGCCCGGAAGCGCTGGGGCAGGAACTGGCCGGCCTGGTGATTGCGGCGGAAGACCGCGAGCGCTTCGGCGGCCGGTTGCAGCCGGATCCGCCGTGCTCGGCGCAGGACGCCGCCGGCCAGCTGGAAATGCTTGACCGCAATGGCAGCCGCATGCCGGTCGAGCTGAGCGTCAGCTCACTGACCGTGAACGGGCACCGCCACGTCAACATCTTCATCCGCGATCTCAGCGAGAAGATCCTGGTCGAAGCGCAATTGCGCCAGGCGCAGAAGATGGAAGCGGTCGGCCAGCTCACCGGCGGCCTGGCGCACGATTTCAACAATCTGTTGCAAGGCATCATCGGCTCGCTCGACCTGATCCAACTGCGCGTGGAGCAGGGCCGCACCGACGAGGTGGCGCGTTTCGTCAAGGGCGCGCTGGACTCGGCCGGACGTGCCGCGGCGATGACCCACCGCCTGCTGGCCTTCTCGCGACGCCAGCCACTGGACCCGCGCCCGGTGCAGGCCAATCCGCTGATGAGCTCGATGGCCGAGCTGCTGCATCGCACGCTGGGCGAGAAGATCAGCCTGGAGTTCGATCTGGCCGAGGATCTGTGGACCACGCTGTGCGACCCGAACCAGCTGGAAGCGGCGGTGCTGAACCTGTCCATCAACGCCCGCGACGCCATGCCCGAAGGCGGCCGGCTGCGCGTGCGCTCGCGCAATGTCGGCGCGGGCCAGGGCGAATGGCGCGAGATGCACGGACAGGAATTCATCTGCATCGAGGTGAGCGACGACGGCAGCGGCATGGATGCCGACGTGATCGAGCACGCCTTCGAACCGTTCTTCACCACCAAGGGGCCGGGCAAGGGCACCGGCCTGGGGCTGTCGATGGTGTACGGCTTCGCGCGGCAGTCCAACGGCTATTGCGGCATCAGCAGCGAACCGGGGCAGGGCGCCACGGTGCGGCTGTACCTGCCACGCCATCTGGGCGAAGCGCCGACACCGGCCGCCTCCCGCACCGGCGCCTCCATGCCGTTGCCGGGCAGCGGCCAGCTGGCGTTGGTGGTCGAAGACGAGCATCTGGTGCGCCACGTGGTGGTCGAAGTGCTGCACCAGCTGGGCTACCAGACGCTGGAAGCGGTCGACGGCGAAACCGGCCTGGCCGCGCTGGAATCGAACGCCGCCATCAGCCTGCTGATCTCCGACATCGGCCTCCCCGGCAGCAACGGCCGCGTACTGGCCGACGCCGCGCGACAACTGCGCCCCGACCTGAAAGTCCTGCTGATGACCGGCTACGCCGCCGACCACACCGCCCCGGAAGGCTTCGCCGCCGGCATGGAACTGATCACCAAACCCTTCAGCGTCCAAACCCTCTCCACCCGCCTGCGCCAGATCCTGTAGGAGCCCGCTCGCGGGCGAGGCTCTTGGGGCCGGGATTCGTGATTCGCAAAGGTTGAAGCACAAGGCCCCTGTAGGAGCCCGCTCGCGGGCGATGCTCTTGGGCCGGGATTCGGGGTTCGGGATTCGGGATTCGCAAAAGCATCGCCCGCAAGCGGGCTCCTACGCGAATGGGGGTGGGGGGATGACGGTGTGCGTGTGGTTGCGGTGGCTGCGATGGGGCATCGGCAGGCTCAAGCTTCGGGGATGCCAGCCTTTCCCGACACAGGACACCATGCGCTGCGACGCGGGCGCACATCGATCCGGCAGCAGGTCTATCTGCTGACGACCACGACGTATCGGCGCCAACGCCTGTTTGCCGATCCGGTTCGCGCGCGCCTGGCCAGCCGCATCATTCATGCGGCATCGACCTGGGGAGATGCCCGATTGCTTGCATGGGTGCTGATGCCCGATCACTGGCACGGCCTGCTGGAACTTGGCGAGCAACCGCTGTCGCTGACCATGTGCCGCTTCAAGGGAACGCTTTCCCGGGAGCTTCACCGGCTACCTGACACCCCGGCCCGGATCTGGACACGCAGCTTTCACGACCACGCCCTGCGCGCCGACGAAAACCTGCGACACGCCGCCCGCTACATCATCGCCAACCCCGTACGCGCCGCACTGGCCCCCACCGTCATGGATTACCCCTACTGGAACGCCATCTGGCTGAATCCCCCACCAAGCCCCCGCGAACAGCCGCCGGACCGGGATTCGTGAAAACCTGAAAGCATCGCCCGCAAGCGGGCTCCTGCAGTGGTGATGCGCTTGGGGCCGCGATGCAACGCGGGCCTTTGTAGGAGCCCGCTCGCGGGCGATGCTCTTGGGCCGGGATTCGGGATTCGGGATTCGGGATTCGTGATTCGGGATTCGCAAAAGCCTGAAAGCATCGCCCGCAAGCGGGCTCCTACAGTGGTGATGCGTTTGGGGCCGGGATGCAACGCGGGCCTTTGTAGGAGCCCGCTCGCGGGCGATGCTTTTGGGCCGGGATTCGCAAAAGCCAGAAAGCATCGCCCGCAAGCGGGCTCCTGCAGCGGTGATGCGCTTGGGGCCGGGATGCAACGCGGGATTTTGTAGGAGCCCGCTCGCGGGCGATGCTTTTGGGCCGGGATTCGCAAAAGCCAGAAAGCATCGCCCGCAAGCGGGCTCCTACAGTGGTGATGCGTTTGGGGCCGCGATGCGATGCGGGATTTTGTAGGAGCCCGCTTGCGGGCGATGCTCTTTGACCAGGGTTCGTGACGGCAAAAAAAGCCCCGCCGGCAATCCCGGGTCAGGTCTGGTCCAGGAGGGTTTGGGTGATGCGTTGCAGGGAGGCCATGTCCAGGGGTTTGGCGAGCATGCGGACTTCGGGGAATTCGCGGGCCAGGGCGGTCAGGTCGCCGCCGGACATCACCGCGAAGGGGATGCCGCGTTCGCGCAGCGCGACGATCAGCGGGTAGGCGTTCTCGCCGCGCAGGCCCACATCGACCAGTGCCGCGTCGAAGTCGCTGCTTTCCAGCTCGCTGAGTGCGTCGATCAGCGACAGATCCACCAGCACGCCAAGCCCCATGTCGCGCAGAGTGTCTTCCACCACCATGGCAACGACCGGGTCGTCCTCGACCACGAGAACCTGTTTCGAAGGGGGTGTCATGCGCGTGGCGTCCGTGAATATCCCATGCGGCCATACAGTGTATGTGTTCACGCGGTGGAAAGGGCGGGGCACACGAGATCTCGACGGATTGCGCATCCGGATTTAACCGCCCGCGCTCCAATCTGGGCCTCCGTCACCCACGGAGAACGTCCATGCCCGGCCAGGACCGCAAAGACCTTGAACACCCCGCCCGCCAGAACCCGGCCAAGACCGAACGCGAAGCATCGCGCCGCGTGCGGAAAGACCACGAAAGCGACAACCAGGATGAGGCGCTGGAGGAAACCTTCCCCGCCAGCGACCCCGTATCGCCCTTCATCCCCGCCCGCCTGCCCGACGACACCCCATGAAGCCGGGATGCTGTTGTAGGAGCCCGCTTGCGGGCGATGGTTTTGGGGCCGGGATTCGGGATTGGGGATTCGGGATTCGCAAGAGCCTGAAAGCATCGCCCGCGAGCGGGCTCCTACAGGGCGTGAGGATTTGTAGGAGCTCGCTTGCGGGCGATGCCTTTGGGCCGGGATTGGGGATTCGCAAGAGCATCGCCCGCGAGCGGGCTCCTACAGGGCGTGGGGATTTGTAGGAGCCCGCTTGCGGGCGATGCCTTTGGGGCGGGATTGGGGATTCGCAAAAGCATCGCCCGCGAGCGGGCTCCTACAGGGCGTGAGGATTCGTAGGAGCCCGCTTGCGGGCGATGCCTTTGGGCTGGGATTGGGGATTCGCAAGAGCATCGCCCGCGAGCGGGCTCCTGCAGGGTGAGGGGATTTGCAGGAGCCCGCTTGCGGGCGATGCCTTTGGGGCGGGATTGGGGATTCGCAAGAGCATCGCCCGCGAGCGGGCTCCTACAGGGCGAGGGGATTCGTAGGAGCCCGCTTGCGGGCGATGCCTTTGGGCCGGAATCAGGTATTCGTTGGTGGGGTGTTCGGGTCGGTGGGGAGATCGACTACCACTGGCACGTATTCCAGGTCGGGGTGGCGGTTGACCAGGGTGTGTTTGCGTTGGCGCAGTTCGTGCAACTTCAACTGCAGGTCGGCGATCTGTTCGTCCAGTTCTTCCACGCTGGCTTCGATGTGGTCGTAGGCCTGCTGCAGCAGTTCGCGTGCCTCGCGGCGGCTGGAGGCGTTGGGGGTGTCGCCGTGCAGCGGTTGGTTGGCGGTTTCGCGCATGAAGATGGCGGTCACCAGGCCGATCACCGCCACCACCATCAGGTAGTAGGCCGGCATCATCAGGTTGTCGGTGGCTTCGACCAGCCAGGCGGCGGCGGTCGGGGTGAGGCCGGCGATGATGATCGAGATGTTGAACGCGGCGGCCAGCGCGCTGTAGCGCACGCGGGTGGGGAACATCGCCGGCAGGATCGAGGCCATCACGCCGATCAGGCAGTTCAGCAGCACCGCCAGCAACAGCAGGCCGACGAAGATCCAGCCGATGTTGCCGCTGTTGATCAGGCGGAAGGCGGGAATCGCCGCGATCAGCAGACCCACGCTGCCGGCGGCGATGAACGGGCGCCGGCCGAAGCGGTCGCTGGCCATGCCCACCAGCGGCTGCACGAACAGCATGCCGATCATCACCACGATGATGATCAGCACGCCGTGGTCCTCCGTGTAGTGCAGGCTCTGCGACAGATAGGTCGGCATGTAGGTCAGCAGCATGTAGTAGGTGACATTCGTCGCCAGCACGATGCCGATGCAGATCAGCAGGGCACGCCAGTGACGGCTGGCGATCTCCTTGAAGGAAATCCCCGGCGCGCCACCGACCGCGTCCTGGTCCTCCTTTTCCATGCGCTCCAACTGCTCGGTGAAGGCCGGGGTCTCCTCCGCCGCGCGGCGCAGGTACAGGCCCACGATGCCCAGCGGCGCGGCCAGGAAGAACGGCAGGCGCCAGCCCCAGTCCAGGAAGCGATCCTCGCCGACGATGGAGCTGATCAGCACCACCACGCCGGCGCCGAGCACGAAGCCGATGATCGAGCCGAAATCCAGCCAGCTGCTGAGAAAGCCGCGGCGCCGGTCCGGCGCGTATTCAGCCACGAACACCGCCGCGCCGGTGTACTCGCCGCCCACCGAGAAACCCTGCGCCAGCTTGCACACCAGCAGCAGGATCGGCGCGAGCATGCCGATGCTGTCGTAGGAGGGAATCAGGCCGATGCAGAACGTGCTGATCGCCATGATGATGATGGTGGCCGCCAGCACCTTCTGCCGGCCCAGCTTGTCGCCGATCACGCCGAAGAACACGCCGCCCAGCGGCCGCACCAGGAACGGCACCGAGAACGTCGCCAGCGCCGCGATCGTGCGCACGCCCGGCGAGGCATCGGGGAAAAACACCTTGCCCAGCGCATAGGCCACGAAGCCGTACACGCCGAAATCGAACCACTCCATGGCATTGCCCAACGCAGCGGCGGTGACGGCTTTCTTCAGCTTGCCGGAATCGATGACGGTGACGTCGCTGATCTGCCAGGGTTCGCCGTGGTTGGTGGAATCCTCAGTGGACATATGCAAGCAGACCTCCCATGTCGAATGGGCGCACAAGGCCGGGCAGGAAGATCAGCGCAGGCCGTGATGCGCAGAAAAAGCACCCCGCACGAAATGCGGGAACGGTCGGGACAAAAGGAACCGGTGAAGATCCGGAAAGGCTCGAAGCCACACGCCCCGGGCATCCACAGAAAGAAACCGCGCGCCAAGCACACGCAGGATGCCGATCCGATCAATCATACCGAACCCCATGTTAAAACCCCGCCAACACCCGCTGTTAAAACCCCGCCACCGCCGTTGTAGGAGCCCGCTCGCGGGCGATGCTCTTGGGGCTGGGATTCGGGATTCGGGATTCGGGATTGGGGATTCGTGAAAGCAACGGCATCGCCCGCAAGCGGGCTCCTACAGGTGGGCGCATGTCGTTGCGCTGCACGCTCTTGTAGGAGCCCGCTCGCGGGCGATGCTCTTGGGGCCGGGATTGGGAATTGGGGATTCGTGAAAGCAAAAGCATCGCCCGCAAGCGGGCTCCTACAGGTGAGGCGTGCGAATCAGCAGGGCTTGCGTTCGGGCGTGACGTGGGGCGTGCGACCATGGGGCGCGGCCTATATGCATGCAAGGAGATCACGACATGAACATCGGATTCATCGGCCTCGGTGCCATGGGCAGCGCGATGGCGGCCAATCTGTTGAAGGCCGGTCACGCGGTGACGGTGTGGAACCGCTCATCGGCGGCGACCGAACCGTTGGCCGCGTTGGGTGCCACGGTGGCGGCAACGCCGGTCGAGGCCATTGGCGGCGAGGTGTTGTTGAGCATGCTGGCCAACGACGCCGCCGTGCGTGCGGTGATCCTGGACGCCGGCGTGCTCGACGCCATGCCGCGTGGCGCCGTCCACGTGAACCACGCCACCGTGTCCGTGGCGCTGGCGAAGGAACTGGCTGCAGCACATGCGCAACGCGGCGTGGCCTATGTCGCCGCGCCGGTGTTCGGCCGGCCTGACATGGCTGCCGCCGGCAAGCTCAACATCCTTGCCGCTGGCGAGGCTTCCGCCGTCGAACGCGTGGGTCCGCTGCTGGAGGTGATGGGCAGCCGCATCTGGCCGCTGGGCGAAGCGCCCGAACGCGCCAGCGTGGCCAAGATCGCCGGCAACTTCATGCTGGCCTCGGCGATCGAGAGCATGGCCGAAGCCTCCGCACTGGTCCGCGCACACGGCATCAGTGCGGCGGATTTCCTCGACGTGATGACCGGCACCCTGTTCGCCTCACCGGCCTATCAGGGCTACGCCAAGCTGATCGCCGAACAACGCTTCAAACCCGCCGGCTTCACCCTGCCGCTGGGCTACAAAGACATCGGCCTGGCCCTGGCCGCCGGCGAAGTCGCCCGCGTCCCCCTGCCATTCGCCAGCGTGCTGCGCGACAGTCTGCTCGAAGCCCTGGCCGCCGGCGACGAAGACCTGGATTGGTCCGCCCTGTCCCAAGTAGCCGCCCGCCGCGCCAACCTCGACAACCGCTGACCCAACACGCCACCGCCCCCTGTAGGAGCCCGCTCGCGGGCGATGCTCTTCGGGCCGGGATTGGGGATTCGGGATTCGGGATTCGTGAAAGCAAGAGCATCGCCCGCGAGCGGGCTCCTACAGGGGGCGGGAATCGCGTGTTGTTGCGTTGCATGCCGTTGTAGGAGCCCGCTTGCGGGCGATGCTTTTGGGGCCGGGATTGGGGATTCGGGATTGGGGATTCGTGAAAGCAAGAGCATCGCCCGCGAGCGGGCTCCTACAGGTGGGCGGGAATCGTGTGCTGTTGCGCTGCACGCCGTTGTAGGAGCCCGCTTGCGGGCGATGCTCTTGCCACCGGAATCGCCGAAAGGCATCGCCCGCAAGCAGGCCCGCTCAGGTTTGCGGAATCAACCGCTCCGCACGCAGCCGCTCGAACAACTCGAAAAACGCATCCGGTGTGCTCTGGTAATCCAGGAACCCCGCCTTGCGGCTTTTGCTCATGTCGGTGACGACTTCCATCGGTCGGCCGAGATCCGCGTCGGTATGCCACCACGAGGCCATCCGGGTTACGTCCGGCTCGGCCAGGCCATGCTTCGCCGCCAGCGCGGCCCATGCGGCGGGGGCATCCTGCATGCGGCTTTCCAGCGGGCGTTCCACGCCGTCGAATGGTGCCGCTTCGATGCCGAACCAATCGGCGATCAGCCCCCACATCGTCTTCCAGCGGAACACGTCGCCGTTGACCACGTTGAACGCCTCGTTGCGGCCCTGCGGCGTGGTGGAGGCCCATTCCAGGTGCCGTGCCAGCAGGCGCGCGTCGGTCATGTCGGTCAGCCCGTTCCACTGCGCCGCCGAGCCGGGGAACACGAACGGCTGGCCGCTGGCCTTGCACAGCGACGCATACACCGCCAGCGTCTGCCCCATGTTCATCGCATTGCCCACGGCAAAACCGATGATCGTGTGCGGCCGATGCACGCTCCAGCCAAAACCGTGCTGCGCGGCGGCCTCGAACAGCCGGTCTTCCTGCGCGTAATAGA
>Ga0222426_100519_pt1 | contig 23814 bp, 19 predicted proteins | sample 2B50Ametagenome_FD_180087 | JGI IMG/M metagenome (GOLD analysis project Ga0222426, IMG submission 180087) | Enriched microbial communities from leaf-cutter ant dump, University of Wisconsin, Madison, United States - 2B50A (version 2) | ecosystem: Environmental > Terrestrial > Nest > Insects nest...
GCTCACGAGGCCTGAGCATGTCGGTATTCACCCCTCTTGAGCGTTCCACCCTGGAAAGCTTCCTCGCGCCCTACGGGCTGGGGCGCCTGCACGAGTTCCGCGGCATCCCCGAGGGCTCGGAGAACAGCAACTTCTTCGTCAGCCTGGAGCGCGGCGAATTCGTCCTGACCCTGGTCGAGCGCGGCCCGGTGCAGGACCTGCCGTTCTTCGTCGAACTGCTCGACGTGCTCCACGAGGCCGACCTGCCGGTGCCCTACGCCCTGCGCACCGAATCCGGCGAGGCCCTGCGCCAGCTGGAGGGCAAGCCGGCGCTGCTGCAGCCGCGCCTGCCCGGCCGCCACGAGCGCCAGCCCAACGCCCACCATTGCGGCGAGGTCGGCGCCCTGCTGGCGCGCCTGCACCTGGCCACCCGCGGGCGCATCATCGAACGCCCCAGCGACCGCGGCCTGAGCTGGATGCTGCACCAGGGCGAGAACCTCGCCTCGCACCTGGCCCCGGCCCCGCGCGAACTGCTGGAAAACGCCCTGGAGGAAATCGCCCGGCTGCTCGCCGAACAGCCCGAGCTGCCGCGCGCCAACCTGCACGCCGACCTGTTCCGCGACAACGTGCTGTTCGACGGCCCGCACCTGGCCGGGGTGATCGACTTCTACAACGCCTGCTCGGGCTGGATGCTCTACGACCTGGCGATCACCCTGAACGACTGGTGCTCCCACGACGACGGCGAACTCGACGGTCCGCGCGCCCGCGCGCTGCTGGCCGCCTACGCCAGCCGCCGGCCGTTCACCGCCCTGGAGGCCGAGCTGTGGCCGGAAATGCTGCGCGTGGCCTGCGTGCGCTTCTGGCTGTCGCGCCTGATCGCCGCCGAGGCCTTCGCCGGGCAGGACGTGCTGATCCACGACCCAGGCGAGTTCGAACGGCGCCTGGCGAAGCGGCAGAAGGTGGATATACACCTGCCGTTTGCGTTGTAGGGCGTATAACCGTTCGCGGTTATACGCCGATACATCTCACCCATCGGCCAACGCCGTGGCTGAGCCCGCAGCGCCCTGAAACAGGCGCTTCGTGTTCAAACCCGCAGCGTCCTGGGACCAAGGTCAGGCGGCGGATAACGTCGAACGTTATCCGCCCTACGCCAAGGTCGATCCTGGCGTAGGGCTTTTCGTAGGAGCGGATTTATCCGCGATTTCCGCCGGCAGGGCCGGCGTATATACGCTATCGCGGACGGAGTCCGCTCCTACGTCCGTGCATCCCAGGGGCCTCGATGCCCACCTGTAGGAGCACGCCCTGCGCGCGATCGCGGAATGACACCCCACAGTTGCAAACTGCCGGATGGCATGGCTTTTCGTAGGAGCGAGCTTGCTCGCGAAGGGGGATCGTGCCGAGTCATGGCGATGGGTATCGCTTCGCTCAACCCATCCTACGGGGGTGTTTCTCCTACAGGCCTACAGGTTAACGCCGAATTTCCCATCTACGCCGGACAGCCCCCTCTCCCTTCAGGGCGGGGCGCGCAGCCGAGGGTTGGGGAGAGGGAGCGGAGTCAACCCAACGCACCAGAGTCGTCGGGAAACACGGTTCGCGAGCAAGCTCGCTCCTACAGGGGATGTGCCAGCGTGGCGCATGCGGGTGTGAAGATCTGATTCGGAGTGGACATCCCTGTCGTTGCTCCGCTGCCCAAGGTCAGCCCCAGCCCGGCCATCCATGGTCGGCCGTTCGCCGGCGCGACGCATGCTCGTACGGAGTGAAGATCTGATTCGGAGCAGACATCCCTGTCGATACTCCTCTGCTCAAGTTCAACCCCAGCCCGACCATCCATGGCCGGTCGTTCGCCGGGCGAAGCATGCTTCGCAAAGACTCCGGCTCACCCACACTTCGAATACCCGCAATTCAGGCAGGTCGCGCAACCGTCCATCTGCACCACCGCCATGGTGTTGCACTTGCCGCACAGCTGGGCGCCGGCGGGGAAGCCTTCGCCGGGTTCGGCCTTGTTGGTGCCCTGGGCCGCTTCGTAGGCCGCGCGCTTTTCCGCCAGGTACAGGCGCTGTTCCTCGTCGATCTGCGGGCCCTGCATCAGGCCGATGGCTACCAGGTGGCGTTCCACCACCGCGCCTATCTCGGCGACGATGGAGGGCATGTAGATGCCGCCGCGCTTGAGGTAGCCGCCGCGCGGGTCGAACACCGCCTTCATTTCCTCCACCAGGAAGGTGCAGTCGCCGCCCTTGCGGAACACTGCCGACATGATGCGGGTGAGGGCGACTATCCACTGGAAGTGGTCCATGTTCTTCGAGTTGATGAAGATCTCGAAGGGCCGGCGCTGCTCGTAGGGCGTGTCGGGGTTGAGCACCATGTCGTTGATGGTCACGTAGAGCGCGTGCTCGAACAGCGGCGACTTGATCTTGTAGGTGGCGCCCACCAGTATCTCCGGGCGCTGCAGGGTTTCGTCCATCTTCACCACGGCCGCCGCCGCGGCAGCCTCGGCGCGGGCCTTTTCCTCGGCGACGTCGACCACTTCGAAGCTGCGGATCTTCTGGTTGATTTTCACTGGCATGGGATTCCTCCGCGGCTTCAGAACTTGCCGTAGTAGCCTTCTTTCAAGGCATCGAACAGGTTGGCGGCGGTGTGCGTCTCGCCGTCGTACTCCACTTCCTCGTTGCCCTTGAGTTCCACCGTGCTGCCGTCTTCCAGCTCGAAGCGGTAGAGGGTCTTCTCCAGGTCCGAGTCCTTGACCAGCACGCCCTGGAAGGCCGCCGGGTTGAAGCGGAAGGTGGTGCAGCCCTTCAGGCCCTGGCGCCAGGCGTAGAGGTAGATGTCCTTGAAGTCCTCGAAGGGGTAGTCGGTGGGCACGTTGGCGGTCTTGGAGATCGACGAGTCGATCCAGCGCTGCGCCGCCGCCTGGATGTCCACGTGCTGCTGCGGGGTGATGTCGTCGGCGGTGACGAAGTACTCCGGCAGGCGGTGCTTGCCGTCCTCGGCGTCGGGCACGGCCTTGGCGTCGACCTTGGCGCGGTAGGCCAGCAGCTCGTAGCTGAACACCGAGATCTTCTCCTTGGTCTTGCGCCCGGCGCGGATCAGGTTGCGCGAGTAGTGATGGGCGAAGCTCGGCTCGATGCCGTTGGAGGCGTTGTTGGCCAGGCTCAGGCTGATGGTGCCGGTGGGCGCGATGGAGCTGTGGTGGGTGAAGCGCGCGCCGTGGCGGGCCAGGGCCTCGACCAGTTGCGGCGCGTGCTCGGCGATGCGCTGCATGTAGCGCGAGTACTTGGCGTGGAGGACGCGCCCGGGCACCCGGTCGCCCGCCTTGAGGCCGTCGGCGGCCATTTCCGGGCGCTTGCGCAGCATTTCCGCGGTCACTTCGTAGTCCTGCGCCAGCACCGGCGCCGGGCCTTTCTCCAGGGCCAGGTCGAGGGCCACTTCCCAGCCCACCAGGGCCATCTCGCGCGCCACTTCCTCGGTGAACACGCAGGCCTCGGGGCTGCCGTAGCGCAGCTTGAGCATGGTCAGCGTCGAGCCCAGGCCGAGGAAGCCCATGCCGTGGCGGCGCTTGCCGAGGATTTCCTCGCGCTGCTGCGCAAGCGGCAGGCCGTTGACCTCCACCACGTTGTCGAGCATGCGGGTGAACACCCGCACCACCTCGCGGTAGCGTTCCCAGTCGAAGTGCGGTTCCTCGCCGAAGGGCTCGATGACGAAGCCGGTGAGGTTCACCGAGCCCAGCAGGCAGGAACCGTAGGGCGGCAGCGGCTGCTCGCCGCAGGGGTTGGTGGCGCGGATGGCCTCGCACCACCAGTTGTTGTTCAGCTCGTTGACGCGGTCGATGAGGATGAAGCCCGGCTCGGCGTAGTCGTAGGTGGAGACCATGATCATGTCCCACAGGTGCCGCGCCTTCACGCGCCCGTAGACCTTGCAGGCGACGCGGCCGTCCTCGCCGACCAGGTATTCGTCATGGATCGGCCAGTCGCGCCAGAGCACCTGGGCCGGGTCGTCCAGGTCGACCTCGTCGCGCTCCTTGTGGTGCACCGGGAACAGCAGCGGCCAGTCGGCGTCGGCCTGCACCGCCTGCATGAAGTCGTCGGTGATCAGCAGGCTGAGGTTGAACTGGCGCAGCCGGCCGTCCTCGCGCTTGGCGCGGATGAACTCGCGCACGTCCGGGTGGGCGACGTCGAAGGTGCCCATCTGCGCGCCGCGGCGGCCGCCGGCGGAGCTGACGGTGAAGCACATCTTGTCGAAGATATCCATGAACGACAGCGGCCCGCTGGTGTGCGCGCCGGCGCCGGAGACGTAGGCGCCGCGCGGGCGCAGGGTGCTGAACTCGTAGCCGATACCGCAGCCGGCCTTGAGCGTCAGGCCGGCCTCGTGGACCTTCTGCAGGATGTCGTCCATGGAGTCGTGGATGATCCCGGAGACAGTGCAGTTGATGGTCGAGGTGGCCGGCTTGTGCCCCTGGGCGCCGGCGTTGGAGATGATCCGCCCGGCCGGGATGGCGCCATGGCGCAGGGCCCAGAGGAAGCGCTCGTACCAGTGCTCGCGGGTCGCCGCGTCCGGCTCGACGTCGGCCAGGGCGCGGGCCACCCGCTGCCAGGTCTCGTCGACGCTGGCGTCGATGGGCGTGCCGTCCTTCTGCTTGAGCCGGTATTTGCTGTCCCAGATGTCCTGGGACGCCGGCTGCAGTTCGAGTGCCGCCTGGTCTGTGCCCTGCGGGCGAGCATCGGTCTTGGCCATCCGCTGAAGATCCTCCCGTTGGTGCGCGGCCGGCTTGGGGCAGACCGCAATATCTAGTTATCCAGTAAATACACGAAACTACATATTGTGTATTTAGTCCTGTCGGAGACTCTAGTACCCGGAAGAGGTATTTGCCTATGAGGCGATGGGACGCAGGGGGAAAGTGTAGGTGAGCGGGGGTGGGAGGGAGGGGTTGGGGCAAGAGCCCAAGAGCGCCCTCTCCCTAACCCTCTCCCTGAAGGGAGAGGGGACCGTTCGGAGTGCGCTGATGTTTCGGCGTTAGCCGGCTTGTACCGAGTATCTGGCTGACACCAAATCCCTTCTCGGCACGGACTAGCCCCCTCTCCCTTCAGGGCGGGGCGCGCAGCCGAGGGCTGGGGAGAGGGAACGGACCCCGATTCAGCACCATGGCCCCCGGAAGGCACCATTCCCTCTCGCCCCACCAAAGACCGTAGGATGGGTTGAGCTTGCGATACCCATCACCATGGCATGGCCCGATGGGTATCGCTTCGCTCAACCCATCCTACAAGAGCACTCTCTCAGAGCTTCTCCAGACACCCGGCGAACTCGTCAGCCAGGTTACCCAGCAGCTTCTCATAGCCATTGGCATCGACCTTGACCGCCACGCCCAGGTCATCCAGCTCGGCCAGCTGCACCGGCAGGCCGGCGCTGAGGGTATCGGCCAGGCGCGGGCGGAGCGGCGGTTCGCTGAAGATGCACGACGGGCCGGCCTTCTGCAGCTGCGCGCGCATCGCGGCGACGTGCTTCGCCCCCGGCTGCACGTCCGCGGACAGGGCGAAGACCCCCGCATGGCGCAGGCCGTAGGCCTCCTCGAAGTAGTCGAAGGCCTCGTGGAAGACGAAGTAGGGCTTGCCGACCAGCGGCGCCAGGCGCTGCTTCAGGCGCGCGTCGAGCTGTTCCATGCGCTCGTCGAAGGCCTTGAGGTTGGCCTGGTAGCGCCCGGCGTTGAGCGGGTCGGCGATGGCCAGGTCCTCGGCCATGCGCGCGGCGATAGCCTGGGCGTTGGCCGGCAGCAGCCAGAGGTGCGCGTCCAGGGTGCCGGGGCGGTGATCGTGGTCGTGATCCTCGTAGTCGACGTGGCTCATGTTCTCGAAGTTGACGAACTTGCGCAGGTGCATGCCCGGCAGCTCCTGCACCGCCACGCTGGGCGCCTGGCGGGCCTGCAGCGGCTTGTCGAGGAACACTTCCATGTCCGGGCCTATCCAGTAGAACAGCTGGGCCTCGCGCAGGCGGCGCACGTCCGAGGGGCGCAGGGCGTAGCTGTGCGGCGAGGCGCCGGGCGGCAGCAGCACGTCGGGGCTGCCCTCGCCGTCCTGGACGGCGGCGGCGATCAGTTGCAGCGGCTTGATACTGGTCAGCACCTTGACCTCGGCGCTGGCGCCGAGGCTCAGGAACAGGGTGCAGCAGGCGAGGAGCAGGGCGGATGGGCGCAGGGACACGGCGGACTCACACGGGAAGGGAGGTAAAGGGTAATATAATAACGTCTCCGTACCCGAGCGTCGTCGCCGCATGTACAAGTTGATGCCCAACACCCCGCTGGCCTGCCGCCCGCACGACCACGCCACCTGCGTGGCCGGCGCCCTGGCCGAGGCCGACGCGCTCTGCGCGCGCCAGGGCGTGCGCCTGACCGAGCTGCGCCGGCGCGTGCTGGAACTGGTCTGGCAGAGCCACAAGCCGCTGGGCGCCTACGACATCCTCGCCGTGCTCAGCGAGGCGGACGGCCGCCGCGCCGCGCCACCCACCGTCTACCGGGCGCTGGACTTCCTCCTGGAAAACGGTCTGGTGCACCGCATCGCCTCGCTCAACGCCTTCGTCGGCTGCAACAACCCCGAGCACGCCCACGAGGGCCAGTTCCTCATCTGCCGCGCCTGCCACACCGCCATCGAGCTGGAGCAGCCGGCCATCAGCCAGGCCATTGTCGCCGGCGCCGAGGGCGTCGGCTTCAGCGTCGAAACGCAGACCGTCGAAGTGGTCGGCCTCTGCGCCGCCTGCGCGCCCAAGCAGCGGGAGGCCTGATGAGCCAGCCCCTGGTCCGCCTCGAAGGGGTGGGCGTGCGCTATGCCGGGCAGGCGGTGCTGCAGAACGTCAGCCTGAGCATCGGCGCCGGCGAGATCGTCACCCTGATCGGCCCCAACGGCGCCGGCAAGACCACCCTGGTGCGCAGCGTACTCGGCCTGCTCAGGCCCGACAGCGGCACGGTGTGGCGCCAGCCGAAGCTGACCATCGGCTACATGCCGCAGAAGCTCCACGTCGACCCGACCCTGCCGCTCTCGGTGCTGCGCTTCCTGCGCCTGGTGCCCGGCGTGGGCCGCGAGCAGGCCCTGGCCGCGCTCAAGGAAGTGGGCGCCGCGCAGGTGCTGGACAGCCCGCTGCAGACCGTCTCCGGCGGCGAACTGCAGCGCGTGCTGCTGGCCCGCGCGCTGCTGCGCAAGCCGCAGCTGCTGGTGCTGGACGAACCCGTGCAGGGCGTCGACGTCGCCGGCCAGGCCGAGCTGTACCGCCTGATCACCCGCCTGCGCGACCGCCTGGGCTGCGGCGTGCTGATGGTCTCCCACGACCTGCACCTGGTGATGAGCACCACCGACCAGGTGGTCTGCCTGAACCGCCACGTGTGCTGCCACGGCCACCCCGAGCAGGTCAGCGGCGACCCGGCCTTCGTCGAGCTGTTCGGCCAGGACGCCCGCAGCCTGGCGGTCTACCACCACCACCACGACCATGCCCACGACCTGCACGGCGAAGTGGTGCCGCAGGGCGGCGCCGGCCTGGCGATCCACGGCAAACTGACCCCGGTCCACAAGCACGGCCCCGACTGCAACCATGGCTGATTTCCTTCTCTACGCGCTGCTGGCCGGGCTGTCCCTGGCGCTGGTCGCCGGCCCCCTGGGCTCCTTCGTGGTCTGGCGGCGCATGGCCTACTTCGGCGACACCCTGTCCCACGCCGCGCTGCTCGGCGTGGCCCTGGGCTTCCTGCTGGACGTCAGCCCGACCCTCGCGGTGACCGTAGGCTGCGTGCTGCTGGCCGTGCTGCTGGTGACCCTTCAGCAGCGCCAGCCGCTGGCCGCCGACACCCTGCTGGGCATCCTCGCCCACAGCACCCTGTCCCTGGGCCTGGTGACCCTGAGCTTCATGAAGGAAGTGCGGGTGGACCTGATGGCCTACCTGTTCGGCGACCTGCTGGCGGTGAGCCAGACCGACCTCATGTGGATAGTCGCCGGCAGCGCCCTGGTGCTGGGGCTGATCTGCTGGCTGTGGCGGCCGCTGCTGGCGATCACCGTGCACGAGGAGCTAGCGCGGGTCGAGGGCCTGCCGGTCACCGCCATCCGCCTGGCGCTGATGCTGCTGATCGCCATCGTCATCGCCGTGGCCATGAAGATCGTCGGCGTGCTGCTGATCACCTCGCTGCTGATCATTCCCGCCGCCACCGCCCAGCGCCACGCCCGCAGCCCCGAGCAGATGGCCGCCGGCGCCACCCTGGTGGGCCTGGTGGCGGTGTGCGCCGGGCTTGCGCTGTCGTGGTTCAAGGACACCCCGGCCGGGCCGTCCATCGTGGTCAGCGCCGCGGCGCTGTTCCTGCTGAGTTTTGTCCTGCCGCGGCGGACGGTGTAGAATTTGTCGATTTTTTGATCAATCGAGAATGACTGGCATGAAGTCCCTTGCCCTCCGTCTGCTTTCCGTCCTCTCCCTCGCCCTGCTGCTGGGCGCGTGCCAGAGCCTGTCCGGCCAGGCGCCGAGCGGCTCCGGCTTCGAGGCCCGCCTGGCCGCCGGCCAGCTGGAAGCCGCGCAACTGCAGCTGGGCCAGGAGCACGAGGACGCCGCGCAGCTGGCCGAACGCCGCCAGCGCCTGGCCGACGCCTACCTGCAACGCAGCCGCGAGGCCCTGCAGGCCGGCGACGTCAACGGCGCCAGCAACGCTCTGGCCCGCGCCCGCTCGCTGATGCCGCGCGCCCCGGCGCTGGCCGCCGACGTCAAGGACATCGGCCAGCCCAAGGCCGCCGCCCCGGTCAAGTGCGAGCCCTGAGGCCCGCACCCGTCCGTCTTATTCCGTTTCGCTCGGCCCTTATCCGAACAAGGATTAATCGGCTATAGGAAAGCAGGGTAAAATGCGCGGTTTTTGCCGAGCGCCTACGCTCGTTTGCCAGGACACCCCGGCAGAGCGCGCCATTCCCACACTTCGCCGTACCCACAAGGTTCGCCACGTGATCGAATTCCACGACGTCCACAAGACCTACCGCGTCGCCGGCCGCGACATCCCGGCCCTGCAGCCGACGCGCCTGACCATCGGCGCCGGCCAGGTGTTCGGCCTGATCGGCCACTCCGGCGCCGGCAAGAGCACCCTGCTACGCCTGATCAACCGCCTGGAAGAACCCAGCGGCGGGCGCATCGTCATCGACGGCGAGGACGTCACCGCCCTCGATGCCGACGGCCTGCGGCGCTTCCGCCAGCGCGTCGGGATGATCTTCCAGCACTTCAACCTGCTGGCCTCCAAGACCGTGGCTGAGAACATCGCCATGCCGATGAAGCTGGCCGGCAGCTTCAGCGCCGCGCAGATCGCCGCGCGGGTGGACGAACTGCTCAAGCGCGTGGGCCTGCAGGACCACGCCCGCAAGTACCCGGCGCAACTCTCCGGCGGCCAGAAGCAGCGCGTCGGCATCGCCCGCGCCCTGGCCTGCGGGCCCAAGCTGCTGCTCTGCGACGAGGCCACCAGCGCGCTGGACCCGCAGACCACCGGCCAGGTCCTGCAGCTGCTGGCGGAGATCAACCGCGAGCTGAAGCTGACCATCGTGCTCATCACCCATGAGATGGACGTGATCCGCCGCGTCTGCGACCGCGTGGCGGTGATGGACGCCGGCAGCATCGTCGAGCAGGGCGAGGTGGCCGACGTCTTCCTCCACCCGCAGCACGAGACCACCCGGCGCTTCGTCTTCGAGGCCGAGCGCGTCGACGAGGACGAGCAGCACGACGACTTCGCCCACGTGCCCGGGCGCATCCTGCGCCTGACCTTCCGCGGCGAGGCCACCTACGCCCCGCTGCTGGGCACCGTGGCGCGGCAGACCGGGGTGGACTACAGCATCCTCGCCGGGCGCATCGACCGCATCAAGGACCAGCCCTACGGCCAGCTGACCCTGGCCCTGGTGGGCGGCGACATGGAGGCGGCCATGGCCCAACTGAACGCGGCCGAGGTACATGTGGAGGTGCTGCGCGCATGAGTGCTTTCTTTGAAAACATGGGCTTTGTGAATATCGACTGGTCCGAGATCCTCCAGGCCAGCATCGACACCTTCTGGATGCTCGGCGGCTCGCTGCTGTTCACCGTCATCCTCGGCCTGCCGCTGGGCGTGCTGCTGTTCCTCACCGGGCCCAAGCAGCTGTTCCAGAACCGCGCGGTCTACGCCCTGCTGTCCTTCGTGGTCAACGTGCTGCGCTCACTGCCGTTCATCATCCTGCTGATCGTGATGATCCCCTTCACCGTGCTGATCACCGGCACCTCGCTGGGCGTCGCCGGGGCCATCCCGCCGCTGGTGGTGGGCGCCACGCCGTTCTTCGCGCGCCTGGTGGAAACCGCCCTGCGCGAGGTCGACAAGGGCATCATCGAGGCCACCCAGGCGATGGGCGCCAGCACCCGCCAGATCATCTGCAACGCCCTGCTGCCGGAGGCCCGCCCGGGCATCATCGCCGCCATCACCGTCACCGCCATCACCCTGGTGTCCTACACCGCGATGGCCGGCGTGGTCGGCGCCGGCGGCCTCGGCGACCTGGCCATCCGCTTCGGCTACCAGCGCTTCCAGACCGACGTCATGGTGGTCACCGTGATCATGCTGCTGGTGCTGGTGCAGGTTCTGCAGACCGTCGGCGACAAGCTGGTGGTCCACTTCTCCCGCAAATAACCACAAGGCCCCGCGGGCCACAGGAAAATCCCAAAAGGAGCGCTCCATGAAGAAACTGCTTGCCGCCTTCGCCGCCACCGCGGCGCTGTCGATCACCGGCGCCAACGCGGCCGAAACCCTCAGCGTGGCCGCCACCCCGGTGCCGCACGCGGAAATCCTCAACTTCGTCAAACCCATCCTGGCCAAGCAAGGGGTGGAGCTGAAGGTCAAGGAATTCACCGACTACGTGCAGCCCAACACCCAGGTCGCCGAGAAGCGCCTGGACGCCAACTTCTTCCAGCACCAGCCGTACCTGGACGAGTTCAACAAGTCCAAGGGCACCAACCTGGTGGCCGTCACCGGCGTGCACATCGAGCCGCTGGGCGCCTACTCCAGCAAGTACAAGAAGCTCGACGAGCTGCCCTCCGGCGCCACCGTGGTGATCCCCAACGACGCCACCAACGGCGGCCGCGCCCTGCTGCTGCTGGCCAAGACCGGCCTGATCAAGCTCAAGGACGAGAAGAGCATCACCGCCACTCCGAAAGACATCACCGACAACCCGAAGAACATCAAGGTGCGTGAACTGGAAGCCGCGACCCTGCCGCGCGTGCTGGGCCAGGTCGACCTGGCGCTGATCAACACCAACTACGCCCTGGAAGCCAAGCTGAACCCGACCAAGGACGCCCTGGCCATCGAGGGTTCCGACTCGCCCTACGTGAACATCCTGGTAGCCCGCCCGGACAACAAGGACAGCGACGCCATGCAGAAACTGGCCGCCGCCCTGCACAGCCCCGAGGTGAAGCAGTTCATCCTGGAGAAGTACAAGGGTGCCGTGGTTCCGGCGTTCTGATAGCCGACCGCACCTTTGAAGAAGCCGCGCCCCGCAAGGGCGCGGCTTTTTTCTTGGCGGCTGTAAACAAGCTGCAACGGCCGGGGGGCTATAACGGTATTTCCACGACTTCTTTCGCTTACAGACCGCTTTTCCAGATTCAGGCAGGGGAGAGCGGTCTTTTTTTGTCTGTGTTTCGCCCGCCGCCCCAACGCCCTGCGCTTTGCGCTCTACGCTCTCGTAGGAGCGAGATTGCTCGCGAACGGTGCCTCCCGGCGGCTTCGGCGCCATGGCTTTACTCCGTTCCCTCTCCCTAACCCTCTCCCTGAAGGGAGAGGGGACCGTTCGGTGTGCTTGGGCATTCCTGGGTTAGCCGGCAGCACCAGCGGTTTCCGGCTGAAACCATCACTTCTCTCGGCACAGACTGCCCCCTCTCCCTTCAGGGCGGGGCGCGCAGCCGAGGGCTGGGGAGAGGGCGCTCTTCGAACAAACACCATAGGCCCGCCTGGAAATCCGTTCGCGAGCAAGAGCTAGGCGCCCCCCTCGCTCCTACGAGAGCACAACACCTCTCGACAACCTCCAGTGATCTTTATATTCTGCACAGCGAAACATAATTCCGTTAAAAACCACAATTACAACGGAGACGCTGAGCATGTCCGAGGTAGTGCAGGTCGAACGTCACGCCGACGTGGCCCTGATCAAGGTCGACAATCCCCCGGTCAACGCCCTGGGCCTGGCGGTGCGCGCCGGGTTGCTGCGGGCCTTCCGCGAGGCCGAGGCGGATGCCGAGGTGCGCGCGGTGGTGCTGGTGTGCGCCGGGCGCACCTTCATGGCCGGGGCGGATATCAAGGAATTCGGCAAGCCGCCGCAGGCGCCCTCGCTGCCCGAGGTGGTGGAAGCCATCGAGGCCTCGACCAAGCCCAGCGTGGCGGTCATCCACGGCACCGCCCTGGGCGGCGGGCTGGAAGTGGCCCTGGCCTGCCATTACCGCATCGCCCGGGCCGACGCCCAGGTCGGCCTGCCGGAAGTGAAGATCGGCCTGCTCCCCGGCGCCGGCGGCACCCAGCGCCTGCCGCGCCTGGTCGGCGTGGCACGGGCGCTGGACATGATCGTCTCCGGCAACCCGGTGAAAGCCCCGCAGGCCCTGGAATACGGCATCCTCGACGAACTCGTCGACGGCGACCTGGCCGAAGCCGGCCTGGCCTACGCCCGCCGCCTGCTGGACGAGGGCCGCGGCCCGCGCCGCAGCGGCGAGCGCCAGGTGCAAGGCGACGCCGCGCTGATCGCCGCCAAGCACGCCGAAGTGCAGAAGCGCATGCCCGGCCTGTTCTCCCCGCTGCGCTGCGTGGCCGCGGTGGAAGCCGCCAGCCGCCTGCCCCTGGCCGAGGGCCTGAAGCGCGAGCGCGAACTGTTCCAGGAATGCCTGGAGTCGCCGCAGCGCGCCGCCCTCATCCACGCCTTCTTCGCCGAGCGCGAAGCGGCAAAGATCGCCGGCCTGCCCGCCGACACCCCGGTGCGCGAAGTGCGCACGGCCGCGGTGATCGGCGGCGGCACCATGGGCGTGGGCATCGCCCTGTGCTTTGCCAACGTCGGCATCCCGGTGAAGCTGCTGGAAGTCGACGCCGCAGCCCTCGACCGCGCCCTGCAACGCGCCCGCGCCACCTACCAGGCCAGCGTCGAGCGCGGCAGCCTCGCCAGCGACGCAATGGAAAAACGCCTGGGCCTGATCCAGGGCGTGCTCGACTACGCCGCGCTGGCCGACGTGGACCTGGCAATCGAAGCCGTGTTCGAGAGCCTGGAGGTCAAGCGCCAGGTCTTCGAGCGCCTGGACGCGGTGTGCAAACCCGGCGCCATCCTCGCCAGCAACACCTCGTCGCTGGACCTCGACGCCATCGCCGCCTTCACCAAACGCCCGCAGGACGTGGTCGGCCTGCACTTCTTCAGCCCGGCCAACGTCATGCGCCTGCTGGAAGTGGTGCGCGGCCGCGAGACTTCCGCCGAAGTGCTGGCCAGCGCCATGCAGCTGGGCAAGCGCCTGAAGAAGGTCGCGGTGGCGGTGGGCGTGTGCGACGGCTTCGTCGGCAACCGCATGATCTTCCAGTACGGCCGCCAGGCCGAGTTCCTCCTGGAAGAAGGCGCAAGCCCGGCCCAGGTGGACGCCGCCCTGCGCGACTTCGGCATGGCCATGGGCCCGCTGGCGGTGCGCGACCTCTCCGGGCTGGACATCAGCCACGCCATCCGCGAGCGCCAGCGCCCCGGCCTCGAGCCCGGGCAGACGCTGCCCACGGTGCTCGACCACCTGTTCGCCGCCGGCATGCTCGGGCAGAAGACCGGCGCCGGCTTCTACCTCTACCCGCAAGGCTCGCGCACCCCGCAGGACAACCCGGCGCTGCCGGCCATGCTGGAGCAAGCCGCTGCTGCCCGCGGCATCACTCGCCAGCCGGTGAGCGCCGAGCACATCGTCGAGCGCTGCCTCTTCGCCCTGGTCAACGAGGCCGCGCGCATCCTCGACGAGGGCATCGCCCAGCGCGCCAGCGACGTCGACCTGATCTTCCTCAACGGCTACGGCTTCCCCGCCTGGCGCGGCGGCCCGCTGTTCCACGCCGACCGCCTGGGCCTGGACCACGTACTGCAACGCATCCGCGAATTCCACCAGCGCTTCGGCGCCTGGTGGGAGCCGGCGCCGCTGCTCGAACGCCTGGTGGCCGAAGGCCGCCGTTTCGCCGACCTCTAAGGAACCGCCATGGACATCCACTTCACACCCGACGAACTGGCCTTCCGCGATGAAGTCCGCGCCTTCCTCCAGGCCAAGCTGCCGGCCGACATCGCCAGCAAGGTGCGCCTGGGCAAGCACCTGAACAAGCAGGACCACCAGCGCTGGCAACGCGCCCTCAGCGAGCAGGGCTGGTACGCCAGCCACTGGCCGGTGGAATTCGGCGGCACCGGCTGGAACGCCGTGCAGAAGCACATCTTCGAAGAGGAATGCGCCGCCTTCGGCGCGCCGCGCACCATCCCCTTCGGCGTGAACATGGTCGCCCCGGTGATCATCAGGTTCGGCACGCCCGAGCAGCAGGCCCACTACCTGCCGCGCATCCTCGACGGCACCGACTGGTGGTGCCAGGGCTACTCCGAGCCGGGCGCCGGCTCCGACCTGGCGTCGCTGAAAACCCGTGCGGTGCGCGAGGGCGAGCATTACGTGGTGAACGGCCAGAAGACCTGGACGACACTGGGCCAGCACGCCGACTGGATCTTCTGCCTGGTGCGCACCGACCCGGAGGCCCAGCAGCAACGCGGCATCAGCTTCCTGCTGATCGACATGCAGAGCCCGGGCATCACCGTGCGGCCGATCATCACCCTGGACGGCGAACACGAGGTCAACGAAGTCTTCTTCGACAACGTGAAGGTGCCGCTGCAGAACCTGGTCGGCCGCGAGAACGAAGGCTGGACCTGCGCCAAGTACCTGCTCACCTACGAGCGCACCGGCCTGGCCGGCATAGGCGCGTCCAAGGCGGTGCTGGCGCACCTGAAGCGCGTGGCCAGCCGCGAGCTGTGCGACGGCAGGCCAATGCTGGAAGACCCGCTGTTCCGTGCCCAGGTCGCCGAGGTGGAGATGCAGTTGATGGCCATCGAGATGAGCACCCTGCGCATCCTCGCCGCCGCCCGCGAAGGCGGCGTGCCGGGGGCGGAAAGCTCGATCCTCAAGGTCAAGGGCACCGAGATCCGCCAGGCCATCAGCCACCTGCTGCGCAAGGTCATCGGCCCCTACGCGCTGCCCTTCCTCGAAGAGGAATTCGAGCTGGGCGCCGAGCCGCTGCACGCCGACTACTCCACGGCGCCGGCCAGCCAGTACTTCAACCTGCGCAAGCTGTCGATCTTTGGCGGCTCCAACGAAATCCAGAAGAACATCGTCTCGAAGATGATTCTCGAGTTGTGAGGGCGTGAGCATGGACTTCAAACTCAGCGAAGAGCAGCAGATGCTGCAGGACACCGCGGCGCGCCTGGTGCGCGACGAATACGCCTTCGACAGGCGCGAGGGCTTCGGCAACAGCGAGCTGGGCTACAGCGCCGGCTTCTGGCGCCAGCTGGGCGAGCTGGGCCTGACCTCGGTGTCGCTGCCCGAAGCCTACGGCGGCTTCGGCGGCGGCGTGGACAGCATGCTGGTGCTCACCGAACTGGGCCGCGGCCTGTGCCTGGAGCCCTACCTGCAATCGGTGGTGCACGCCGGCGGGCTGCTCGCCCAGCTCGGCAGCCAGGCACAGAAGGACAGCTGGCTGCCGCGCATCGCCAGCGCCGAGGCGCAGCTGGCGGTGGCCCTGGAAGAGCCGCAGAGCCATTACCAGCTGCACGACGTGCAGACCCGCGCGGAGAAGGCCGGCGACGGCTGGAAGCTCAGCGGCCGCAAGGCGGTGGTGCTCGGCGGGCAGAGCGCCACGGCGATCCTGGTTTCGGCGCGGGTATCCGGCAATGCGCGGGACGAGGCGGGCATCAGCCTGTTCCTGGTCGATCCGCAGCAGAGCGGCGTGCAGCGTCGCACCTACCCGACCATCGACGGGCAGAAGGCTTGCGAGCTGTTCCTCGACGGTGCCCTCGGCGAGGCCGTCGGCGTACCGGGTGAAGCATTGCCGGCGCTGCGCTACCAGCAGGGCCGCGCCATCGCCGCGCAGTGCGCGGAAGCCCTGGGCAGCATGCAGGAGGCCTGCGCCCTGACCCTCGACTACCTGAAGACGCGCAAGCAGTTCGGCGTGCCCATCGGCAAGTTCCAGGTGCTGCAGCACCGCATGGTGGACATGCGCAGCGAGCTGGAGCAGGCCACGTCCATGGCCATCCTCGCTGCCTGTGTGGCGGACCAGCCGGACAGCACCGAGCGCAGCCGCACCCTGGCCGCGGCCAAGTTCATCGTCACCCGCGCCGGGCGCTACATTGCCGAGCAGGCGATCCAGCTGCACGGCGGCATCGGCATGACCTGGGAATACGTGCTGGCGCACCATGCCAAGCGGCTGGTGATGCTGGGTCACCAGTTGGGTGATGACGACCATCACCTGAAGGCTTATGCGGGGTTGCTGGAGGTGGCGTAGGGCAGGCCTGCGGCCCCCTCACCCTAACCCTCTCCCGGAGGGAGAGGGGACCGTTCGGTGTGTGCGGGGAGGTTGGAGTCAGCCGGGAGCCCAGGCGTTTCCGGCTGAAACCCCACTCACAGCCGGCACGGACAGCCTGGGAGAGGGCTGGGGTGAGGGAAAAGCCCGAGCACCACCACCAACAGACCCACACCTTGTAGGAGCGAGCTTGCTCGCGAACCCGCCTCAGGCCCCCAGGCTCTCGATATCCCGCGCCAGCATCTCCAGCTCATGGGCCAACGACCCCTTGAGCGTTTCCTCGCTCAGCTGGAACGACGGCGCACCACAGGTCAGCGCCATCAACCCCCCATCGGCCAAACGCAGCGGCACACCAGCAGCACGCACATTGCGATCCCAATCACCAAGGGACAGGCAGAAACCATGCTCACGATATTCCTCGAAGGAACGCTCCAGCGACGCACGCATGGCCGCCCAATCGCCTTCATGACGGGCTTCGAGGGCCTGCAGCAAATGCTCCCGCTCCTGCTCCGGAGTCGCCGCCAGGTAGGCACGACCCGCTGCAGTGGTAGCCAACGGCAAGCGCACTCCAGCGTCCATACGCAGCGAGGTAGCCTCCGGCGGCCGGCAGTTCTCCACGTAGATCATCGACAGCCAGTCGCGGCAGGTCAGGCCCACGGTGGTGTTGGTGCGGCGGGCGAAGGCGTCCATGTAGGGCTTGGCCAGCTGGCGCACGCGCAGGTTCGACACGTAGGCGTAGCCCAGGGCGAGCACGCCGGAATCCAGCTGGTACTTCTCGTGCTGTTGCGAATAGCTGAGGTAGCCGAGCCTGGTCAGGGTGTAGGTCATGCGCGACACGGTCGGCTTGGGCAGGCCGGTGATCCGCGCGATCTCCTGGTTGCCCAGCACCACCGAGCCGTGGGTGAAGGCGCGCAGCACGTCCAGGCCGCGGGCCAGGGCCTCGACGAACTTGCGGTCCTTGGGTGCGCTGGGGTCTTCGAAATCGTCGCTCATGCTGCCTCGGCTATGGGGGAAATAAGGGCCGGAGCGGCGTCCGGCGCGGGCGAACGATAGCAGATCGGCATGCCGCGGACAGCAGGGCGACGGGCCGTTGCACAGGCAAAGGCTATCGCATACCATCGATTTCGACATCATGTTTCGCAGAGCAGAATAACAATTCACTGATGGAGGGCGACGATGCCCGTCACTGCCGAAAGCCATGTCGCCGCGCAATTCGCCGCGCGCGGTTACCGCAACGTCCACGACCTGCTGCGCGACGCCAGCCGTGAACATCCGGAACGCCTCGCTTTCTCCTGCGGGCCCGGTTGCCTGAGCTTCGCCGAGCTGGAGCGCCAGGCCGACGCCTTCGCCCGCTACCTGCGCCACTGCGCCGGCCTGCAACCCGGCGAGCGCCTGGCGCTGATGCTGCCCAACTCCCTGCAATACCCCATCGCCGCCTTCGGCGCGCTCAAGGCCGGGCTGGTGCTGGTCAACACCAACCCGCAGTACACCGCCGGCGAGCTGAGCCACCAGCTGCGCGACTCCGGCGCCGTGGCCATCCTGCTGCTCGACCGCCTGCTGCCGTTGCTGCGCAAGGTCCAGGGCGACAGCGCGATGCGCCAGGTGCTGCTGACCTCGGTCGAGGACATGGAAACGCCGCAGTACACATGCGACGAGGCCGACGCCACGCGCTTCATGCAGGCCCTGCGCCTGGGCGCCGAAGCCCCGCCGCTGGACGCCGAGCCGGGCCTGGAGCGCCTGGCGCTGCTGCAGTACACCGGCGGCACCACCGGCGTGTCCAAGGGCGCCATGCTCAGCCACTACAACCTGCTGGCCAACGTCATCCAGACCCTGGAGCTGTTCATGCGCCCGGGCCTGCTCGACCCGGCCAGCGACGTGCGCATCGCCCCGCTGCCGCTGTACCACATCATGGCCTTCTCCACGAATTGCCTCAGCTCCGTGGCCATGGGGCTGCACACCGTGGTGATCCGCGACGGGCGCAACCTCAATGAGATCATCGAGGCCATGCGCCGCTACCCCTTCACCCTGCTCAGCGGGCTGAACAGCCTGTTCGTCGGGCTGATGAACCACCCGGCCTTCGCCAGCCTGGACTTCAGCCACCTGAAATGGGTGACCAGCGGCGGCGCGCCGCTCAACCTGGAAGTCGGCCGGCGCTGGCAGGCGCTCACCGGCGCCCCGGTGCTGGAGGGCTTCGGCCTCACCGAGGCGTCGCCGGTGGTGTGCACCAACACCCGGCTGACGCCCTACCGCGAGGGCTTCGTCGGCCAGCCGCTGATCGACACCGAAGTGCGCATCCTTGACGATGAAGGCAACCCGTGCCCGCTGGAAGTCCCCGGCGAGCTGTGCCTGCGCGGCCCGCAGGTGATGCGCGGCTACTGGGGCCGCCCGGAGGAAACCGCCCAGGTGCTGGACGCCGATGGCTGGCTGCGCACCGGCGACATCGCCCTGCAGGACGCCAACGGCCTGCTGAAGATCGTCGACCGCAAGAAGGACATGATTCTGGTGTCGGGCTTCAACGTCTTCCCCAACGAGGTGGAGGACGCGGTGATGCGCCACCCGGGCATCCGCGAGTGCATCGCCATCGGCGTGCCGGACGCGCGCAAGGGCGAGTCGGTGAAGCTGTTCGTCAGCCTGCGCGACCCGGCCCTGGACGCCGCCGCGATCATCGCCCACTGCCGCGAGCACCTCACCGGCTACAAGGTGCCGAGCTTCGTCGAGATTCTCGACGAGCTGCCCAAGACCTCGGTGGGCAAGATGCTCCGCCGCCAGTTGCGCGACCTGGAGGCACGACGGAACCCCACGCCGTGACCCCAGCGACTAAGGTGAAGACAAGCCAGCCAGACGGGGACGCCACGTCCATGCCAGCCAGCAACCTTCCCGCGTTCCGCCGCATCGGCGTGATCGGCGCCGGCGCCATGGGCCGCGGCATCGCCCAGCTGTTCGCCAGCGCCGGGGTGCCGGTGCAGCTCTACGACAGCCGCGCCGAGAGCATCCAGCAGGCCCTGGACTTCAACCGCGAGCTGCTCGAACGCGCCGCCGCCAAGGGCAAGCTCGGCGCCGACGCCCTGGCCGCCACCCTGCAGCGCCTGCAAGCGGCGCACAGCCTCGACGAGCTGGCTGGCTGCGACCTGCTGATCGAGGCCATAGTCGAAGACCTCGGCGCCAAGCAGGCGCTGTTCGCCGAGCTGGAGGCGCGGGTGGCGGACGACGCGGTGCTGGCCAGCAACACCTCGTCGCTGTCGGTCACCCGCATCGCCGCGCGCTGCCGCCACCCCGAGCGGGTGGCGGGCTTCCACTTCTTCAACCCGGCACCCTTGATGCGCATCGTCGAAGTGGTGCGCGGCCAGCGCACCGACGAGGCGGTGATAACGCGCCTTTCGCGCCTGGCCGAGCAGGCCGGGCACTTCCCCGCGGTGAGCCCGGACAGCCCCGGCTTCATCGTCAACCACGCCGGCCGCGCCTACAGCACCGAGGCCCTGCGCATCCTCGGCGAGGGCATCGCCAGCGCCGCGCAGATCGACCGCATCCTGCGCGACGGCGCCGGCTTCCGCATGGGGCCCTTCGAACTGTTCGACCTGACCGGGCTGGACGTCTCCCACGCGGTGATGGAATCGCTGTACCAGCAGTTCTACCAAGACCCGCGCTACCTGCCCTCACCGCTGGCGGCGCAGCGGGTGGCCGCCGGCCTGCTCGGGCGCAAGAGCGGCGAGGGCTTCTACCGCTACCGCGACGGCCAGCCGCTGCGCGAGCCGGAGCCGCAGCCCGAGCCGGTGCTGCTCGACCGGCCCTTCTGGCTGGACAGCCAGGACCCGGAGCTGCGCCACCACGTTGGCCAGTTGCTGATCCAGGCCGGGCTGGTGCTGGAGAGCGCCGAGGCGCCTTCGGCCCGCGCCATCTGCCTGGTCACCCCGCTGGGGGAAGACGCCAGCACCCGCATCGACGCCCTCGGCCTGCCGGCGGAGCGCAGCCTGGCCCTGGAAAGCTTCGGCGACCTCGACAAGCGCCGCGTGCTGATGCGCCAGCCGGCCCTCGACCCGCAGCTGGAGGCCCAGGCGCGCCAGGCCCTGGGCGCCGACGGCGTGCCGGTGGAAGTGATCAACGACTCCGCCGGCTTCGTCACCCAGCGGGTGATCGCCAGCATCGTCAACCTGGGCTGCGAGATCGCCCAGCGCGGCATCGCCACCCCGGTGACCCTCGACCGCGCGGTGCAACTGGCCCTGGGCTACCCCTTCGGCCCGCTGGCCTTCGGCGAGCACTACGGCGCGGCGCGCATCCTCACCATCCTCCAGGGCCTGCAGGCCTGCTACGGCGAACCGCGCTACCGCCCCAGCCCCTGGCTGCGCCGCCGCGTGCAACTGGACCTGCCGCTGCACGCCCCGGATGCGGCGGACTGAGAACAACTGTCCTACAGGCCGCACCGAACCGCTCTTCGTAGGAGCGAGCTCGCTCGCGAACCGCATGGCACCACATTTGTTCGCGAGCAAGAACTAGGCGTCCCCCTCGCTCCTACGAGAAGCCGTGCCCGTCCGTAGGGTAGGAGCGGGCCCTGCCCGCGATTTCGCGCGCAGGGCGCGCTCCTACAGGGAAGCTACGCGGGTGGGGGTGGCGTAGGAGCGGACTCCGTCCGCGATAGGCCCAGCGCCGGCCCTGCCGGCGAAATCGCGGATAAATCCGCTCCTACGGGGTGAGGATGGAGCCCCCAGCCCCTCATCACCACCAATGCAACCGCTCCTGCAGGCACAGGAGAAACGCCATCGTAGGATGGGTTGAGCGAAGCGATACCCATCACCCCGGCCCGATGGGTTTCGCAAGTGTTCTGCCGGGAGACATGGGTAACAGGTGTCGGGAGACATAGGTAACGCATTTAGGATCACGGAATTGCCGTATCGGGAGATCGAGCGATGCCGTGGAAGGAGTGCACACCTGTGTCCAGTCGATATGAGTTCGTTCTCCTGGCAGAACAGCCTGATGCCAACGTGCGGGAGCTGTGCCGGCGCTTCGAGATCAGTCCGAAAACAGCCTACAAGTGGCTTCGACGCTACCGAGAGCAAGGCGAACCGGGATTGCTGGATAAGTCCCGGCGTCCCTTGAGTTGCCCCCGCCGTAGCAGCGAGGACCTGGAGCACGCTGTCCTGGCCTTGCATGAGGCCTATCCCGCCTGGGGCGGCCGCAAACTGCGCAGCCTGATGTCGGGTGACGAGTCTGCACGTCCGCATCACAGCACGCTCGATGCGATTCTGCGCCGGCATGGCCGGCCGTTGCGTTATGGGGCCGACGCCGGCCCTGCCGCGACATCGCGCTTCGAGCACGAGGCGCCAAACGACCTCTGGCAGATGGACTTCAAGGGGCACTTTGCGCTGTTCGGCCAGCGCCAGCATTGCCATCCATTGACGCTGCTCGATGACCACTCACGCTTTGCCCTGTGCCTGGCGGCCTGTGCTGACGAGCGGCGTGAAACGGTCCGCCAACAACTGATCAGGGTATTCCGGCGCTATGGCCTGCCCCGGCGCATTACCAGCGACAACGGCCCACCCTGGGGCTCAACCCGTCGCGGCGGCCTCTCGGCTCTGGAAGTCTGGTTGATGCGCTTGGGCATCAAGGTCGGACACAGCCGGCCTCACCATCCGCAGACCCAAGGCAAGCTCGAACGCTTCCATCAGACGCTCAAGCGCGAGCTGCTGCACGACGCGCACTTCCGCACCCTGGAGCAATGCCAGGCGGGTATGGACCGCTGGCTGGAACAGTACAATCAGCAACGTCCGCATCAGGCGCTGGGCCAGAAGCCGCCCTTGACGCGTTACCGGAGCAGCCCCAGGCCATACCCGGAAAAGTTGCTGGAAGTGGAGTACGAGCCCGGAGAGCGGGTGCTGACGGTACATACCAAGGGCCAGATTCGCCTCGATGGCCGAATGGTATTCGTCAGCGAAGGTCTGGCGGGTGAGCGAGTCGCCATCCGCCCCGCCAAGGAGGATGGCGTACTCGACATCATTTTCATCAACAAAACGGTCCGGCAGGTCGACCTCAGGCAGCCGGAGTGACCATGGGAAACCGTTACCCATGTGTCCCGACAGGCGTTACCTATGTGTCCCGGCAGAACACTTCGCTCAACCCATCCTACGACTGAGCCCCCCTCACTTCAGATTCCCACTGAGAAACTGCCGCAACCGCTCGCTCTTCGGCTGACCCAGCACCTCCTGCGGCGGCCCCTGTTCCTCGACGCGGCCCTGGTGGAGGAACAGCACCTGGCTGGAAACCTCGCGGGCGAAGGCCATTTCGTGGGTCACCAGGATCATGGTGCGGCCTTCCTCGGCCAGGGCCTTGATCACCTTGAGCACCTCGCCCACCAGTTCCGGGTCCAGCGCCGAGGTGGGTTCGTCGAACAGCATGATCTCCGGCTCCATCGCCAGCGCGCGGGCGATGGCCACGCGTTGCTGCTGGCCGCCGGAGAGGAACGCCGGGTACTTGCCAACCACCTGTTCCGGCAGGCCGACCTTGTTCAGGTAGGCGCGGGCGCGCTCCTCGGCTTCCTTGCGCTCCACGCCGAGCACCCGGCGCGGCGCCAGGGTGACGTTCTCCAGCACCGTCAGGTGGCTCCACAGGTTGAAGTGCTGGAACACCATGGCCAGGCGCGTACGGATGTGTTGCAGCTGCGCCGCGTCGGCCACGCGCATGCCGCCGGGGCTGGCGACCATGCGGATTTCCTCGCCGTCCAGGCTCATGCGGCCTTCGTCGGGCTGTTCGAGGAAGTTGATGCAGCGCAGGAAGGTGCTCTTTCCCGAGCCGCTGGCGCCGATCATGCTCACCACGTCGCCGGTGCGGGCTTCCAGGGACACGCCCTTTAGCACCTCGTTGTCGCCGTAGCGCTTGTACAGGGCGTCGATCTTCAGTGTGGTCATGGAGTCCTCAGGTTACGGCCGCCGCGCGGCCGGGATGGGGTTCAGCCATGGCTGGGGCCGAGGAAGGCCAGCCAGCGGCGTTCGGCGAGGCGGAACAGGCCGACCAGGGTGAAGGAGGTCACCAGGTACAGCGCCGCGGCTATGCCGAAGGACTGGAAGGAGAGGAAGGTGGCGGCGTTGGCGTCGCGGGCGATCTTCATGATGTCCGGCACCGTGGCGGTGAAGGCCACGGTGGTGGAGTGCAGCATGAGGATCACCTCGTTGCTGTAGTAGGGCAGCGAGCGGCGCAGCGCCGAGGGCATGATCACGTAGCGGTACAGGCGCCAGCCGCTCAGGCCGTAGGCGCGGGCCGCTTCCACCTCGCCGTGGGCGGTGTTGCGGATGGCCCCGGCGAATATCTCGGTG
>Ga0222426_100527_pt1 | contig 23381 bp, 16 predicted proteins | sample 2B50Ametagenome_FD_180087 | JGI IMG/M metagenome (GOLD analysis project Ga0222426, IMG submission 180087) | Enriched microbial communities from leaf-cutter ant dump, University of Wisconsin, Madison, United States - 2B50A (version 2) | ecosystem: Environmental > Terrestrial > Nest > Insects nest...
TTCATAGGAAAGGCCTGACCGCTTCCGGCCAGCCATTTTCCGCCGCGGGTCCCGTCATCGGGACCCGCTTTCCTACCCCGCCATATCCCCCGCTTTTTTCAGAACCCCTCCCCCATCGGCCCCGTAGACAAACCCGCCGATTCTTGAGGCCCGCAAGGCCTACATCAGCCTACAAAGAACGCCCTCAGCATCTGGCGAACAAGCCTATGCGTCCGTCCGCCTTTTCATCTGGCCCAGCCTGGCCATCCCTGGGGAAAATTTCCGCTATTCCCCTAGCGAGGCCATGACGATGACACACGACCTGCTCAAATACCTGTTCGCCGGCGCCCTGCTGGCCCTGCCCCTGGAACGAGCGCTGGCGCTGGGGGACGTGCATGGCGAGGTGGAGGTCTTCCTGGAAATATCCAGGGGCTGCCAGGTGAGCAATGGCGGCGCCAGTGGCGGCACCCACGATTTCGGCGAGCTGGATTTCGGCCGCGTCAGCCCGACCTGGAACACCGTGCTCAGCGCCCAGCTCATCAGCCCGCAAGGCGACGCGCTCCAGGTCACCTGCGATCCGAACATCAGGGCCTTCAACGTCGCCATCGACGGCGGCCTGCAAGGCGATCGGACGTTGAGGCTCAACACCGGCACCGAAAGCGTTGCCTACAACCTGTACCAGGACGCCCAGCACGCCAGGGAATACGTCATCAACGAGTTCGTCTCCTTCCCCATCGACACCGGCGGCGCGCCGGTCAACATCCCCATCCACGGCGCCATCCCGCCCAGCGACACGGCCAAGCCAAGCGGCGTCTACCAGGACACCCTGACCGTCACCCTCAACTTCTGATGCCCCTGCGGGGCCCCGCCCATCCTCGACCCGCCAGGGGCTTGCCATGACACCTCCCCCACCGCGCCGGTGCGCCGCGCTGCTGCCGGCCGCGCTGCTCGCCGCCCTGGCGCCGCTGCACACGGCCAGCGCCGACACCCGCACCAGCTTCCGGGTGTCGGCCAGCATCACCCGCGGCTGCCTGGTCAACCACGCGGTGCCCGGCAACGGCAGCAACCTGGGCGACCTCGGGCGCCTGGACTTCGGCCGCCACCCGCCCACTTCCACCGCCAGGATCGGCGCCCGGCTGGCGCCCAACAGCGCCATCACCCTCAGCTGCACCCCGGGCGTGACCCTGCGCATGACGGTGAACGGCGGCCAGCACCTCGCCGGCGGCCTGCGCCACCTGCGCGCGGGCGAAGCGCAGCTGGCCTACCGCCTGTACCTCGACGCCGCTTTCAGCCAGGAGATCCCGGTCAACGCCAGCGTGCGCGTCGACTACGAGGACGCCGAGAACATCCAGCTGCCGATCAACGCCGCCCTGCGGTTGCCCGGCAACCAGGCCTCCGGGCACTACCAGGACCGCCTCGGCGTGACCCTCTCATGGTGAGCGCCCCGCTGCCCCGGCCCCTGGCCCTGCTGCTCGCCCTGCTCGTCCTGCTGCCCGGCATGGCGCGGGCCGGCAGCTCGCTGCTGATCTGGCCGATCGACCCGGCGCTGGAGCACGGCCAGCGCGCCAGCGCGCTCTGGCTGGAGAACCACGGCAGCCAGCCGGCCCTGCTGCAGGTGCGCATCTTCGCCTGGAGCCAACGCGACGGCGAGGAGCACTACCAGGCGCAGCACGAGGTGGTCGGCAGCCCGCCGATGTTCCGCGTCGAGCCGGGCGCCCGCCAGCTGGTGCGGCTGACGCGCCTGGCGCCCAGCGCCCCGGGCACGGAGCGCGCCTACCGCATCCTCATCGACGAAGTCCCCACGTCGCAGGCCTCGCCGACGTCCGCCGAAGGCAACGGCATCCGCTTCCAGATGCGCTACTCGGTTCCCCTGTTCCTCTACGGCGAGGGCCTGGGGGCGAAGGGCGGCGAGCGCCCGGCGCTGGAGTGGCGCCAGCTCGTCGAAGGCGGCAAGGCCTACCTGGAGGTGCGCAACCGGGGGCCGCGCCACGCCCGCCTGACGCAAGTGGTCCTCGAACGGCCCGGCGGCAGCCAGGCCATCGAGGACGGCCTGCTCGGCTACGTGCTGGCCGGCGCCAGCATGCGCTGGCCGCTACCACGGCCGCTGGGCGGCGGCGGGCGCCTGCGGGCGGAGGTCAACGGCGAAGGTGGCGAGATAGCCGCCGCGCTCCGCTGAGCCGGGCCATGGGTCGCCAGTCGTCGCGCCGCGGCCCTGCGCTGCTCGCCGGGGCGGCGCTGCTGTGCGGCGGCGAGCCCCCGGCGGCGGCCACCCTGCCGCTGCCGCCGCGGGAGGCCAGCGCCCTGGTCGAGGATGCCCGCCTGTACCTGGAGGTGCTGGTGAACCTGCGGCCGAGCGGCGAGGTCGTGGCCGTGGACAGGCGCCAGGGGCGCTTCTGGATGGACGCGGCCGACCTGCGCGCCCTCGGCCTGCCGGTGACGCGCGAGGGCCTGCTCGACCTCGCCGAACTGCCGGAAGTGGAAGTGCGCTACGACGCCGCCCAGCAGCGCCTGCTGCTGCAGGTGCCGGCGCAGTGGCTGGCGGAGCAGCACCTGCAAGGCGCCGCGCCGCGGGCCCGCCTGCCGGCCCGCAGCAGCTTCGGCGCCCTGCTCAACTACCAGTTCTATGCCAGCAGCCCGCGGGACGGCCAGGACACCCGCTCGGCCTGGACCGACCTGCGCCTGTTCGGCGACTTCGGCGTGTTCAGCCACAGCGGCGTCTACCAGCAGCCCTTCGGCGGCTCCGCGCAGCGCAGCCGCTACCTGCGCTACGACAGCGCCTGGCGCTACGCCGACGAAGAACGCGCCCTGACCTACGAGGTCGGCGACCTGGTCAGCCGCACGCAGGCCTGGGCCACGCCGGTGCGCCTGGGCGGCGTGCAGTTGTCCCGCGATTTCGCCATCCGCCCCGACATCGTCACCTACCCGTTGCCACGCTTCGCCGGCGAGGCGGCGCTGCCCAGCACCCTGGACCTGTTCATCGACGGCTACCGCAACAGCAGCTACCAGTTGCAGCCCGGCCCCTTCAGCATCGGCGGCCTGCCCTACATCAACGGCGCCGGCCAGGCGGTGCTGCAGACCACCGACGCCCTCGGCCGCCAGGTCTCCACCAGCGTGCCCTTCTACGTCAGCAGCGACCTGCTGCGCCCGGGCCTCAGCGATTTCGCCGTCAGCCTGGGCAGCCTGCGGCGGGGCTACGGCGAGGACGATTTCGCCTACGGCACAGGCGCCGCCAGCGCGTCGCTGCGCCACGGCCTGAGCGACTACTTCACCCTCCAGGCCCAGGCCGAAGGCGCCGCCGGCCTGGCCATGGGCGGGCTGGGCGGCGTGCTGCGCCTGGGCACCCTGGGCATGCTCAACGCCGCCGCCAGCCATGGCAGCCGGGACGGCGACGGCGGGCGGCAGTTCAGCTTCGGCTACCAGTACAGCGCGCGCCGCTTCAGCTTCTCCGTCCAGCGCAGCCAGCGCGACGCCGACTACCGCGACCTGGCGCAGCTGGCCCAGGAGCAGCAGTGGCGCGGGACCACCGCCGAAGATGAAGACGACGCGCATGGGCGCCGCTACTCGCCCTTCCGCCGCAGCACCCAGGCCACCGCCAGCCTGTCCCTGGATGGCTGGGGCAGCCTGGGCGCCGGCTATTTCGACGTCGAGGCCGGCGACGGCGGTCGCACACGCCTGCTCAACCTGTCCTGGGGCCGCGCGCTGTGGGGCGAGGCCAGCCTCTACCTGTCCGCCAACCGCGAGCTGGGCGGCGGCAAGTGGAGCAGCGCCGTGCAACTGGTGGTGCCGTTCGACCTGCGCGGCACCCTCAGCGCCGCCATCGATCGCGACGCAGAAGGCCGCAGCAGCCGGCGCCTCGACTACAGCCAGTCGGCGCCCTCCGAAGGCGGTTTCGGCTGGAACCTCGGCCAGGCCGACGGTGGCCGGGGGAGCGCCTGGCGCCAGGCCGGCCTGCACTGGCGCGGCCAGCACCTGCAGGCCCGGGGCGGCCTGTACGGCAGCGCCGGCGACTACACCCACTGGCTCGACGCCAGCGGCTCTCTGGCCTGGATGGACGGCGCGCTGTTCCCCGCCAACCGCGTGCACGACGCCTTCGTGCTGGTCAGCACCGACGGCCAGGCCGATGTTCCGGTGCGCTACGAGAACCAGCTGATCGGCCACACCAACGCCGACGGCCACCTGCTGGTGCCCTGGAGCAGCGCCTACTACGCCGGCAAGTACGAGATCGACCCGCTGGGCCTGGCCTCCAACGTGGTGGCGCCGCAGGTGGAGCAGCGCGTCGCGGTGCGAGCAGGCAGCGGCTACCTGCTGCGCTTCCCGATACACCGCGTGCTGGCCGCCAGCGTAGTGCTGCACGACCGCCACGGCCGGCCGCTGCCGCTCGGCGCCCAGGCCCGCGTCAACGGCGGCGCGCCCGTCCTCGTGGGCTGGGACGGGCTGGTCTACCTGGAACAGTTGCAGGCGCACAACGGCCTGACCGTCACCCTGCCCGGCGGCGGCACCTGCCGCGTCCGCTTCGAACTCGACCCGCAGGCCAGCGAACTGGTGCTGCTGGGCCCGCTGGCCTGCCTCTGACCCCAAGGAGTCGACGATGAACCACGGAATCCTCCGCTACCTGCCCGGCCTGGTGCTGCTGGCCCCGCTGCTGGCCCAGGGCATGACGCCAACCGAGCAGTGCAAGCCCAACCCCGGCAATGCGAGCCTGGGCAGCTACGGCTCAATGGCCATCGCCAGCGGCGTGCCGGCCATGCAGTTGTCCGGCGGCGCCAGGTGCACCCTCAAGGGCTATCCGATCCGCGAGAACTGGATACGCCTGCGCCCGGAGAACCTCGCCGGCGGTGCGCTGCGCGACGCCGCCACGGGCGAGGCCATCCCCTTCGAGCTGTACGGCGACGCCGGCCTGACCCGGCGCCTGCACCAGGGCCAGGTGTACGACTATTCCAGATTCCCGTTTCCCGGCGGCACGCCGGACGTCTCGCGCTTCCCCCTGTACGTCCGCCTGCTCGCCACCAACGTCACGCCCGGCACCTACGCCGCCACCCTCCAGTTGCGCTGGTACTGGCGCATCTGCGTGGCCGGCCGCGTGCTGGGCGCCTGCTACGTCCCCGGCTGGGACATCACGCCCGGGGTGAGCGGCGGCTGCATCCTGGAAGTCTGCACCTCGGCGCCGAGCAACTGGGGCAGCGGCGTGCTCACCAACCTGCGGCTGACGGTGCAGGTCAGCCGCGACTGCCGGCTCAGCGCGCCCGAGGTGAATTTCGGCAGCGCGCCGCTGGTCACCAGCTTCCAGCCGGTGCAGCAGCGCATCCAGATACGCTGCTCCAAGGGCCTGCGATACGACGTGGGCCTGAGCGACGGCGCCAACGCCAGCGGCGGCCAGCGGCGCATGGCCAGCGGCGGCAACCGCCTGGCCTACGAGCTGTACAAGTCGCCCGGCGGCAGCGAGCGCTGGGGCTCGACGGGCAACGAAAGGCGCCCCAGCAGCAGCGCCGAGCTGAACCCCGGCAGCCTCGACGGCCTCACCTACCAGGGCTTCGACTACCGCGCGGAAATCCTCCCCGACCAGCCCACGCCGCCGGCCGGCGCCTATAGCGACAGCGTGGTGGTGGATGTGCGCTTCTGAGGACGCTCAGGGGTACAGGGCCTCGGCCAGCGCCCGCGCCGCGCGGCCGCTTTGCACGCCCGGCAGCAAGCGGCTGAAGGGCAGCGTCACGAAGCGCCCCTCGCGCACCGCGCGCAGCCGCGAGAGCAACGGGTGCCCGCGCAGGTAGCGGACCTTCTCCGCCGCCGGCGACCAGCGCGCATCGGCCAGCAGGATCACGTCCGGGTCGCCGGCGAGCAGCGTCTCGGGGCTGGCCAGGTAGCCGCGCAGCGCCACCGCCTCGAACAGGTTGCGCGCCCCGGCGGCGCGCAGCAGCTCGCTGACGAAACCGCGCCCGCCCTGGCTGGCCAGGCCGCCGTCGCTGCTGTCGAGGTAGAACACCCGCAGCGGCGCGCGGCCGTCAGCCCTCGCGGCGGCCGCGCGCAGGTCGGCCTGCTGGGCGTCGATCAGCGCCTGGGCGCGTGGCTCGGCGCCGAGCAGCCGGCCCAGGGTGCGCAGGTCGTCGCGCACATTGCCGAAGCCATCTCCCGTGCGCTGTGCGCAGGCCGCCTCCAGCAGGTAGCTGGCGATCCCGGCGGCGGCCAGTTCGGCGCGCCCGCGTCCGGGGTCGAAGGCAGTGGCGAAGCCGCCCACCACCAGGTCCGGGCGCAACGCATAGAGCAGTTCGGTGGACGGATAGCGCGCCGACACCACGGGCACGCCGCGGTAGCGGTCGCCCTGCAGTTGCGGCCCCGGGTCGTCCAGATAGGCCACGCCCGCCAGCCGCGCCCCGGCGCCCAGTTCCAGCAGCAGGTCGGCGGCGTGCTGGTTGAGCGCCAGGATGCGCTCGGGCGCCTTGGCCAGGTGCCAGGTCTCGCCGCAGTTGCGGTAGTCCTGGCCAGCCAGGGCCGGCGCCGCCAATAGCAGACCCAGCAACAGTGCGAAGCCTTTCATGGCGCCCCCTCGATCAGCAGTTCGGCCACCGGCTCGCCGCCCGCCAGGTGCTGCTCCACCACGCGCAGCACCTGGGCCTCGTCGCGCACGCCGTACCAGCAACGGTCCGGGTAGACGGTCAGCAGCGGCCCGCGGTTGCAGGGGAACTGGCAACCGGTGCGGGTCAGCAGCACGCCTTCGGCGGTTTCGATCAGCTCGCGCCTGGCCAGTTCGCGGCGCAGCGACTTCCACAGTGGCAAGGCGCCGCGCCGCACGCAGCGCGGGCCGGTGCAGAGGAACAGCCGGCGCTTGTGCGGCGGCGGCGCCGACCAGTCCGGTTGTTCCGGCACCGGGCCGACGGTGCGGCATTCCAGCTGCTGGCGACCGTCGTCGATGGCCGCGCTGACCAGCCGGGCGTCCAGGCCACGACGGCCGAAGGCCGAGGCGGTCACCCGCGGGCACGGCGCCTGGGGAAAGTCGCCGGCCAGCTGCGCCACCTCGCCGCGCAGCCAGTCGAGGTAGGCGCCGTCGCTGGCCGGTTCCATATCCACCAGCAGCAGCGCCCTGCCCGCTTGCAGGTGCGTGCGGATGGCCGGCCACAGGGCATCGAAGCCGTCGCTGGTATCGACCAGCGTCACGGCGCGGTGGGACGCCGCCAGCTCGGCGCGCAAGGCCTCGCCCTGGGCGCCCGCGAGGGGGCCGACGATCAGCAGCGCCTGGTCCATGGCCACCTCAGAAGCTGAAGGTGTAGCGCAGCTCGGCGGTGCGCGGGCGGCCCAGGTTGTCCACCTGGCGAATGCCGTTGGTGGTGCGGCTGGTGGCGTAGTCGCGGTCCAGCAGGTTCTCCAGCAGCAGGCTCAGGCGGTGGCGGCGGGCGCCGTCGAGGTAGCGGTAGGCGTCGCCGTCGAGCACCGTGTAGTGGCCGTAGTCGTCGCCCTGCGGGCTGACGATGGAGCCGACGTAGCGCAGCGCCATGCCGAAGCCCCACGGGTCCTGGTCGTAGCCCAGGCGGGTGCGGGCGAAGAAGTGCGGGATGTTGTTCACCGTCACGCCCTCGCGGGTGTCCACCAGGTTGCGGGTGGCGTCGGCGTCCAGCTGCCAGCGCTCGCCCAGCCGCCACTGGCCGTTGGCCTCGATGCCGCGCACCTCGATCTCGCCGTCGCCGTTCACCCACTGGTCGCCGGCCAGGGTGATGAGGTCCTTGATCTCGCGGCGGAACAGGGTGACGCTGCCGCTCCAGGGCTGGCCGAACAGCGCGCCGCTGTAGTCCAGGCCCAGTTCGGCGTTGCGGCTGCGCTCGGGCTTGAGGTCGCGATTGCCGATCTCGCTGCCCGGCTCGTTGACGAACAGCTGCTCGGCGTTGGGCAGCTTGAAGGCGGTGCCTAGCTGGCCGCGCAGCTTGAGCTGGTCGCTGAGGTCGTAGAGCGAGGTGAGCATCCACACGGTGGCGCCCTCGCCGCCGCTCATTTCCTCGCGGCGCACGCCCAGGCTGGGGTGCCAGTTCGGCAACAGGTCCACCTGCGGACGCAACTGGGCGTACAGCGCGTGGGATTCGGCCTTGTCGTTGTCGATGATCAGGACGTCGTCCTGGCCCTTGTACCACTGGTTGTCGCTGCCGAAGACCAGCTCGTGGCCGCCGGCCAGGCGCGCCTTGCCCTCCAGCTGCGCGCCCCAGTCGGTGAAGCCCCAGTAGTCGTTGTGGTTGAGCACCCGGGTGCCGCCGCCGGCGAGGTTGTAGATGCGCGTGTAGCTCGTGTCCCAGTCGTTCAGGTGGGCCTTGGCGAACCAGCTGAAGTCGTCGTTCAGGCGCTGCTCGAAGGTCGCCGTGGCGATCTGCTGGATGCGGTCGTTGCTGGTGTGGTGGTTGTCCGCCGGGCGGGCGAAGTCCAGGTCGGCGTCGGCGTATTGGTAGAACAGCTCCAGGCGCGAGGAATCGCCGAAAGCCTGGATGGCCTTGGCGCCGAACACGTTGACGTCGTAGGAGCGGCGCTTGTCGCTGACGGTGGCGGTCATGTCCTGTTCGCGGAACGGCTTGTAGCCGTCGGAGCGGTTGTGGCTGACGTAGGCCAGCAGGCCGAGGTCGCCCAGGCCGTTGCTCAGCACCTTCTCCACCCGCGCGTCGCCATTGCGCCCGCGGAAGCTGTCCAGGCCCAGGTTGACCTCGCCGGAGGCCTCGCGGGTCTGCGCGCTGCGGGTGACGATGTTGATCACCCCGGACACCGCCTGGGTGCCGAACAGCAGGCCCTGGCCGCCCTTGAGCACCTCGATGCGCTCCACCGCGGTGGTCGGCAGGGTGTCCAGGTAGAGGCCGCCGTACAGGCGGTTGTTCAGCCGCACGCCGTCCAGCAGGATCAGGGTGTCGTCGTTGCGCCCGCCCAGCAGCGAATAGATGCCGTAGTCGAAGGGACCGTTCTTCGGCGCCACGAACAGGCCGGGCACGTACATCTGCAGCACGCGGGTGATGTCGGCGCTGGGGCCGGCGCGCTCGATCTGCTCGCGCTCGATGACTTCGAGCTTGCTGCCGTAGCGGGCCATCTCGGCGACGGTGGTGGACTCCACCGAAGGGGCGCTGACGATTTCGTCGCGCAGGCCCAGGGGCTCGGCGTTCAGGCAGGGACTCAGGCACAGGCCCGCCAGCCACAGGGCGCGCCGGGACAGGGGTTGGGAAAGGGGGAAATACAAGGTGATCGCCTCGAAACGGGAATTTCGCAGGCGGCGCAGCGAGCTCCGGCGCGAGCGCGTCCGGAATCCGGCTCACGCCCGCCCACCGCGGGTTTGCCAACAACGCTCCAGGCCGGTCTCCGGGCTTGCGAGGGGCCTGGAGCATCCGCCTTCCCATGCCTGAGCACAGTGGCCTTCTGGATGCCCCGCTCGCTTACCGTTGCGGGGGCAGCGCCGGACTGATCGCCAAGGGCGACGCACCGGCTTCCCGTTTCACCTCACGCACGGCGGCGTGGGGCACCTGGAACGGCGCGCATCTGACCATCGGTGCGGCGGGGCGTCAAGGGCGCGGGTGTCGCGCCTGGACCGCTCATCCGACGGCGGTTAAGGTGAGCGGCCCGGAACCGGGCCCGGTGCCCTGCACATGGAAAAAACTGGATACAAATGACCGACTTCCCCATCGTCTCCGTGCTCATCCACGTGCCCGACTGGCGCACAGCCACCGACTGGTACGCCCGCGCCTTTCCCACGGCGCGCCGCGTGGTGCACGCCCCCGACGACTTCGGCCACCTGCAGCTGGGCGCGGTGGCCCTGGAGATCGTCGACGCCGACGCCAAGGTCGCCGCCGGCGCCGCGGGCTCGGTGGTGTACTGGCGCGTCGCCGACCTCGACGGCGAGCGGGCCCGCCTGCTGGCCCTGGGCGCCGAACCCTGGCGCGGGCCGCTGGCCCTGCCGGAGGGCGGGCGCATGTGCCAGGTGCGCGATCCCTGGGGCAATTGCATCGGCCTGCGGGAGGACTGACAGGCGCCAGCTTTCCGCTATCATCGGCGGACCTTTCCCGACGCTCGAAAAGGACCTCCCATGTCGGTTTCCTCCCTGGTCACCCTGCTCGTCCTCGCCGTGCTGTTCTTCGGCGTCATCGCCATCTACAACCGCCTGGTGAACCTGCGCGCCCGCTACCGCAACGCCTTCGCGCAGATCGAGGTGCAGCTCAAGCGGCGCTACGACCTGATCCCCAACCTGGTGGAAACCGCCAAGGCCTACCTCAAGCACGAGCGGGAAACCCTGGAGGCGGTGATCGCCGCGCGCAACGCCGCGGTAGCCGGGCTCAAGGCCGCCGCCAGCCAGCCCGGCGCCGCCGCCGGCCTGGCCCAGCTGGCCAACGCCGAGGGCGCCCTGGGCGGCGCGCTGGGGCGGCTCAACGTGACCATGGAGGCCTACCCGGACCTCAAGGCCTCGCAGAACCTGCAGCAGCTCACCGAGGAGCTGTCGAGCACCGAGAACAAAGTGGCCTTCGCCCGCCAGGCCTACAACGACGCGGTGATGGAGTACAACGCCTACCGCCAGTCGTTCCCCGCCGTGGTGCTGGCGGCGAATTTCGGCCACAAGGCCGACGTCGCGCAGCTGGAGTTCGCCGACAGCAAGCAGATCCAGGACGCGCCCAAGGTCGCCTTCTGACGGGCGGCCCGCGCGATGAACTTCTTCCAGCACCAGGACCGCGCCCGCCGCCAGACCGGCCGGCTGATCCTGCTCCTGGCCGCGTCGGTGGCCTGCCTGGTGACGCTCACCAGCCTGGTACTGGGCTGGCTCTGGCGCCACATCGGCGAGCCCGCCAGCCACTGGACCTCGCCGCAGCGCCTGCCCGATCTCGAGCTTTACCTGTGGGTGGCCCTGGTGGTGGTCGGCGTGGTGATCGTCGGCGCCTGGTACAAGCACCGCCAGTTGCGCCTGGGCGGCCGCGCCGTGGCCGAGCGCCTGGGCGGCCGGCTGATCAACCTGGACGCCCGCGACGCCGAGGAGCGCCGGGTGCTCAACGTGGTCGAGGAAATGGCCATCGCCTCGGGCGCCCCGGTGCCGCCGGTGTACCTGCTGGAGGACAGCGGCATCAACGCCTTCGCCGCCGGCCTGACGCCGCGCGACGCGGTCATCGGCGTCACCCGCGGGACCATCGCCCTGCTCAGCCGCGACGAGCTGCAAGGGGTGATCGCCCACGAGTTCAGCCACATCCACCACGGCGACATGCGCCTGAACACCCGCCTGGTGGCGCTGCTGCACGGCATCCTGCTGCTGGGCCTGATCGGCCAGACCATGGTCCGCGGCCTGTGGGACAGCCACCGCGCCGACGACGTGGCGCGCATCCGCGTGCAGCGCAGCAACGCCGGAAATGACAGCGGCTCCGGCTCGGCCCTGGGCTTCATCGCGCTGGCCTTCGTCGCCGGCCTGTGCCTGTGGGTGCTGGGCTCGGTCGGGACCTTTTTCGGCAGCCTGATCAAGGCCGCGGTGAACCGCCAGCGCGAGTACCTCGCCGACGCCTCCGCTGTGCAGTTCACCCGCAACCCGGCCAGCATCGCCGGGGCGCTGAAGAAGGTCGGCGGCTACGGCTCGCTGCTCGGCGCCCTGCACCGCGCCGAGTTCAGCCACCTGTACTTCAGCGACGGCCTGGCCAACCACTGGTTCGGCCTGGCCACCCACCCACCGCTGGAGGCGCGCATCCGCCGCATCGAGCCGGGCTGGGACGGCCGCTACCCGAAGGTGGAGCCGCGCCTGGACACCCCGCTGGTGGACCGCGAGACCTGGAACGCCGCCCTGCGCGGCTACCCCTCGGGCGCGGCGCTGGCGGCGGTCGAGGCCATCGGCGAACCGGCTGGGGCGCACCTGGAGCAAGCGCGGCACACCCTGCAACGGCTGGATGAAAGCCTGCGGGCGGCGGCGCACAGGGTCGATGGCGCCCAGGCGCTGGTCTACGGCCTGCTGCTGGACGCCGAAGCGTTGGCCCGCGCCCAGCAATTGCAACTGCTCAAGCCGCGCCTGGACCTGGGCGTGGCCTTCCAGTTCGACCGCCTGGAGGAGCACCTGCACGCCCTCGATCCAGGCCAGCGCCTGCCCCTGCTGGACCTGGCCATGCCGGCGCTGAAGCAGTTGGACGCCACCCAGGTGACGAGCCTGCTGGGCAACATGGCGCTGCTGATCAAGGCCGACCGCCGGGTGAAGCTGCTGGAGTGGACGCTGCTGCGCATCGTCGAACGCAACCTGCGCCCGGCCCCGGCGCGCATCGGCAACCTGCCGCTGACCGAGCTGGGCGACGAGGCGGCGGTCCTGCTGGCCTGCCTCGCCGGCGTCGACGGAGCTGAAGCGGCCCATGCCGAACAGGCCTTCGCCCAGGCCTGGGCCACCCTGCCCTTCGCCGTGCGGCAGCGGCCGCAGGCCGGCACCCTGCGCGACCTGGAAGCGGCGCTGCGACGCCTGGCGCAACTGCGCCCATTGCAGAAACCGCAGCTGCTCAAGGCCATGGTCCGCTGCGGCGAATACGACGGCCGCATCAGCGTGGCCGAGGCGGAACTGCTGCGCGCGGTGGCCGACATCCTCGACTGCCCGATGCCGCCATTGCTGGCGGATACGGCTTTTCGTAGGAGCGAGCTTGCTCGCGAATGAGCCCCGCAGCGGAGTCTGTTCGCGAGCAAGCTCGCTCCTACGAAGAGCACCTCGGCGCGGTCATGGGCGATGGGGTTGCCGGAAGGTGTAGGAGCGGACTCTGTCCGCGATAGCCGGAGGTTCCAGCGCGATTCGCGGATAAGATCCGCTCCTACGCTGCCCCACCCGCGCCATTCCCATGTAGGAGCGCGCCCTGCGCGCGATTTCGTGGGCAGGGCCCGCTCCTACAGTTGTCGTGAGGCATGGAGTTTCCTCTCCGTCCGCGATTCGCCACACAAAAGAAAAGGGCCTCCGAAGAGGCCCTTTGTCATTTCATCGCTACGCTCACGCGCCGCTGGCGACCACGCCCTGTTCGCCTTTCGGCGCCAGGTCGAACACGCGGTACAGCACCACCAGCAGGACCAGGAAGGCCGGGCCGATGTAGAGAGCGATACGGGTGTCCTCGAAGAACGCCATCAGCGCCACCACCAGCACCAGGAAGGCCATGGCCAGGTAGGAGCTCAGCGGGTACAGCCACATGCGGAACTGCAGCTTGCCGGCCTCGGCCGGGCTCAGGCCGCGGCGGAACTTCAGCTGCGCCAGCAGGATCATGGCCCAGGTCCAGATGGCGCCGAAGGTGGCGATGGAGGTCACCCAGGTGAACACCTTCTCCGGCACCAGGTAGTTCAGCAGCACGCCGAACAGCAGCGCGACTATGGACAGGATCAGCGCATTGCGCGGCACGCCGCCCCTGGAGGTCTTGGCGAAGACCACCGGCGCCTGGCCGTGCTGGGCCAGGCTGTAGAGCATGCGCCCGGTGCTGAAGATGCCGCCGTTGCAGGAGGACAGCGCGGCGGTGATCACCACGAAGTTGATGATGCCGGCGGCGGTCTTGATGCCCAGGCGCTCGAAGGTCATCACGAAGGGGCTGCCCTGGGTGCCGATCTCGCTCCACGGGTAGATCGACATGATCACGAAGAGCGCGCCGACGTAGAACAGCAGGATGCGCCAGAACACCGAGTTGATCGCCCCAGGGATGGTCTTCTGCGGGTTCTTCGCCTCGCCGGCGGTGAGGCCGATCATCTCCACGCCCAGGTAGGCGAACATCACCATCTGCAGCGACATCAGCACGCCGGTGATGCCATGGGGCATGAAGCCGCCGTTGCTCCACAGGTTGGAAATGCCGGTGGCCACGCCGCCGTTGCCCAGGCCGAAGACGATCATGCCGCCGCCCACCAGGATCAGCGCGAGGATGGTGACGACCTTGATCAGGGCGAACCAGAACTCGAACTCGCCGAAGGCGCGCACCGCGATCAGGTTGATGGTGCCCATGCTCGCCAGGGCCGCCAGGGCCCAGATCCAGCGCGGCACCTCGGGGAACCAGATGCCCATGTAGATGGCTACCGCGGTGATCTCGGCGACGCAGGTCACCAGCCACAGGAACCAGTAGTTCCAGCCGGTCAGGTAGCCGGCCAGCGGGCCTAAGTAGTCCTGGGCGTAGCGGGCGAAGGAGCCGGCCACGGGGTTGTGCACGGCCATTTCGCCGAGGGCGCGCATGATGACCAGGATGGCCAGGCCGCCGATGATGTAGGAGAGCATGATGGCCGGGCCGGCCATCTGGATGGCCTTGGCGGAGCCGAGGAACAGGCCGACGCCGATGCAGGCGCCGAGGGCCATGAGACGGATGTGCCGCTCGTTGAGATCCCGTTGGAGATCGTGGGACGACATGATGGTGCAACCTCGATTTTGTTGTTGGGTATATCAGCGGCGACTCGAAGCGCAATCGGGATGAGGAAGGCCCGCGACGGAAAAAGCGCCGCCACCGCGCCGGTGGGCACGGGGGAGGATTCGTCTGGGGCCTTCCGGGACTGCACACCGGAAGAGGCTGCCCGCCCTTGTGGAGCGGACGTGGGCATTGCGGGAGTGAACCACTGAGGTCGCCGCGGAGTGTTGCACAAGATTGCCGGGGCGTCTGCCCCCTTATGGTGCGAACGAGACCAAAGGCTTACCCGGCCGGCGCAGCCACCAGCAGCAGCGAGCAGGCCGCCCCGGTATCCGGCCGCCGCGGCTCGCGCAGCGCCAGCAGGCGCCAGCCGCTGGCGTGCAGCAGGGCCAGCCAGGATTCGAAGGTGCGGAAGTACCAGGGCATGGGCTCGCGGAACTCGTCGCCAAAGGCACTGAAGGTCTCCAGGCGCCAGCCGTCTTCGTAGGGCTCGTCGCCGCAGGCGCTCCAGGGGTGCAGGGTCTGGATCAGCAGCCGCCCGCCCGGCGCCAGGCGCTGTTGCAGGCCGCGCAGCAGGGGCGCGAGGTCCTCGTCGAACAGGGCGAAGTTGCACACCAGCGCGTCGAACCGCCCCAGGCGCGCCCCGGCCTCGCCCACCAGTTCGGCCTGGCTCAGCACCTCGTACTGCCCCTCGCCGGCCTGGCGCGCGGCCTCGATCAGCGCTGGCGAGGCGTCGATGCCCAGCACTTCACAGCCCCGGGCCTCCAGCACCCGGCACAGCCAGCCTTCGCCGCAGCCGATGTCCAGTACACGATGCGGCGAACCCTCCAGCACGGCGCGGACGATGGCCTCGTCGGTGGCCAGGCGGCGGCTGTCGATGCGCTGCTCGCGCACCACGCGGGTCCAGGCGCTGGCGTTGCTGTCCCAGCTGTGGCGGATGCGGGTGGGGTTGTCGGGCATGGTGGGGGTCCGGAGGGAAAGGGAAGACTCCATTTTAGGTTGTAGGAGCGAGCTTGCTCGCGAACGGAGTTTCCCGATGGCTGCGGTGCAGGCCCCGAAGAGCCCCTCTCCCTAACCCTCTCCCTGAAGGGAGAGGGGACCGTTCGGTGTGCCTGGGTATTCCTGAGTCAGCCGGCAATTACGGAAATATCCAGCGAACACCACGCTTACCACTGGCACGGCCAGTGGCTTTCGTAGGAGCGAGCTTGCTCGCGAACCGTGTTTCCCGGTGACCGCGGTGCTTTCGGTGGACTCCGTACCCTCTCCCTAACCCTCTCCCTGAAGGGAGAGGGGGCTTGTCCGTGCCGAGAGCAGGCATGGTTTCAGCCGGCAATCCAAGTGCTAGCCGGCTGACTCCAAAACATCAGCGTCTGCCCAACGGTCCCCTCTCCCTTCAGGGAGAGGGTTAGGGAGAGGGCGCTCTTCAGGGCCAGCACCGCAGCTACCGGGAAACTCCGTTCGCGAGCAAGCTCGCTCCTACAAAAGAAAACCCGCCCCCTCACAAGCCCTTCGGCACCGCCAGCCCCTTGGTCGACGGCCCGCTCTTCAACGGCTGCCGGCACCCCGCATCGCTGAACGGCCCGGACAGCCGCGTCCAGCCCTCCCCCGGCGAGGTCTGGCTGCAGGTCAGGTGGCCGTCCACGCGGCTCTGCCACAGGTAGAACGGCATGGGCGCGGCCTGGGCGGCCAGGCTGGCGATCAACGGCAGGAACAGCAGGAACAGGCGCATCGGGTCGTTTTCCAGGTCACTCGTCGGGCATTGTCGCGGCTTGGGCCGGACGAAGGCACGACATTCAGCAGAATTTTCCCCGCCTACTACGCTCAAAGAAAGGGGAGGCCGCTGGCACGGGGGCTTTCGCGGCACCGGGATGGGTGCCGGTCGTCACGTCGGCGGAGACCACTTACTCAGGCTTTCGCAAGCATGGGCAGGTCGTGATATGGCGCATACGGAGCATACCGGTCAACTGCATTCTCAACCGGGCGTGCCGGAGCCTGGCTTTTCCCCGAAAAAACCCAGCCACCACCGCTTCCTGCTGCTGTTCCTGTTCGTCCTGCCACTGCTGGCGGCGATGGGCGCGGCGCTGCTCTACGAGGCGCATACGTCCAAGCTGCAGGCCCGCGAGCTGGCGCGCCTGGCCGGCGAGCTGACCTGGCAGGTCGGCGCCGGTTCCAACGACCAGGTGGTCTACCCGAAGGACGGCCCCTTCGACCGCCGCCTGGGCTACCTGCAACTGCCGGACTTCCTGCAGCGCCTGCACGACCGCGACTTCGTCACCCTCGACCAGGCGCGCTTCTCCCCTGCCCTGCTGCAATACGCCGGCTACGGCATGTTCCCGCCCTACGCCGAGAAGGCCCAGGCCGGCGTCGACATCAGCGACTGCCGCGGCCTGCCGATCTACAACTTCCGCTACCCGCAGCGGCTCTACGCCAGCTACGACGCCATCGCCCCGCTGATCGTGCAGAGCCTGCTGTACATCGAGAACCGCGACCTGCTCGACGCCAGCCGCCCCTACCTCAACCCGGCCATCGACTGGAGCCGCTTCACCCAGGCCGCCGTGGCCCAGGCCGGGCGCCTGGTCGGCATGGGCAACCACGCCCCCGGCGGCAGCACCCTGGCCACGCAGATCGAGAAGTACCGCCACTCGGTGGACGGCCGCACCAACTCCATCCGCGACAAGCTGCGGCAGATGGCCTCGGCCAGCGTGCGCGCCTACCAGGGCGGCGCCGAGAACCTGCCGGCGCGGCGCAACGTGGTGCTCACCTACCTCAACTCGGTGCCGCTCTCGGCGCAGCCGGGCTACGGCGAGGTCAGCGGCCTGCCCGACGGCCTGTGGATCTGGTACGGCGCCGACTACCAGCAGGTCAACCGCCTGCTCTCCGCCCCCGTCGGCCAGGACGCCGAACTCGAGGCCCAGGGCCGGGCGCTGCGCCAGGTGGTGTCGCTGATGATCGCCCACCGCCGCCCGTCCTATTACCTGGCGCGCGGGCGCAAGCCGCTGGGCGAGCTGACCGACAGCTACCTGCGCCTGCTGGCCCAGGCCGGGGTGATCGAGGCGCCGCTGCGCGATGCCGCGCTGGCCCAGCGCCTGGAGTTCCGCGACCCGCAGAACCAGCCGACGGTGCAGCCGCTGGAGCCGAACAAGGGCGTGAGCCTGGCCCGCACCCGCCTGGCGGGCATGCTCAACGTGCCGCTGTATGACCTGGACCGCCTCGACCTGACCTTCAGCACCACCCTGCAGGACGAGCTGCAGAACAAGGTCAGCACCTACCTCAAGCAACTGGCCGACGCGGACTTCGCCGCGCAGATCGGCCTGTTCGGCGAGCACCTACTGTCCAAGGACAAGACCGCCGACGTGCGCTACAGCTTCGTGCTGTTCGAACGCACCGCCGACGGCAACCGCGTGCGCGTGCAGACCGACAGCACCGACCAGCCCTTCGACATCAACGAGGGCAGCAAGCTGGAGCTGGGTTCCACCGCCAAGCTGCGAGTGCTGTCCAACTATCTGGAGCGCATCGCCGACCAGTACCGCGCCTACAACGGCAAGCCCGCCGCCGAGCTGCGCAAGGTGCCGGTGGAGCCGCTGGACTTCATCAGCCGCTGGTCCATCGACTACCTGATCGCCAACCCCAACGCCGACCTCTCGGCCATGCTCGCCGCGGCCATGCAGCGCAAGTACTCGGCCAGCCCCTACGAGAGCTTCTTCACCGGCGGCGGCGTGCACACCTTCTCCAACTTCCGCAAGGAGGACAACGGGCGCATCCCCACCCTGCTCGAAGCCCTGCGCGAATCCATCAACCTGCCCTTCGTGCGCCTGCTGCGCGACCTGGTGCGCCACGACATGTACCAGAAGGACGGCAACAAGCTGACCGTGCTGCAGGACGACAAGGACCCGCGCCGCCAGCTGTACCTGGACCGCTTCGTCGACCAGGAGAGCCGCGTCTACCTGCTGCGCTTCTGGCAGAAGTACCGCGGGCAGAACGCCGACGAGCGCCTGGACACCTTCCTCGACGGCCTGCGCCCGTGGCCGGTGCGCCTGGCGGCGATCCACCGCTACCTGCAGCCCCAGGCCGACCAGGCGACCTTCGCCGCCTTCCTCCAGGACCGCCTGAAGCAGAGCCACTACACCGGCGAGAAGCTCACCGACAAGCGCATCGCCGACCTCTACACCCGCTACGGCCCCGGCGCCTTCGACCTCAACGACCAGGGCTACGTGGCCCGCGTGCACCCGCTGGAGCTGTGGCTGCTGGGCTACCTGCAACGCCAGCCCCAGGCCAGCTTCGCCGACGCGGTGGCCGCCAGCAACGCCGAGCGCAAGCAGGTCTACGGCTGGCTGTACAAGTCGCGCTACAAGGCTGCCCGCGACAAGCGCATCCGCATCATGCTGGAGGTGGAGGCCTTCCTCGACATCCACCAGCAGTGGAAACAGCTGGGCTACCCGTTCGACCACCTGGTGCCCTCGCTGGCCACCGCCCTGGGCAGCTCCGGCGACCGCCCGGCGGCGCTGGCCGAGCTGATGGGCATCATCCTCAACGACGGCATCCGCCTGCCCACCCTGCGCATCGACAGCCTGCACTTCGCCGCCGGCACGCCCTATGAGGTGAGCCTGGCGCCGCAGGCCAACGTCGGCACCCGGGTGATGACCTCGGAGGTGGCCAGCACCCTGCGCGACTCGCTGTCCCAGGTGGTCGACCAGGGCACCGCGCGGCGCCTGTCCGGCAGCTTCCGCCGCGACGACGGCAGCGCGCTGGTGATGGGCGGCAAGACCGGCACCGGCGACAACCGCATCGAAAGCTTCACCCGCAGCGGGGCGGTGAAGAGCTCGCGCTCGCTGAACCGCACCGCGACCTTCGTGTTCTACCTCGGCCCGCGGCACTTCGGCACCCTCACCGCCTACGTGGCCGGCAGCGCGTCGAGCAATTTCAAGTTCACCTCGGCGCTGCCGGTGCAGGTGCTCAAGGGCATGGCGCCGATGCTGCAGCACTACCTGGAGCCGGGCACCGAGTGCCACGCGCCCCAGGACACCCTGCGGGTGAGCTGGCTATGAGGCCGCGCGCCGCCGCGGCCTGAACCCGGGAAAGGCCAGGGAAGCACGGCGCCAAGGGTTCGGCGCCGGGAGGTCCGGCCGGCCGTCAGCATGACCTGGCGCGGCGCCCCTTGCCGCGCGGGTCCGGAGCCGGAGGGCACCGCCATGCCGCGCCGCCACGGAAACCTCAGGGACCAGGAACAGGCGTTGCTGCGCCAGCGCCGCGCCCAGGCCGGCATCGACGTGCCGAGCGACTTCAGCTGGGGCCTGGCCCTCTCCGGCGGCGGCGTGCGCAGCGCCACCTTCAACTTCGGCCTGCTGCGGGCGCTGGCGAAGAACCACGTGCTCAAGCGCTTCGACTACCTCTCCACGGTGTCCGGCGGCGGCTACATCGGCGCCATGCTCGGCCGCCTGTACGGCCCCACCCAGGGCGCCCGCGATGTGGAGAACGGCCTGGCGACGGACGACTCGCTGCTGCTCTGGTGGCTGCGCAACAACGGCCGCTACCTGGCCCCAGCCGGCGGCCGCGACCTGCTGATGGCCGGCGCCTCGATGCTCCGTGGCTTCATGGCCACCCAGCTGGAGATCGGCATCCTGCTGCTGTGCATCGGCATGTTCACGGTGCTGCCCCACGTGCTGCTGGCGCTGCTGGGCACGCCGCCGGTGTTCCTCGGCAACCTCTGGTCGCTGTGGTTCCTCGCCGTGCCGCTGTTGCTGCTGGCCGCCGGCGCGCTGTGCTGGGCCTACTGGTTCAGCCGCGACCGCCAGGACCACGCCCTGCGCGACCTGCTCTCGGTGCTGCTGGCCCTGCTCGCCGCCCTCGCCCTGGCGGTGCAGAGCCTGTGGCCGCAGTTGCAGAGCGACATCGAACTGGGCCCGCGGCTGCTGGCCTACGCCGTTCTGGTCGGCGCCCTGCTGATCGCCCCGCTGGGCTGGCTGCTGCGCCTGCCGCTGCGCGCCTGCCCGCCGGAGCAGCAGCGCCTGCGCCTGACCCACTGGCTGGGCTGGGTGCTGCTGGGCGGCGCCGGGGTGTTGCTGCTGGGCGTCTGCGAGGCGGCCACCTGGCATCTCGTGGTGCGCCTGCGCGAGAGCGGCAACTTCACCCTGGTTTCCTCCGGCGTGCTGGGCTCCACCGGCCTTGCCGTGGTGCTGCTGCGCGCCCTGCTGCCGACGCTGCTGGAGCGCCTGCGCCAGCAGGGCCTGCCGAGCGCCTACAGCAGCCAGTTGGCCAACCTGCTGGGCCTGGCCCTGCTGGCGTTCCTGCTGCTGGCCTGGCTGACGCTGCTGCAGGCCTTCCTCTACCTGGGCGGCAACCTGCTCAGCCCCGGCGCCGCCATGCAGCCCTGGCTGCCGCTGCTGTACTGGGCCCTGGTGCTGGCCGCGCTGAGCTTCTACATCGGCATCAGCGGCGCCAACCTCACCCAGCTGAACCTCGCCTCGCTGCACTACTTCTACCGTTCGCGCCTGGCCCGCACCTACGTCGCGGTGGCCAACCACGGCGGGCCCGAGGCGCGCTTCCCGGCCTCGCTGCTGGTGCCGGCCGAGCGCCGGCTGATCGAAGGCATCGAGTCGCTGCGGGAGATACTGCCCGGCGACGACGTGGCCCTGGCCGACTACCAGCCGCACACCTACGGCGGGCCGCTGCACCTGATCAACTGCTGCATCAACCAGACCCTCGACGACCGCACCCACAGCTACAACGCCGACCGCAAGGGCGTCGCCCTGACCGTCAGCGCCCTGGGCGTGGAGACCGGCACCCACGGCCCGCGGCCGCCCCAGGGCATGGAGCGCAGCAGCCTGGCGCAATGGGCGACCATCTCCGGCGCCGCGCTGAGCACCGGCATGGGCTCGCGCACCAGCGCCGGGCTGGCCGCGCTGGTGTTCATGACCGGCCTGCGCCTGGGCTTCTGGCTGCCCAACCCGACGCGCGCCGCCGAGACCGGCTGGCGCGCGCGCCTGGCCAAGTACCTGGCCACCCGCGCCGAGATGCTCGCCCAGTTCCCCGGCCTGCGCGCGCCCTTCTGGTACCTGTCCGACGGCGGCCACTTCGACAACAGCGGCGTCTACGCCCTGCTCAAGCGCGAGGTCGACCTGATCATCGCCAGCGACTGCGGCGCCGACCCGCGCTACCTGTTCGAGGACCTGGAGAACCTGGTGCGCAAGGCCAAGATCGACTACGACGCCGACATCGAGTTCATCGACCCGGACAGCCTGGCGCGGGTCTCCGCCGGCGACGCCCGCGCCCTGCTGTTCGGCACCCCGGAATCCATCTCGCCGGATTGCGGCCGCGAATACCTGCTGCTGGCGCGCATCACCTACGCCAGCCACAGGCGCGGCACCCTGCTGGTGGTCAAGCCGCACCGCTGCGATTCGCCGCTGCTGGAGCTGCCCTTCGACCTGGTGGGCTACGCCGACCGCAACCCGGCCTTCCCGCAGCAGGGCACCGAGGACCAGTTCTTCGACGAAAGCCAGTGGGAGGCCTATCACCAACTGGGCCTGGCGCTGGGTTCGGTGCTCAGCCGCGACTTCCTCCAGCGCCTGCCGGGCTGGACCGACCTGGCCAGCATCGTGACCCTCACCGCGGTCGGCCAGCCGGCCCCGGCCAACGGCCCGAACCGCCGCCAGCGCATCGCCCAGAACGTGCGCACCACCCTCGGCGTGGGCCTTTCCGCCAGCCTGGTGGTGGCGCTCTGGCAGGGCCTGGAGCAGTACCGCGGCAGCATCGCCGACAGCGAGTCGAAGTACGCCAGCCAGTTGGAGGCCATCGCCGACCTCTACGCCAAGGGCAACAAGGTCAGCGACGCCCTGCGCACGCGCATCGGCCACCTGGAGAACTTCGCCAGCCGCAACGGCCTGTCGGTGGAGTTCGCCAGCGACATGCGCACCCTGTTCGAGCGCGCCAGCACGGCCTGCGCCAGCGGCGCCGAGTCGGCCGACTGCGACTACCTGCGCCAGCTCACCAGCGACCCGCACCCCAACAGCCCGGTGCAGCAATACTGGTTCGGCTTCACTCCGCTGCCCGAAGACAACCCGGCGCTGGCCAGCGCCCCGCCACCGCCTCCTCCGCCACCGGCCGCGGCGCCGGCATCACCGCCGGTCAGCGCGAAGATGGCGCCACCGCCCGCCGTCACGGCCGGCGCCGCGCCCGCGCCCGCAGCAGAGCCGGTGGCCAACCCCTGCATGCGCGAAGGCAGGCGGCCGGTGGTGCTCTACACGCAGATCTACTCGGCCGACGAACAGCGCCCGGCGCGGGATTTCCTCAAGCTGCTGGAAGGCAGCGGGATCAGCACCCCGGGCATCGAGAACGTGGTCAGCGCCGCCGCCCGCCGCGGTTCGCCGCCGCCATTGCCCTGGCCGCGGCCGACCTTCATCTACCACGCCCGCCGCGACGGCGAATGCGCCCGCTGGCTGGCCCACAGGTTCAGCGACAAGGCCGTAGCCCTGCCGCTGGCGGCGAGCCTGCAGGCCTCGCCCGGGGTGATCGAGTTCTGGCTACCGGCGCAGGCGAAGCCCAATTGAGGGGACGCCGGTACCCGAACCAGGCGGCGGTCAAGGCTCGGCGACGGATAATCGCTCCAAGCAACAGTCTTGCAGGCCGCGCCGGCGCGCTCTTCGTAGGAGCGAGCTTGCTCGCGAACAGACGTGGTGCCATGCGGTTCGCGAGCAAGCTCGCTCCTACGGGAAGCCATGCGCACCGGTATGGTCCGCGATAGCCGGGAGGTATCGGCGCGATTCGCGGATGAGATCCGCTCCTACGCCACGCCATTCCCCTGTAGGAGCGCGCCCTGCGCGCGAATCGCGGGCAGGGCCCGCTCCTACAGGGTTACCGGGAGGCACGGTATTCCTCCCCCCGTAGGAGCGGACCTTGTCCGCGATAGCCGGCCATCCCGGCGCGATTCGCGGATGAGATCCGCTCCTACACCGCCCCACCCGCGCCATTCCCCTGTAGGAGCGCGCCCTGCGCGCGAATCGCGGGCAGGGCCCGCTCCTACAGGTTGCCGGGAGGCACGGTATTCCTCCCCCCGTAGGAGCGGACCTTGTCCGCGATAGCCGGACGCCCCGGCGCGATTCG